>JADMIO011432814.1_pt1 | contig 22907 bp, 21 predicted proteins | sample 8958161 | NCBI WGS metagenome assembly JADMIO01 (sample SAMN16585339, study PRJNA669376) | soil metagenome | isolation source: Crop rotation soil | place: USA: Cullars Rotation, Alabama | collected 2011 | reverse complement strand
ATTCGGATTCGCGACGTTCCGCTTCGATCAGCTTGCCGAGAGTGCGGCGGAAATGGGCAAGCGGCGCATCGGCCGCGATGCCGTTCATCTTGAAGGTCGGGTCGGCATCGAGCACTTCCTGCTGGCCTTCGATGATGAACTTGTCCTCCATGAACCCCTCGACCATGCTTTCGTACAAGGACAGCGCGATCGTGGGATCGTGGATGTCGTAGTCGTGCAGGTAGTTCCAGAAGAAGTGCGTCGAGCGTTCGGTCTCCGGCGTGAAGAACTGGCAGTTGCGATACTGCTTCGCGCCTGCCATGTTGCCCTTCTCCGCGCCCTGCCCGGCCGGCGCGAACACGGACTCGAGGAAGAAGATGCCCGGAACGTGCATCGTGCCGACGTTGCGCCGGTCGACGGGCGCGTCATTGCGCACGACCTTGCGATGGAAGGGCGGCGGCGCCGCGTTCATGTGCCAGCGCTCCACGCGGAATCCGCGCTCCAGCCGCTCGATCGCGACCGGCTTGGTCTTGAACGCGTACTCCTCGGAGCCGCCGAGCGTCTTCGTGTGCACGAAGGCGAGATGCGCGAAATCGCTCAGATTGTCGACGATCAGCAGATAGTTGGCGTCGTAGTGCATGTAGCCCGGCAGCCCGCGCCAGCCCGGCTCACGGAGATACGGAAAATCGACGATGAGCGCGGGATCGGCCCTGGCGGGATCGCCGGTCCAGATCCACACCAGCGTGTCGCGCTCGATGACAGGGTAGCTGCGCACCCCGAGCTTGGGCGGCACGACTTCCTGACCGGGGATCTCGACGCACTTGCCGGTAGGGTCGAACTTCAATCCGTGATACATGCAGCGCACGCAATCGCCCTCGAGACGTCCGTTCGAGAGCTTTGCGCCGCGGTGGCAGCAGCGATTGTCGAGCGCGACGACGCGGCCGCTGTCCGCTTTGTAGAGCACGACCGGCTGGCCGAGGATGGTGCGTGGCAACAGCCTGCCGTCGATGAGCTCCTGATTCCAGCAGGCGACGTACCAGCAATTCTTCAGAAAGGTGCTCGGTTGAGTGCTCATCGAAGTGCTCTGGTCTGAGTGCGGTCGGTTGGTTCACCGCAGTGTACGAGCGCACTTCGGCAGCGGCAACCGGACCTGCTCGAGTGCTGTCCAGCGCCTCGGTCGTCGCGTTGCCTTCGAAGTCGTTTCGTCTTGATCGCTCGCGGCACAACGAGAGCGCATGCCACGCTCTCGCCGAGCGGCCGTCCGCAACAAATCACCGCTTCCTTGCGCGTTGTGCACGTGATGAATCAGGCTCGCCGCGCCACACACGAGCAGCCGCAACGTCAACGCGTCAGGATGTGCCGCCGGCGCATCCTCGATCACTTCCGCATCGCGCTCGCGAACAGCGCGGTCAGGCGTTCGAGACTCGCCTTCGGCCAATGCGCCTTGCGATCGTAGTACTCGGCGACCGCAGGCACGCCCGTCGGCAGCGCGATCCAGGGCTGCTTCGACGACGTGAAGATGTGAATGTCGGGCGGAAGGCGATCGGGCTCATCCAGCGTGCCGACGCGAACGAAGCGCACCGCATCGCCCGCACCTGCGTAGTTGCTCCACAGCGCGATGCGGCACTGCGGGCAGCGCGAGATCTTCTGGCCCTTGCCGCTGTTCGAGGGCGTGTTCACGACCTCGGGCTCGCCGCGCAGCAGGACGACGCGATCCGCTTCGATCATGGCGTTCAAGGCAAACGAAGCGCCTGTTTCCCGCTGGCACCAGCGACAGTGACAGCAGTGCACGAACAATGGAGCCGTGGTCATTCGATAGCGAACCGCGTCGCACGTGCAATGACCGGTAAGCGGAGAGGCTTCGTTCGTCATGCATGCTTCCTTCGAGGAGATCAGAACCCGATCACGAGCGAGACCAGCACGTTCAGGAGCGTGAGCAGGAGACTTCCGATCAGCGCGGGTCCGAAGCCCTGGATCCGAAATCCCGGCACGAGCGCCGCCACGAGCCACAGCACGAGCGCGTTGATGACGAAGAGGAACAGCCCGACCGTGATGAGCGTGAGCGGGAAGGTCAGGACCACCATGAGGGGCCGCACGATGGCATTCGCGATGCCGAGGACGAGCGCGGCCAGCAACGCCGGCCCCCAACCCACGACTTCCACACCGCGCACCAGCCTGGCCACGAGCAGCAGCAACGCCGCCGTCAGCACCAGATGCAGGATGAATGCAAGCATGTTCATGTCCCTCGTTCAGCCGTCACAGACAGGATTGCGTCACCAAGGACGACAGCGCAACGCCGCCGATCGCGTTGACCGTTTCTCACTCCTTCGCGTAGTGCTCCGCCCCCAGGAAATGCAGCGACACGTACGGCTCGTCGCCGACGACCCAGCTGTCGTGCGGCTCCGGCGGTATGTAGAACAGATTTCCGGCCTTGAGCTCGACCACGCGTCCGTTCGCGAACGCCGCCGTCGCCGTGCCCGACACGACGAGCCCGACGTGCTCGACCGAGCAGTGCTGCGCACCGATTTCACGACCGACGTGCTCGGACCAGCGCCAGCCCGGCTGATACGTTGCGCGTCCGAGAGTGAGCCCACCGATGTGCACGACTTCGAAGCGTCCCAGCGTCATCTCACGCACTTCGTCTGGCGCATCGAAGCGCCTGAGGATGACATTCGCGTCCATTCACTGCCCTCTCGTTCCGCCTGACGCCGCACCGAGTCCGTCATCGCGCGCATCGAATGGTACCGCAGGCAAGGATATGCAGGCCGCCCTCGAGCGTGGCTCACCCGTCGCGCGTGCGTAGGTGCGGCGAGCGCGGCTACCATAGTGACGCGGCGACGGAGCCGATCCGAGCCGCCGTGTGTGCCCGGCACATCGCTTGAGCGGAGGTCGAGGGCTATGGTCGCGTCGCGGCCTGTTCGCCGTTCGGGGAGCTGGCTATTGATTCGGGGTGATCAGTCGACGGCGATCACGGCCGGAGAGCACGTGCTCGGCCGCGCACTCGAGTCCGATGTCCTGCTCGATGCGTCGGGTGTCTCGCGTCGTCACGCGCGCCTCGTCGTCTATCCCGGCACGGCGATCATCACCGACCTGCACAGCAAGAACGGCACCTACGTGAACCGCAGACGCATCGCGGGCCCGACGGCGCTCGCGAACGGCGACGAGATCGGACTCGGTACCGTCGTCATGATCATCCAATTCCCGGAGGAAGCGGATCCGCGCGCTTCGTGACGGACGAGCGCGGTCGCCTACAAGCGGTCGGTGACGAGCACGCGTCCCTTCGCCGCCAGCGCGGTCCGCCCGTCCTGATTCTTCACGCGCCCGCGGAGCTCGACGATGTCGCCGTTCAAGGCCTCGTTCGGAGTGACCTTCACCACCAGCCACTCCAGAAGGATGGTCTCGTCCGCATAGATCGGCCGGCGAAAACGGACCCAGAACTCCAGTCCCACCATCGCCGCCTGCTTCGAGTAGTGCGACGCAGTCAGGCCGAGCAACAGCGCCGTGGTGTGTGTGCCGCTCGCAATGGGACGACCGAAGCGGGTCGACGCCGCGAAGCCGGGATCGTGATGCACCGGATTGTCGTCTCCGGCGGCGCGCGCGTAGTCGCCGACGATCGCGGGGGTGAGCGTGATCTCGCGGGAGAAGCGCTCGCGGGGATACGCTTTCATGCGGGCTTCGCGCCGCTGGCCGGCGTGTCGTGCGTCGAGCCCGCATCCGCCTGCAGCAACCATTCCCTCGCCGCCTTCACCGACGAGAACACTCTCACGCTGAGTCCCCGGTTGACGGCCACGGTCTCCGCGAACCTCATGAGATCGCCGCCGGCGTTCACGTCCACGTAGGCCATCGCGGTGATCTGCGCCGGCGCACGCATGCTGCCCTCCGAAGCGACATCGAATACGTCCATGACACCGAGGCGCGGCCCCTCGAGGTGCTCCTCGATCAGCACGCGAGAGCAGCCGCGCGCAACGCATTCACGCCGCACTTCGTCGAGATACGCTGCGACGTTCTCCTTGCTGTTCGTGCCGGTGACGACGGCATGCAGAAACGCGGGCTCCCGCGTGTACCGCACCTCATAGGACATCGCTGCCTCCATGGCACTCGGCGCGTGCTCCATTGTCAGATACCCTCGTTCGTTTCCTATTGCTCGATGCGCATTCGATCCGAGCATACGTCCCACGTTCCCCGAATTGAAGAATGACTCCAATGGAATCAGGCGGTCTCCACGCCGTGTTCGGCATCGCCACGTCCCGCCCCGGCGCCGCCTTCGAGTTTGCCCACTATCCGCGCAGGATGCGAAGGCCCCAGACGACGATGGCAGCGATGACGAGCAGCCAGATCACAACGATGAATGCCGCGGCAGTGTAGCTGACCGGCTTGCTCGAAGCCTCCTGCGCCCGCAGCCGTGCCGCCGCGATGACGACGGGCGGCGTCAGACGCACGATCAGCGCGACGCCGAGTGGAATCAACACGAGGTCGTCGAGATAGCCAAGCACCGGGATGAAATCCGGAATGAGATCGATCGGGCTCAGCGCGTACGCGGCGACCAGTGCGGCCAACACACGAACGAGTAACGGTGTGCGCCGGTCCCGGGCGGCGAAGTAGACCGTCAGCGCGTGCTCCTGCAGCTGCTTTGCCCGGGCTTTCAGGGACGCGAGGGCCATGACGGATGCGTATCGAGCGCTCGCGCCCCGGAGTCAGGTCGCCTGGTCGCCGATGGCGAGCGCCTGCAGCTTGAGCACGGTCGACCAGTTGCGGGTCGTGACAGCTTCTGCGGTGGCGCGCACCAAAGCCGGCAACACTTTCGAATCGAGAATCCCGTTGGCACACCACAGATAGGCCGCGTTGCTTCCAAGCGCCACGGCCTCGGGCTTCCATGTCCCCTTGAGCAGCGCCTTCGCCTTGTCGAGCTCGGCGGGCGCCGCGACGAATCCGACCAGGTGGCGGGAGGGATCGACCGCGACCTCGAGCAGGGGATTGTCGTCGACGATCGCGTGCAGTTCCGCCACGGTGATGATCATCACGCGTGCAGAGAACCCGTGGCTGCTCTGCAGCGCGACATCGATCGCCGCAGCCAGCTTGCTGCGGTCGGAACGCGTAGCGTCGAACACGACGTTACCGCTGTTCAGCAGCGTGCGCACATTCGTGCAACCGAGTCGCTCGACGAGCATGCGCAGGTCGCCCATGGAGATGCGCTTCGCGCGTCCGACATTGATACCGCGCAGTAGCGCGATGCACGTGGTCATGCCTGCACGCCCCGTTCGTCCCCGTCCGCCGCCGTGACGATTCTCACACATCGCCGGCCGGGTGATGCGCGCGCGATGCTCAGGCAGCGCCCGGCGCGCTTCCTTCGATCCGTGTTCGTATGTCCCAGCGCGAGAATTCCGATTCGAAGTCGGAGAGCGTCAGGACTCCCATGCAGGCTCGCGCGCCCTGCGGGATCGCATCGCCCGCGGCGAGCTTGCGGGTGATGAGCACGGACGCCATGCAAGGAATCTCCGGTCCGTGATTGCTTTGTGCCACGAGCTGCCAGCTCGCGCGCCGCCGGTTGCCCGAAGGATCGCGCCCACTCACGCTGACCGTCATGCCGCCGCGATCGCTGCCGAAGCGATCGAGCCACCCGACGATCCGGTTCAAAGCTCCGGCCCAGCGTGCAGTCGGAAGCGCCACGCCGATGCGGCGCAGTCCCGCGAAACACCACAGTCCGTAGTGCAGCAGCGGCACTTCGAGCGCAGCGCGAAACACCACCGTGCGCACACCGGGATAACGCCCGACGAGCAGCGACAGATCCGGCACATCGCAGACGGCCGTGAGCCGTGATCCGAAGGGGAAGCGCATCCTTCGCATGGACTGCCAGCCGTACAGCGTGTGCCAATGGCCGTCCAGCAGGCAGCGAAAACCGCGGCCGGCGTAACTGAGCACGGCTGCGATGGTTGCCCGGCCGCGCGGCGCACGCTGTCCCGGTGCGATCACGATCTCGATCTCCTCGACCTGCGCGAGGCCCTGCGCGAGCTGATCGACGACGGCCGAGGACAGCGCCGGCAACGTGCTTGCGCCGCTCAGCGCCACGCGTGCGCTCGCCATTGCGGCCGCATGGTTGTGGGCGGCGAACTGAGCGACGAAATCCCGCCCATCCGCGAGATCGACGTAGTGAGCGCCGCAGGCGAGTGCGGCGCGGACGACGCGATAGTCCTGACCCTGAAACGGCCCGGCGCAATGAATGACGACAGCGGGTTGCAGTCTGCCGAGCTCGGCCGCGAAATCCGCAGCATCCAGATCGAGCGCGCGATCCAGGATCGGAACCGCGCTCGCCCTGCTCGCGTGTCGCCCCGCGGCGATGACCGTCAGGTCAGCGTCTTGACCGAGGCGTCGGCAGATTCGTGTGCCGAAATTTCCCGAGCCGCCGATGACGACGACGCGCATCTACGCGGCGCTCCGCTCGAGCGTCGCGCCGCTCGCCACCCGCGAGTGCAAGGGGAGTTCAGGCCGCACTGTCGCGCACGGGCGCGATGGTTACGCCTTTCAGCAGCAGCCAGAGGCCTGGCCCGGCCTCGTACCGGCCCATGGGCGGAGCGACGTTCGTCGTAGCGTGCACAGGCCTCTATTGCCGAACGATGGGCTGCATGTAGACGATGTCGTGCCCGTCGTTGAGCGCCAGCGCTTCGACCTTCCGGTAGCCGTGCCGCTCGCGGTAACTCGCGAGCGCCGGATCGACCTTGAAGTAGCCGACGAGGAAGGACATGCGGTTGCGCCATGGAAATTCCGTGACCATGTAGCGTTGCACCGGGATCTCTTTCAGCCTGGAGTCCGCTGCGAGCGCAGCGATCCGGTCAGGCGACACGTCTTCGATCACGAAACCGATTTCGCCACGGCCATCCGGATAGAAGATATCGAGTGGCTTGCGGTGCGCGAATCCCCGGGATTCGAGCTCTGCGTTCAGGGCAGTCGTGATGTCACCCACCTTGCTCATGTCGCCGGCCGCCATATCGCGATACAGGAAGGTGAACGGACCTTCGTCCCGCTCGATGATGTCGATCCGCTGGAAGCTCCCCATGTAGGCTGCCACGCCGAGGACGATCACGGCGAGCACCAGAAGCGACACGAGCACGGTTTTCATTTCGTTTTGCCCCCGAGGCTACTGCAGATTCCACGCCACGGCTGCTCACCGCTACGCGAGATGCGATCGGTATCCGGCACATCACTTCGTTGCTGGCCTGGCGAACCGCGCGGTCATGGCGGTGACGCCATAGCGTAGCAAACGCCCCAGCCGAGCAGCGCTGCGACGAGCACGCAGGCCAGCACGCTCTCCGCCACGCGAGCCCTGGCGTGCCCGTATCCTGTGATGGGCGCGCCACTGTGCATGGAAGCGGCGATGACGAAGGACGCGGCCTGCGCGATCATGAAGCGCTGAATGACATGCATCGTGAACGTCTCTTCCTAAGGCCCGGTGCGGAAACCATTTCCCCGCGAGCGGGAATTTACGGAGCGAGGAGTTGTCTCACCCAGTTGACCGCCACGCGCGAATGACGCCAATATCGTCGCCATGCACACTATATCAATCGCATCTCTCTCGCCCCGCGTGCCCCGCACCGTACTCTGTGCAGCCGTTGTCGGTCTGCTGGGGCTCGTGGGCCGCGTCGCCAACGCCGACAAGCCGTCGCAGTCGGACGATCCGATCGTGGTCCCAGAGGCCGCCGTCGCGGTCGATCACATCAATCTCTTCGGCGGCAACCGGAAGTGGACGCCCCTGAATCACCGGATGATCCTCGCAACCGTCGGGTCGAAGTATTTCCTGATGGTGTTCGATGAGGCCTGTCCGCGTCTCATGCAACGCAATGCCGTCATCACGACACTCACCAACGATACGGTACTCGATGCGCGCACCGACGTGATCTACGTGGACACGCACGTGAGCGGCAACAGCACGGCCGACGCCCTGGCCGGAGCGCGCGAAGGCGCAGGGTTTCCGTGTCAAATCGATCGCATGTATTCCATCCTCGACGAAGACGCCAAGGCTCTGCGAGAGCAATTCAAACGCTGACCACTATCGCAGCGCGAAGGATGATGCGGCGGCTTTAAGCAAGGAGTTTGCGTACTGACCGCAGGATCTTCCTGCTGATCGTTGGCGGCGAGGATCGCGGCTGGAAGCCGCTGCCACATCCAATCAGGCGATGACGAGATCGAAGCGAGCCATCAGCTCGGCGCTGTCGTCTTCGCTCGCGACAAAATCGACGCTGGCACGGTCGCGCTGATCGCCGAGCGCGCGGAAGATCCGATCCGACTCGTTGCCGGGGAAGCCGCGCACGTACATCTGCGTCGTGAGCTCGAGCGCGCCGCGACCTGTAACGCGAAAGTGAATGTGCGGCGTACGACCCGGATAAGGCACGGGCTTTATGGTGCGAAAGCGGTAGCGGCCGTCGGCGTCGCTGCTGGTGAAACCGTAACCCTGGAAGTTATCGTCCGGCTCGGCGGGATTCGTGTCGCGCGCATCGTGGTATCGGGTGTTGGCGTCGCACTGCCAGATCTCGACCTTGGCGCCCGCGAGCGGCTGCCCGTCGACACCCACGATGCGTCCGTACACGTTCGACATGACACCGTTCGCAATCTCCCGGTGACCGGCGATATGCACGAGATCGTTGTCCCGGTCCAGCGGGAAGTCGCGCGGGTAAAACGGACCAGCGGTCTGACGGGGCGTCGGAAGCAGCAGATCGGCTGCGCGGACCCGGCTCAAGGCCGCGCCCGTGAGCAACAGACCGAGGAATTCACGGCGCGATCGGGCCATGCGTCGATGATACGGCAAATGCACGCGCACGTTCTGCGACAACGCAAGCGGTCCTAGCCCCGCTCTCGCCTAGAACCCGTGCTTGGTTTCGATCACGAGTTGCACCTGATCGATACTGCTGTCGCCGTCGAGCGGGAAGGCGAGATCGACGTGCACCATCGTCCCCTTGCCCGAGCGGCTGCTGCCGAACCGTGCGCCGAAGCCGATGTCTCGAAGCCAGCCGAGATCGTCGGTCGCGAAGGGATTCGTGCCCCATGCGCGCCCGACGTCGAAGAAGGCAGCAGCAGCGACATGAAACAGGCGAAACGGATACCAGTTGGTGAAGTAGCGCTCTTCAATGGTGAACAACGCGCGCCGGTCGCCCGCCTGATACCTCAGCGGATAGCCGCGCAGACCGTTGTCGCCGCCGATGAGGAGCTGGTGATCCAGATCGAGATCGTGCGCGACGTCCGCCTGGGCGGATGAATAGAGCAGCCAGCGCCCGGACTGGCGGTGATAGAACTGCACGGTGCCGCTCGCGACGGAGTCCGCGAGGCCGCCAGTGTCCTCTGCGCGCCCCGTCAGCTCGGCCGAAGCGAGCCATTTCGTCGCATCCGTTCGCTCGGATCCGTAGGTCCACAGGCCGTCGAAGATGAGGCCGTTGCGGTCGCTGCCGAGCGCATCGGAAAGCAGACCGATCTCGCCATAGAAGCGCGGTCCGAGATAGAAATCCTCCGTGCGCCCGATCTGATTGTTGTTGTGCGTCGTGATGAAGCGATCGCGCACACGCTCGAAGGCGAAGAAGGGGTATTGCAGCTCGCGATCCTCCGGCAGGAGCGTCGTGGGCACCTCTCCGCTCGAAGGAGAGAAGCGCTCGAAGTCGCGCACGGCGCCGACCGTCCAGCGCTGAGCCCAGCCATTGCGCAAGCCTTGCGACCAGCCTCGGTACAAACGCTCATAGGAGGTCTGATGACGGAACTCATCGACGATCTCGCCGCGCTCGTACATCGGATCCAGACGATCGTCTTCGGTGACGCGCAGTCCGCGGGAGCGCCGCGTGTCGAGCGCATAGAAGGGTTGCTCGAGGGCGAGCTGGAAGGTGCGACCGTCGCTGCTGTCGGTGTACGACGTGTCGAGCTCGAGCCACCGACCGAGGAGATTGGACTGCCTGAATCCCACCACGGTCGAATCGCGGTCCACGTCGCGCTTCTCCTCGAAAGTCACCGAGATCCCGGTGCCGAGCAGATTCTCCTCCTCGAGGCCGATGCTGCCCTCATTCGCGCCACCGCTGCGGCCGAAGGAGATGCTCGGGCGCAGCGTCCACACATCCCGCGCCTGCACGCTGACGTCGACGACGCCGTCGTGATACGCGAGCACACAGATGCGCGCGTCGTAGAGATACCCGGCCGACCGCAGCAGCCGTTCGGACTCCTGCAGCACCTGCAGCGAGTAAGGATCGCCGGACTCGAACAGGAGTCTGCGCTCCACGACCGCCGGTCGCGTCTTGACGTGGATATCGTTCGCGACGCGATAGAGCCGGTGATCCTCGCCGGGATCATCGGTATCGAAGACGTCGCGATTGTCGATGCGGACCTCGCCGAATGCGGCGCCGTCGGGGATTACGACCGGCGAGTCGTCCGCGCACCGCCTGGCGCCGGTCTCTGAGGCATGTCCGGTCGAGACGAATGCGATCACGCAGGCGCACAGCCACCCGGCGACGCGGCCGTGGCGCCGCGGCCGCCTGTCCTCCGGGCACGGTCTCCAACGACAGGGCGCGCATCGGTCGAGATACATTCAGGTCCAATCGGCGAGGGCGAGCCCGGATTTGACGTTCGAGCTCGTCCAAATCACTCGCACGACTCCACCGAGCTCCGTCGCGCGAGCCATCGCTCGAGACAACGACAGTCGCTAAATCAGCGGGTTGCAGCGGTCGCATCCAGCGCAAGACCGAGCCGCCACGGGCGCGCTTCCGACCCGAAATCACCACGGATATACTTCCAGTCAACAACTGGAGCCTCCCCTCACCCATCAATAAGAAAAATCCAGAGCGCGCCCACGGAGTGGGTCTCAGGAGTGAACACATGAAAGCGATTCGGACTGTTTCCCGCGCGGCTGTCGCGGGCCTGCTGGTCGGCGCCGGCGCGGCGCTGACGGCCTGGGCAGGCACGAACAACTGGACGGGATCCGGCCCCGCGGGTGGGGATATCCGGCACGTCGAGTTCAAGCCCGACGACGGCGAGATCGCCTACGCGACCGCGCCGGCAGGCCTGTACCAGAGCACCGACGGCGGAGTCGAGTGGGCCGTGATCAATTCGAGCATCGGCAACACGCCTTTCGCGATCGATCCGCTCAATCCCGAGATCATCTACTTCGTGGACGTCGATGGCGGTCTCAAGCGAAGCGCCGACGGCGGCACGACGATCGAACCCGTCGATAACTGGATCGGCGGCTCGTCGACGGCGGTGGATGTGGGCGGTCCGGGCACCAGCGTGATCTACGCCGGCACCGAGTCCGAAGGCGTCGTGCGATCGAATGACGGCGGCGCATCGTGGCACATCGCGAACGGCACGGACTCGGCCGGCCTGCCCACGCGCAACGAGCAATTCGCGACGGTCGACGGCATCTTCATCGACCCCACGAATGCAGGCGTTGCCTACGCGACTTACTCGTCGTTCGTTCAGGGTGTCTACCGAACGAAGGATGCCGGAGTCCACTGGTTCCCGCGGGTCGATGGGATGTTGTCCGACACGGGTATCAGCGAGATCGCCATCGATCCGACCAATTCCGACAACGTCTACGCGGCGACAGACTCGGGCCTCTACTACAGCACCGACCAAGGTGAGAACTGGCATGCCGCCACGATGCCCGTCGGTTTTGAGAACGAGGCCGCCACGAGCATCGTCGTCGATCCGGCGCTTCCGACGACACTGTTCGCAGGCGGCTTCGGAGGCGTGGTGTTTGTTTCGTCCGATTCCGGACAGAGCTTCACACTCTCCAACACTGGAATGAGCCCGAGCGCGGTGCATGGGCTCGCCACTCACGACGGCGTCACGCTGCTCGCGGCGACGAGCGAGGGCGTGAGCCGCAGCACGAATTCGGGCTCGAGCTGGGAAGACTCCGACTCCGGCATCGTCGCGAGCAAGGTCGTCGCGCTCGCCTCCGATCCGGAGCTGACGGGCACGCTGTTCGCGAGCACGACCGGCATCCACAAGTCCACGCACGCCGGGACGTCATGGACCGAGATCACGGACATCGCCGCCAGCTCGCTCCTGATCGACCCGAACAGCTCGGCCATCGTGTATGCGGCGGCCGCGGACGGCGTGGAGAAGTCCGTCGACGGCGGCGTCACCTGGTTCTCTGCGTTGAGCGGCGTGAGCACGGACACGCTCGCCTATTCCGCCGCCGACGCCTCGATCTACGCGCTCGACAGCAAGGGTCCCGATCTCTACCGCACGATCGACGGCGGCGCGACCTGGACGACGGCGGGAACCAGCATCGTCGATGGCGAGCCGCTGACACTGATCGTGGATGAGGCGAATGCGGAGACGCTCTACCTCGGCACGGCCAAGAACGGCGCGTTCAAGAGCGTCGACGGCGGTGCGACGTTCGACATCCTGACCGATCTGTCCACGGGCGCCGTCACCAGTCTCGCGCAGGACCCCACGAACGATGCGATCCTGTTCGCCGCGACGGACGCGGGAGTCTTGCGCACGAAGAACAGCGGCACGACCTGGAAAACGATGGGCGCTTCCGATCTCGTGGGGCAGATCACCATCGTTCCGAGTGCGCCGGAGATCCTGTACGGAACGAGCTCGGACGGAACAGGCATCCTGCGCTCGCTCGACTCGGGCGCCTCCTGGGCGACGATTCCGCCCGGCGGATCGGTCGACTGGCACGGAACGCAGACGGCGCTCGATGCGCGCGTGCCTTATCGCGTCTACGCGGGCACGGATAGCCGCGGCGTGCAGGTCATCGATCTGGCGCACGATCTGCAGGCTAGCGTCACGGGTCCCGACAACATCGGCATCGACGTCGATTTCCAGTACGTGTCGACGATCACCAATGCCGGACCGGGCGACGCACCACGCGTAACGCTCACACAGACGCTGCCGATCGACAAGGCTGCTTTCGTCAGCGCACAGCCGGACCAGGGCAGCTGCGAGCCGCCCGACGGGGCGATACTCAACTGTGATCTCGGCACGCTCGCCGAGGGTGCGACGACGAGCGTACTGGTCACGATGACGAGCGCCGATCGAGGCCTCGCCAACTCACGCGTCACCGCGGCCAGCTTCGACTCCGAGTTGAGCGAGGACGACAACACCGCCAACGCGCCACCGGCGACGATCACGAGGCTCTACGATCTCGTTGCGAGCGTCACTGCGCCCGCCACGGCCCACGTTGGCGACCAGGTGACGTACACCGCCAGCGCGACGAATGACGGACCGAACGACGCGAAGGACATTACGATCGTCACGGAGGTGCCGGACGGCGCAACCTTCTTCTCGGCCGACACTGACCTGCACTGCACGCGCGCGGACGCCGTGCTGACCTGCACCGGCCCGAAACTGGCGGCCGGTGAGTCGGCACAGGTCGCCGTGACTTACGACGTGGACGAGACCGGTTCGCTCACGGCGACGATGAACGCGTCGGCGGGCAGCGGTACGGACGACGATCTCACCAACAACGACGCGTCGGCGACGACGCAGGGCAGTAATGCGTCGTCCGGCGGTGGGGGAGGCGGTGGCGGCGCGCTCGATCCGCTCGCCCTCTTCGTGCTCCTCGCGTTCGGCGCGAGACGCAGAACGGCCGCCTGATCGTCAGAGCGAAGCCAGGAACGCGAGCAGCGCCGCGCGCTCCTCGGCGCTCATGTCGACCACCGCGTCGCGCGCAGCTTGCGCTTCGCCGCCGTGCCACAGGATGGCTTCGAGGACGCTGCGAGCCCGACCGTCGTGCAGCAGCAGCGTCTCGCCGCTCACGACGGGTGTGAGCCCGAGGCCCCAGAGCGGCGCCGTGCGCCACTCGCCGCCGGTCGCCGTAAAGTCATCGCGCTCGTCGGCGAGTCCCTCGCCCATGTCGTGCAACAGCAGATCGGTGTAGGGAAAGATGATCTGGTGCGCGAGAATCGGCGCTGCGAGGAAATCTGCGGTGTCCAGCCGCGGCACGTGGCAGGCGGCACATCGGGCGCTCTCGAACAGCGCCTGTCCTGCCAGGACCTGCTCATCGTCAACGTCGCGGCGAGCGGGAACGCCGAGTGACTGCACGTAGAAGGTCACCGCGTCGAGCTTGCCGGGCTCGAGCTCCGGATCGTCGAGAATGCCGTCGTCCTGTGTCTGCGCGAATGCGCTCTCCGTCGGCAGGAGCTCGTTCGTGATCCCGATGTCCTGCTGATAGGCCTCCGCGTTCTGCACGGTGAGTCGCGCCGTGTTCGCCTTGAGCCCGAAGCGCCCGAGCATCCGCTCGCCGGTGATCGGATCGGTCACCATGTTCGCGCGTCCGGAGATGCCGTCGCCGTCCGTGTCCGACTCATCGGCCAGCGCAAGGATGCTCTCCTCAGGAACGGCTTCCAGCAGGCCGCGACCGAACACGGGCGGCGCCGCGCGCGCACTGAGCGCCATGCCTGCCGGCAACGTCGTGTAACCGGTCGCGATGGTGTAGGTCGGCTTGCGCAGCTCGACCACGCTGCCGTCGGCGAGCGTGACGGTCGAGACCTCGTAGCTGAGATCGAAGGTCGCCTCGGGATCGGCGCCGAAGATGGCGCGTCCCTGCAGCTGTGTTCCATATCCCTGCGCGGCAAACGGTCCGGTCATGCTGTCGTTGCCGATGCTGGTGCGAAGCAGGAGCGTGAGCGGCTGCTGACCGGGATCGGGAGGACGCCCGCGCCCGTTGTTGAGGTGACAGCCGGAGCAGGACGTGTTGTTGAACACCGGCCCGAGTCCGCTGTTGACGGGCGATGGCGCTGCGACGAATACGTCGTCGAAGGCCGTGTCACCGTCGCGATGGCGCTGCTCGTCGATTGCATCCAGGTCAGGCGCCGGATTCTCGAATGCGTCGCTGCTCTCGAGAAAGACGGTGAGATCCCCACCCGCGAGACGCTCGTCAACGGGAGGCGGCGGCGGGGGAGGTGGATTGGAGGAGGATCCCCCACCGCCGCCTCCGCAACTCGCGAGTCCGAGCGAGGCGGCGACGAGTGATGCGCGCAGCGCGCGCGGCAGCGTGGGAGCGGCTTCCAGCCGCGATTCGCCAGCTCGATGCAGGAACCCGATTCGCATAGCCGCAACTACTCGATCGCGGCAGGAAGCCGCTCCCACCATCGAATCAGAACTCGAACTCGGTATCGGCGACGAGGGTGGTCACCTCGCCTTCGAGCGTCGCCTTGAGAACGTTGATCGCATCGATCGCGCCCTGAATGGTCGCCTCGACTGCGGGGTCGGTCGCGCTGTCGATGACCGCCTGCTCGAAAGGCTCGGGAATGAGGCCGATGGCGTCGATCGCATCGTCGATCTGCGCGCGCACCGTGGCATCGAGGGCCGGATCTTCGTCGCTCACGAAGGCGGTGAGGCCGGCGTCGCCCGCGGCGGCGCAGACGGTGTCGGTATCGTCCGGCGTACCGGAGTACATCCCACAGTAGATGTTGCGGATGCTGCGGATGTTGTACTGGAAGTCGGTGAGCGAGTTGCCGCTGAACTTGGACTCGACGGTGAGCGGATCGTGGGCTGTGAACGGATCGTTGATCTTGCCCGCGTTCGCGACCTCGTCGGTGATCCCAATGAGGCCCTGCACCACCTCCTGCATCACGCTGCTCTGACTGGCGTACACCGAGCTCCCCTGGCCGGCTTCTTCCACGGTCGAGATGTAGTCGCCGTCGCTCGTGTCCCAGGCGGCCGCCGCGCTGAGCGCGACGTCGTTCACGTCGATGGTGATGCCGACGAGATAGTCGAGACGGCGCGGGTCCGCGGTGAGTGCCGCGATGATGTTGTCGAGGCACGCGTCCGTACCGGACTCGGCCTGCCCGCAACCGTAAGTGTCCTGGTTGCCCGTGCCGTCGTTGAACAACAGGTACTCGATCGTATGGAAGCCCTTGACGGTCGTGTCCAACGTATCGATGACGGCCTGGTCGGTGAGGTCGATGTTGCTCGCGATGACGTCGTCGAGCTGCACCTTGTCCACCGGCCAGCTGTCCAGACCAGGGTCCAGTCCCTGCGTGTCGATGGGGCCCCAGAGGAAACCTTCGCTCGCTTCCCATGGCACGCGCGCGGCGATCCATGCGCTCTGCGCCGCCTGGAGGGTGGCACGCGTGAGATTGCCGCTCGCAAGCACGTTGACTGCATCGAGCAGGTCCGTCGTTTGCGCGGCCATCTCGGTGTAGGTGGTGAATATGGTGTCGGTCGCGAGCGCGCCGAGCACTGCGGAGGCGTCGAAACCCGTCGCCGGCGGCGGATTGTTGCCGTTTCCGCTGCTGCTACCGCCGCCTCCACCGCAGGCGGCGAGCGCCATCAATGCGCCCGCGATCGCGAGCCTCGAGCCGATTCGTGCGCACGCTGCGCTCATTGGCCTTCTCCTGCAAACAGTTGTCACCGATAACGACGAAGGCAACGCCCGGCACCTAGAACACGAAGCCCATGCCGATCGCGACGGTGTCTTCGTCGTTTTGCGTGTTGATGCCGAGCTCGCGATGCGAGTACTCGCCCTTGAACAGATAGCTGCGATGCGGCTGATACGACCAGCCCGTCGTCCAGGCCTGGCGATCCCAGCGCGGGTTGTCGAATACGGAGCCTTCGACGTCCGCCATGGAGTCGTAGTCGTCATAGCGCACGTAGAGATCGAGGCGGCCCGCCATCCAGCGTTGCGGAACGAAGCGCCGCGCAAAGGGCGCAACGTCGTAGCCCACCTCGATGTACGCGGCTTGCGCGTCGCTCGCGACCGGCGTGCGCTTGACGTTCAGGTTGTTCGAAAGGTTGCGGTTGGCGAGCGTCACGGCCTCGGAGTCGCCGAGATGTCCTGCCATGTAGAGCGCCCGCAGCGTCCATGGTCCGCGCTGGATCGAGGCGTGCAGGTCGTATATCGACACCGGCGCATCGGCGTCCAGATCGTCCTTCGGACGGTTTTCACCCGACTTTCCGTAGTAGCCGGAGATGCCGAGGCTCACGTCCTCCAGAAATTCGTAGTCGAAGCGCCCGGCGATTGCGAATTCTTCGGCGTTGATCATCTCGAAGCGTTGCTGCAATCCGGGCGCAACCCAGTTCGCCGAGCTGAAGCCCGTGGAATCGAGGCCGTTGACGAGCTGGACCTCGTAGTGCGCGTTGCCGACGCGGCCGAACTGCGAGACGCCTGTCTCGTGCCAGAGCTGCGGAATGAGCGCCGCCTCGGACTCCGAGCGCTGCACGGTGAAGTAGTCCGCCGGACGGTGTGCGGGATTGATCGTGCCGACCGGCACGATGAAATGTCCGATCTTCCAGTTGAACGCGGGCGAACGCTCGAACTCGACGTACAGCTCTTCGAGCTCGACCTCGCCGCCCTTCTCGATCTCCTGCTCGAACTCTCCGAACTCCTCGAAGGGATCGAACTCCATCGTGGCGCCGGTGCCGCCGTGCTCGAGCTCGATCTCCGCTTCGAGCTCGGCGCTCGCGCTGAGCGGCGTGTTCAGGGCGAGGATGAAGCGCTCGTTGTCGATCGAGTCGCGTCGATCCGGATCGGTATCCCAGTCGAAGTCGTAGTAGTTGATGACACCGTAGCCGGAGAAATCGATGCGGCCTGGCGTTCTCTCCTCGCGTTCTTCGTCTTCGTCATCCTCGCGCACGACGTAGGTATCGCCGTCTTCGCGCGCCGGGACTTCGGTGACGGCCGGCTGCGCAACCGCCGCGGGCGCGGTCGTATCCAGAGCGGCGCGCAGCGCGTCGAGCTGCTGCTGTTGCGTCTCGATCTGAGCGCGTTGCTTCTGCAGCTCCGCCTGCAGCTCACGGACCACCGCGCCGAGATCTGCGTTGCTCTCGCCCCAGGCAGCAGCGCTCGACAGCAGCACGGCGACGACCAAGACTGACGCCCGATTTCGCATTCCGATTCCCCGAAAGTCGCGAGAGCGTAAGCCAATGCTAATGAGAAAGTAAAGCTAAATGAGAACTGTTCGTATTTAGAACAACAGATCTGCGGGCTGTGTCGCCCGCATACAGCAAGCGCGGGCGTTGGCGATAACACATTGATTCTTAAAATTTCAGCCGACCCGCCCGCTGATCGATATGTGCTCAGTCCGCCCTCGTCCGCAAACACCTCGTGCTGTTCCACTCAGGCCGACGAGGCCGTCCCATGGAGGACCATCTCATCTCAAGGAGCAACACGATGACATCTCGCAAGCCCTGGGCCGCCCTGGCCCTCGCCGCACTCGGCTGCGCAAGCGCAATGGCGTTCTCGCTGCCGGCCGGTGCAGTGGACACGGGCGATCGGCAGCCGATCTATGACTTCAACAATCAGTTCTATTCGACGAACGGCATTCGTCCGGCTCGACTGGAGGGTCGACGCAACGGGCAGGACGGTCTGTCGGTGATCGATCGCAGGCTGCAGCCGAACCAGCGCAACGTGCGCATCACGCTGACGGCGCCCGCCTACGATGACTCCGGCGACCTCGTCTTCTTCGCACCCACCGCCACCTTCGGCAACGATGCCTTCACGCCCAACCAGGCCGGTCGCGATGCGCGCGAGATCGCGAACGAATTCACGATCTACGAGTTTCCGCGTGCCGCGAATGCGCCGGGCGAAGTGTTTCCGAAGCGTCAGGCTTCCCTCGTCGACCTGCGTGGCGGCTATTTCTCGAACGATCCGCTCGGCATCTGGATCCTGACGTTCGTGGAGTACACGGACTCGGCATTCAACACGCCGCGGGGTCGCGCAGCGCTCGCCGACCTCGGCGCACGCAACGGGTTCGACGCCGACGGCACGCCGATCATCAAGACGGTGAGCGACATCGAGAACCTGCAACAGCGCGGTTTCGTGAGCGTGACCACGCTGCCGGCGGACGGCTCGCTGGGCGCGCCCTACTTCGTTTGCCCCGTGTACAAGGATCCGCGTGACGGCGCCATCGCGCCCGACGCCTTCCTCGACATGGTGGTCGGCGACGACGGCGAGTTCCTGCCGGCCGAAGCTTTCATGCAGGAGGAGTTCACCTGCCTGCAGGGCACCGGCGATAAATGCGACTGAGGTTCTGATCGAGACCGCGGCACCCTGCCTCTCCGTCGGGTGCCGCGGTCCTTTTTCCGGGATCCTTCCAACTCGACGAGCGATCCCTCGATGCGCTCTCCCTGCCCCGCGAGGCGGGCGCTGCGGCTGTCAGCAGCCACGCTTTCTGTCACCATTCGTCCCTCGGATCGTGATCGCTGACTACGGTCGCGTACGGAAGGGGCTACATCATGAAGTACAGATACCGCGGCGCCGCGGCTCGTGGCGACGTCAGACCGTTATTGTCCATTCATCAGATCGTGATCACGCTCGCAGCGCTGTGTCTCGGCGCGTCCGGCGTTGCGCAAGCACTCACCGCCGATGAGATCGTCGCGCAGCACATCACCGCACGCGGCGGCATGGAGCGACTGCAGGCGCTCAAGACGCTGAAGCGGACGGGACGGCTCGTCGTTCCCGGATTCAATGGCGAGCTGACGGTCACCGAATACAAGGCACGCCCGAACCAGTATCGGGTCGAATACACGCTGCAGGGCTTGACCGCCGTGCAGGCGTGGGACGGTCACGAGGCCTGGCAGATTCAGCCTTTCCAGGGCCGCAAGGATCCCGAGCGGTTGTCCGCGGATCAGGCCAAGCCGCTCGCGAACTCCGCCGACATCGACTTTCCCTTCGTCAACTACCAGGCCAAGGGCAGCAAGCTCGCCTATCTCGGCACCGAGGACGTCGATGGCACGCCCGCGTACAAGTTGCGCCTCCAGCTCGCATCCGGCGATGAGATCGTCTATTTCATCGATCCGGACAGCTGGATGCTCATACGGGACATTCAGAAGCAGCAGATACGCGGCGCCGAGCAGATCACCGAGAACGACTACGGGGAGTATGAGCAGGTGCAGGGCGTGTGGGTGCCGATGACCGAAGCCTCCGGCCCGAAGGGATCGGATGCTTCGCAGAAGCAGCAGACGCTCTTCGACAAGGCCGAGGGCAACGTCGACGTCGATCCCACGATCTTCACTTTCCCGAGCGCGAAGTGAGGGACGCCATGAACAAGACGCTACCACTCTTCGCCGCCGCCTTCGCCGCGACTCTCTGCACGACGATCGCTGTCGCTGCGCCCCCCCCTTCCACCGCGGCACCCGCTGCCTCTGCAGTCGACAGCGCCGTCGTCTCCGGTCTCGGCGCGCGCAACATCGGTGCCGCCGTCATGAGCGGGCGCATCTCCGCGCTCGCTGCGCGTCAGGAACAGGATGGCAAGGTGACGATCTACGTCGGCGCGGCCTCGGGCGGCGTCTGGAAGTCGCTCGACGGCGGCACGACGTTCAAGCCGGTCTTCGACCAGCAGCCCGTGCAGTCGATCGGCGCGATCGCCCTCGATCCGAGCGATCCGAACACCCTATGGGTCGGCACCGGAGAGAGCTGGGTACGCAACTCCGTCTCCATCGGCAACGGCGTCTACCGCTCCACCGATGCGGGAGAGTCCTGGGACTATCTGGGGCTGCCGGAATCCGAGCGCGTGAATCGCATCATCGTGCACCCGACCGACGGCAACACCGCCTACGTCTGCGTCCCCGGCAAGCTGTGGTCGGACTCTGCCGATCGCGGCCTGTACAAGACGACGGACGCGGGCAAGACCTGGAATCTGATCCTCAAGGGCTCGAACCTCTCGACCGGGTGCTCCGGTCTCACCATGGATCCGAAGAATCCGCAGCACCTGTTCGCCGGGCTGTGGGATTTCCGGCGCAAGGGCTGGACCTTCCGCTCCGGCGGGGAAGGACCGACCGCGCCTTCAGGCTCCGGACTGTTCGTGACCGACGATGGCGGCGCGAGCTGGCAGCAGCTCGACGAGAAGACGGCGAAAGGACTCCCTGCGCCGCCATGGGGCCGCCTCGCCGTCGCGATCGCGCCCTCGAACCCGGACATCGTCTATGCGCTGATCGAAGGCACTCGCTCGGCGCTCTTCCGCTCCGACGATGGCGGCAAGACGTGGGAGGAACGCGACCGCAGCCAGAACATGGTCTGGCGGCCGTTCTACTTCGCGAATCTCATCGTTGATCCGACGAATCCGGATCGTCTCTTCAAACCGAACCTCACGCTCATCGCCTCGGATGACGGTGGCCAGAGCTTCTCGCCCGTGGGTGGCGGCACGCATGGCGACCATCACGACCTGTGGATCAATCCCACGAACCCGAAACACATCATCACCGGCGACGATGGCGGCCTCTTCATCAGCTACGACGGTGGTAACAAATGGTGGAAGTGCAACAACCTGCCGGTATCGCAGTTCTATCACGTCACCGCGGACGAGCGGGATCCCTATCAGGTCTACGGCGGCCTGCAGGACAACAGCTCCTGGGTCGGCGATTCGCAGTATCCCGGCGGCATCAGCAACAGCCGCTGGGAAAACCTGTACGGCGGCGACGGCTTCGTCGCCTTCTCCGACCCTGCCGATCCGAACTTCGCCTACGCGGAATACCAGGGCGGCTACATCGGGCGCGTGAATCGCCTCACGCTCGAGCAGCGTGACATTCAGCCCAAGGCCGGTTTCAAGGAGAAGTTGCGCTTCAACTGGAACACGCCGATGGCCGTGTCACCCAACGTGAAAGGCAAGATCTACATCGGTGCGCAGTTCCTGTTCGCGAGCACCGATCACGGTCAGAGCTGGGAGCGCATCTCGCCGGATCTCACGAGCAACGATCCGCAGAAGCAGAAGCAGGAGGAGTCGGGCGGAATCACCGTCGACAACTCGGCGGCGGAAATGCACACGACGATCTATACCATCGCCGAGAGTCCACTCAACGGCGACGTCATCTGGGTCGGAACCGACGACGGCAACGTGCAGGTCACGCGCGACGGCGGCAAGAGCTGGAACAACGTCACGGGCAACGTGAAAGGACTTCCCGCCGCGAGCTGGGTGTCATTCGTCGACGCGAGTCACCACGCGGACGGTCGCGCCTATGCGACCTTCGACCGCCACACCTACGGCGACGTGACGCCCTGGGCGTACCGCACCGAGGACTACGGACGCACCTGGGAGCGCGTCGCCGGCCCCGACGCGGGCATTCGCGGCTATGCCCACGTGCTGCGCGAAGATCCCATGAAGGAGAACGTGCTCTACCTCGGCACGGAATTCGGGCTCTGGATCAGCGTCGACCGCGGCGCGACCTGGGCCGAGTTCAAGGGCGGAAACTTCCCCTCCGTCGCCGTACGGGACATCGCCGTGCAACCGCGCGACAACGATCTCGTGCTGGCCACGCACGGCCGCGGCATCTGGATCATCGACGACCTCACACCACTGCGCGCACTGACGCCGCAGACGGTGGCCGAAGAGGTCACCTTCCTGCCCGGACGTCCGATCCAGCAGCGCGCCCAGGGCAACGGCGGCTGGGTCGAGGGCGACGCTTCGTTCACTGGCACGAATCCGCCGAACGGAGCGGTCATCAACTATTACCAGAAGGCCCGCCACGTCTTCGGCCGGATCAAGCTGGAAGTGCTGGACGCGCAGGGCAACCTCGTCGACACGCTGCCCGCGGGCAAACGCAAGGGCATCAACCGCGTCGTGTGGCCGATGGTCGTCAAGCCGCCGCGCGTGCCGACGGCCGCTCAACCCGCGTTCTCGTCGACGAGCGGTCCGCGCGTGCTGCCGGGGACCTATACGGTACGGCTGACGAAGGGCGAGCACGTCGTCGAGGAGAAGCTCGCCGTCGAGCTCGATCGCCGTGCAACGTTCACGGCGGACGATCGCAAAGCGCAGTACGACGCGGTCATGCGTGCACACGCCTTGTTCGGGCGCATGTCGGACCTGCTCGACCGGCTGAACGGCGTGAAGGCGCTCGCGGAAGCGCGCGCGTCCGGGCTGAAAGCGGGCGATGCGACGCGTGCCGCGAAGCTGCAGAAGTTCACCACGGATGTCGAGACGCTGCGCAAGGAGATCGTCGCGACCAAGGAAGGCGGCGCTCTTTCCAGCACATTGGGATCCTAAGCTTAGAATTCCACGTGGACAAGTTGTCGC
>JADMIO011482843.1_pt1 | contig 22909 bp, 1 predicted proteins | sample 8958161 | NCBI WGS metagenome assembly JADMIO01 (sample SAMN16585339, study PRJNA669376) | soil metagenome | isolation source: Crop rotation soil | place: USA: Cullars Rotation, Alabama | collected 2011 | reverse complement strand
AGGTGAGCCAGTGTGATTACATTTGCGGCCTAACTGTGGCCAGTCCAGTTACGCTGGAGTCACTAGTATTTAGGTGACACTATAGAAGCGGCCGCGACAACTTGTCCACGTGGAATTCTAAGCTTAGGATCCCAATGTGCTGGAAAGATACATATTGAACCGTATTACCAGTACAATCGGTGTATGTCCATGTATAAGTTTTGTTTCCTGAGCATACGGGATCAGGTCCAACAACAGGACCTGTTATGGTTGCCGGAGTACCACATGAATTATTTACTGCTGGTGGCGTAGGTACAGTTTGTGCATTTGCAATACATGCAACAGTTGCACTTCCTGGTGCCGGTGCCGTAATCGTTGGAGGAGAAATAGTATATGTATAAACCCAAGTTGTTGCAGCACCTGAACAATCCGTGTATGTCCATGTGTATGTCTTCGTACCAGAGCATACGGGATCTGCACTTGCCACTGGTCCAGTAGGTGTAACTGGGTTACCGCAAGAGTCATTTACATTTGGAGGTGTTGGGACCGTCTGCGCATTTGAGATACATGGAACTGTGCTGCCTCCAGGAGGAGGTAAGGTAGCAGTAGGCGCATTGATCGTATAGGTAAATACATATTGTACTGTGTTGGAAGTACAATCAGTATATGTCCATGTATAAGTTTTAACACCAGAACAAACGGGATCCGGACTTACCACTGGTCCTGTAATTGTTGCAGGAGTACCGCATGAATTATTCACCACAGGAGGTGTAGGAACGGTTTGTGCATTTGAAATACAAGCAACTGTTGCACTACCAGGCGCAGGTGCAGTAATCGTTGGAGGAGAAATCGTATAAGTATATACCCAGGCAGCAGTATTTCCCGTACAATCTGTATAAGTATATGTGTAGGTCTTGGTTCCTGAACAAACCGGATTAGGACCGACTACCGGACCCGTAACCGTTAATGGAGTACCGCAAGAGTTATTTACAGTGGGTGGTGTCGGCGGAGTCTGTGCATTGCTGATACAAGCAACTGTTGAACCCCCTGCGGCAGGTGGTGTAAATGTGGGCGCACTGATAGTATAAGTATACACCCATGGAATATTATTACCTGAACAATCGGTATATGTCCATGTATAAGTTTTCGTTCCGGAACAAACTGGATCTGCACTAACTACCGGACCTGTTGGTGTAACGGGAGAGCCGCACGCATTGATGACGTTTGGTGGTGTTGGAACTGTCTGTGCATTAGCTATACAAGCAACCGTTGAACCTCCATTTGCAGGAACAGTAAATGTTGTTGGGTTAATTGTATAAGTGTAAACCCAGGTCTGTGCAGACCCGGTGCAATCCGTGTAAGTCCATGTGTATGTTTTAGTGCCACCGCAAGAAGGATCAGGGCTTACCACCGGTCCTGTTGGTGAAATGGAAGCACCACAAGAATTAGTTACTGTTGGTGGAGTAGGTACGACTTGTGCATCAGATATGCATGGTGCAACAGAACCTCCTGGTGCGGGTAAAGTAAATGTCGGAGGACTGATGGTATAAGTAAATACATATTGCACTGTGTTGCCTGTACAGTCGGTGTATGTCCATGTATAAGTCTTGTTACCTGAGCAGGCCGGATCAGGTCCCACTACTGGCCCGGAAATCGTTGTAGGGGCACCGCAAGAATTATTTACAGTTGGAGGCGTTGGGACTGTTTGTGCATTTGAAATACAAGCAACTGTTGCACTACCTGGTGCAGGTGCAGTGATGGTTGGAGGAGAAATTGTATAAGTATAAACCCAGGGTGTCGCCTGACCTGCACAATTAGTATAAGTCCAGGTGTATGTCTTGGTTCCTGAACAAACAGGATCAGGTCCAACGACTGGTCCTGTAGGTACTACTGGATTCCCGCAAGAATCATTTACGTTCGGTGGTGTAGGAACTGTTTGAGCATTTGAAATACATGCCACTGTACTTCCACCAGGAGCGGGAACACTGGATGTCGGTGCATTGATGGTATAAGTAAATACATATTGTACTGTATTGCCTGTACAATCGGTGTATGTCCAGGTGTATGTTTTAATTCCCGAACAAACAGGATCAGGGCTTACTACAGGTCCAGTTATAGTCGCAGGTGTTCCGCACGAATTATTTACTGTTGGAGGTGTAGGAACTGTTTGTGCATTCGATACACAAGAGACTGTTGCACTACCTGGTGCTGGTGCAGAAATAGTCGGAGGAGAAATCGTATAGGTATAAACCCATGCTGCTGTGTTTCCTGTACAATCGGTATAAGTGTAGGTATAAGTTTTTGTTCCTGAACAAGCAGGATTTGGTCCAACTACTGGTCCAGTGATAGTTAAAGGTGCACCGCAGGAATTATTTGTTGGTGGCGGTGTCGGTGGTGTTTGTGCGTTGATGATACAAGGCACTGTGGATCCACCGGCTGCAGGAGGAGTAAATGTTGGAGGAGAAATAGTGTATGTGTATACCCAAGGCAAATTATTTCCTGAACAATCGGTATAAGTCCATGTATAAGTCTTTGTTCCGGAACAAACAGGATCAGGACCCACTACCGGACCTGTTGGTACTACATTGTTGCCACAAGCATCAGTTACTGTAGGTGGTGAAGGAACGGTTTGTGCATTGCTTATACAAGCTACAGTAGAACCACCATTTGGCGGTAAAGTGAATGTTGTGGGAAGAACGGTATAGGTATAAACCCAGGTTTGTGCAATGCCTGTACAATCTGTGAATGTCCATGTATATGTTTTTGGTCCACCACCGCAAGTCGGATTGGGTCCGGCAACTGGTCCGGTAGGTGTAATGGCTGTACCACATGAATTAGTAACCGTTGGTGGTGTTGGCACCACTAATGCATTACTTAAACAGGGTACTGTCGATCCTCCTGGTGCAGGGACTGAAAATGTCGGAGGGCTAATCGTATAAGTGTATACCCAGGGATAAGTTGTACCTGTACAGTTTGTATACGTCCAGGTATATGTCTTTGTTCCTGAACATGCCGGATCTGCTCCAACAACTGGTCCAGTAACTGTCAATGCTGTGCCGCATGAATTATTTACTGTGGGATTAGCAGGTACTGTTTGTGCATTACTAATACATGCAACAGTGGAACTACCGTTAGCTGGCATGGTTACTGTTGGAGGACTGATCGTGTAAGTAAACACATATTGTACTGTAGAACCATTACAATTAGTGTAGGTCCAGGTATAAGTTTTTGTCCCCGAGCAAACAGGATCCGGACCAACGACAGGTCCGGAAATTGTCAGTGGATTTCCACATGAATTATTTACACTCGGTGGTGATGGTACGACTTGCGCATCACTGATACATGCTACAGTCGCTGATCCTGCTGGTGGTGCAGTAGCTGTTGGTGCATTGATGGTATAAGTGAAAACATATTGTACTGTGTTTCCTGTACAATCTGTGTATGTCCAGGTATATGTTTTTGTTCCTGAACAAACGGGATCCGGTCCAACTACAGGTCCTGTCATGGTAGCTGGTGCACCGCATGAATTGTTTACCGTTGGAGGAGTAGGTACGGTTTGAGCATTGCTCACGCATGCGACGGTTGCACTGCCAGGAGCAGGTGCAGTAATTGTCGGTGGTGATACTGTGTATGTGTAAACCCATGCTGCAGTATTACCAGTACAATCTGTGTAAGTGTATGTATAGGTTTTTGGTCCTGAACACACAGGATTAGGACCTACAACAGGTCCTGTAACCGTTAAGGGAGTGCCACAGGAATTATTCACAATTGGCGGTGACGGCGGAGTTTGTGCATTAATGATACAAGGCACTGTCGATCCGCCGGCTGCTGGTGGTGTAAAGGTTGGTGGGGAAATAGTGTAAGTATAGACCCATGTAGAATTGCTACCAGAACAATTAGTGTATGTCCAGGTATAAGTCTTGGTTCCTGAGCAAACCGGATCAGCGCCTACAACTGGACCGGTAGGTGTAACTGCTGCGCCGCAATTATTCAAAACTGTTGGAGGTGTAGGAACAACCTGTGCATTACTAATACATGCGACGGTTGAACCACCATTGGCAGGAAGAGTAAATGTTGGCGCTGGTATGGTATACGTGTATACCCAAGGTAATGCAGTGCCTGTACAATCAGTATAGGTCCAGGTATATGTTTTTGTTCCCGCACATACTGGATCAGGACCTACGACTGGTCCCGTTGGAGTGATAGTAGTTCCGCAAGAGTTAGTTACAGTTGGAGGTGTTGGAACTGTTTGTGCATTGCTTACACAGGGAACTGTTGATCCACCCGCAGCAGGGACTGTGAAAGTTGGAGGACTGATCGTGTATGTATAGACATATTGAACTGTATTACCAGTACAATCGGTATATGTCCATGTGTATGTTTTTGTTCCTGAGCATGCAGGATTTGCGCCTACGACTGGTCCTGTGATTGTTGCAGGAGTTCCGCATGAGTTATTTACCGCAGGAGGAGTAGGAACTGTTTGTGCATTACTGATACAAGGGACTGTTGAACCACCTGGTGCAGGTGCAGTCATTGTTGGAGGAGAAATCGTGTAAGTGTATACCCATTGTGCAGTTGTTCCATCACAATCTGTGTATGTCCATGTGTACGTCTTTGTACCAGAACATGGAGGATCTGCACTGATCACAGGGCCTGTTGGTGTTATTGTTGCACCGCAGGAATTAGTGACTGTTGGTGGTGTGGGTACAGTTTGTGCATTAGTGATACAAGGAACCGTAGAGGCGCCATTAGCTGGTAATGTGAATGTTGGCGCACTGATGGTATACGTATAAACATATTGTACAGTATTACCCGTACAATCAGTATATGTCCATGTATAAGTTTTGGTTCCGGAGCAAGTTGGATTTGGCCCAACTACAGGACCCGTTATTGATGCAGGAGTACCGCAGGAATTATTTACTGCAGGTGGTGTAGGAACAGTTTGAGCATTAGAAATACAAGGGACAGTTGAGCTACCTGGTGCAGGTGCAGAAATAGTTGGTGGGGAGATCGTGTAAGTATAAACCCATGATCCGGTATTACCTGTACAGTCTGTATAAGTGTATGTGTATGTCTTGGTTCCGGAACATGATGGATTAGGCCCAACTACGGGACCGGTGATAGTTAATGCTGTACCACAATTGTTAGTCACTGCTGGTGGACTTGGAGTTGTTGCGTTTGCAATACAAGCAACTGTTGAAGAACCTCCGGCCGGCATCGTAAATGTTGGTGGACTAATGGTATACGTATAAGTCCATGTTCCGGTAAGACCTGTAGCGGGATCGGTATACGTGTAGGTATAAACTTTTGTTCCTGAACATGCAGGATCTGGTCCAACCACAGGACCAGTGATGGTCAATGTACCACCGCAATTATTCATCACCGTCGGCGGTGTTGGTGTTGTTGCATTACTTACACACGGAACGGTTGATGAACCATTCGGTGGCATAGTGAAGGTAGGCGGCGTGACTGTAATTGTTGCTTGTGCAGTTTTGGTGCAGCCGTTAGCATCAGTTACGGTGACAGTGTATGTACCGCCATTTAAACCTGAAAGATTTTGTGGATCATTATCTGGACTTTCGGGTCCGTCATTGTCCCAGTCAAAAGTATAAGCAGGTGTTCCACCTGAAACAGTGAGTGTGATATCTCCCTGGTTATTATTACACGGAACGGTTTCACCGGTTGCATTTACAACGAGTAGTGTTGGTGCAGTTAATACAACCTGGGAAGTTTTTGTACATCCATTTACATCAGTGACGGTGACAGTATAAGTTCCCACACCTACAGTCTGCGAAGCAGGATTATTAGCTCCGGGTACGTTGGCCCAATTATAGATATAGCCTGGGGTTCCGCCTGAGCCTACAGCCGTAATTGTTGTAGTCCCTCCATTACAAGCAATGGTGCCAGCCGTTATGGACGCAACTAATAAAGTTGGCTGAGTAAGTGTAACAGTGATTATGGTATCACAGGTATAGGATGGAAAACTAGGATCGTCAGCGAACGTGACCGTCACGGTATATGTTCCCGCCGTCAGGTTATAATTATCTTCCGGGTTACTTGTTCCGGGTATGTTGCTCCAGTCGTAGGTCAGGTAAAGGCTGGATGGCTCAAAAGTCAAATCAATACCATTAAAAGCTCCAGTCGATCCACCATTACACAAAATAGGATCGATGTCAATCGTTACATCCGGCAGACCTCCAATGGGAACAGTAAATGGAATGGTATCAGCACAACCATTATCATCGGTGGCTATTAAATAATAATTTCCAGCACCTAATGGAAAAATCCCAGGGTTTGCTCCGGTAGATCCATCTTCAGGATATGAATCATTTCCGGGTGTACCTGCATCATCCCAATCCCAATAGGTATTAGTACCTCCAGAATAAGTTAGAAAAGCGACCACATTTGCATTTACAACTCCACTACATGGAACATTATCAATCACCATGTCACTGACATCACCATTGATAACGGGAGCATCGTTAACAGTGATTGAAAAATTTGTTGCACCACAACCAGCCGTTGTGTATGTTACAGTAAACGTCCCATTGCCAGAAATAGCAGGATTAAAAACACCACCAGAAGTTAGATATGCGGTGGGGGTCCAGGTGCCCCCTGGAGTGTCGGTTGTTAATTGTATTGTTCCCTGGGATTCACAAAATGGTCCAGGCGTAAGAAGAATGGCCGGACATGAAACAGTGAGAGCGAGGGCAGATGGTGGTGTATAAACTGTATTTAGACAAGGAGCATTTTGAGTAATTGCTCCTGAGACATAATAAGTCACTGAACCGCTGGATGAACCACACACTCCTGCAGGAATGGTATAATTAAGTGAAGCTGTAGTAATCGCAACATTTGGAAAATTAAGGCCGCTTAATGCTACATCATTACAACCGGAAGTATTATTTGTAAAGCTCGATCCTCCATAAGCAACAACATTATCAGTGGCTCCGCCATCAGCGGGAGAAGGGGGTACGTTATAGGAAAATGTTACATTTCCGCATCCTGAAAGAGTATAACTAGGAGTTTGAGCTGCCATATTCGAATAAAATCCAGTTACCCGTGGGCAGTCACTTTGCAGCACATAAATGGGCATACCATTCGCACAGAGCGATGAAAAATCAAAAGGTACCAAGGGGCCCCCGTTATTATTAAAAGCAAGTACTATCGCACCTCCTGGTATGTTAGTCCCGGGTCCGGCCGCAAAAATATTTCCTGTGCATCCTGAAGAATTTGCAATCAACGTAGCTACAACACTGGTCGCATTGCCTAAACTCCAATGACAACCCTGGGATGTACCAATGCTATCTTCGATTCCTGTACCCGGGATTGATGTATTTAGCTGAAAATTAGTCACGTTAAATCCACTTCCGGATCCAAGAACCATGAATTCATTTTGAGGATCATTTGGAAATGAACCGTTGCAAGTGGCCGGATTTAACATAATAGCCATTATGCTTGGACATGTAGTAGGAGTATAGGCTATTGGAATAGTACCGATCAATGTTCCACCTCCGGCAAAAGGATTATAACTATTAGAGGTTCCCCAGTAAACATTAATGTTGTCACCCCCAGGAAGGTTAGTTCCTGTAAATGAGATAGTTACATTAGAACCTGGGCACAGGGTTCCGGAAGGCGATACCGTGGGGTTGTTTAAAACAAGCTCACCGCAGGTAACCAAAAAGGCCAGTGGTAAGACCGGGAGGAGCGGATGCTCCACTTTTGGCATAGTACCGGCAAGCCACCTGCCTGGCAGCAATACCACGAGATAGAAAATCAGTACCCAAGTCTTGTACATAAATCCTATAATAGGCTGATTTTCAAAACTTTGAAGAGTCTTGACCGGTAGTGTCCTCATCCTTTCCTACTGTCCGCCGGATTGACCACGAAGATACCCCGAGTCAGGGTAAAAAATGGTGTTCCAGGCACTTTGATTTTAGATTTATCAGTTGTTTGACATTAGTTCATTGTGTGTTTACAAATCAAAAATTAAGCCGCTTTCCTCGAACCCTCTTTCTTCCTCCTGGCCTCATTTGCTCAAAAAGGAAAGAACCCGGTTAATCCGACTAGATGACGATAGTTAACCGGGCTCTCTTCTTTCCTTAGTTCTGTATATGACAAGATCCAATTACATCCAATTCCGCTCCGTTGACATTGTAAATTACATGTTCATTGAGAGGCAAGGCCGGGTTCCTGAACACACAGACATCCCAGATTTCCAGGTGTCCATAGTTTTCAATACCGGCACCTGAAGTACCTTCTATACCAGAAGTGATCTCAATATTCTTCATTTCCACATGTCTGCCTGCCGGGATCAGGAAGGCTCCCGGTATGGTCGAGTAGATCATGATCCGTGGTGTAATAAGATCAGAATGTATATGCAGGTCCTTGTCAATAATGATCCTGGCTGAGGTCAGGTGGATCGTTTGGTTCCATAAGCTTGGAGCAAACGTGATGGTATCGCCCGATTCAGCACATTCAATCACATATCGTAATGATCCATAACCTTCATCATCTGTATTAATGACGGTATTGGTGCAACCAATCTGGTCAATGAAGTAGTTATTGGCATCAGTTTCAGCATTCGATACTGTCACGGGTATCGTATCATTCGTTGTATTTGTATTCGTTACTACGTCGCCGTCAGATGATGGATCGAAATCTTTTATCGATAAGTATCCTCCAGGTTGTGATTCGATGATAACATAGTTTGCCGGTATGACATTCGTCATGGCATAGAATCCATCCGGGTCTGTCACCGTATTCATTACGAATCCATTGGCATCTGCTTTTCCATCTGCATTATCATCTTTGAACAGGGTAACAATTACACCCTGAATTCCTTCACCTGTATCTGGTACTAAGTCACCATCAAAATCGTCGAAGACTGAACCATTGATTATACCCGGTACCGGAATTTCCACGAAATTATTATCCGCATCCACTTCCAATGGCTCAACGGTAACCGACAGAATATTATCATTCGGCACCGAAGCCGCAATTGTATCCAGGTCATTAGTTTCATCCAGCTCAGATACAGAACTGTACCCTGCAGGCTGAGTTTCCTGGATCACATATTGACCCGGAGGTAAGCTTGCCATAACATAATTACCCTGTGCGTTGGTATTTACATTCCGGATCGCAGTACCGTTATCGGCAATTCCATTATAGTCATTGTCTGCAAAGAGCCTAACGGTTACATTGGCAATACCTGTACCGGAAGTATTCTTGACCTTACCTGTAATACTACCGAGACAAGTAATGACTTCAAATTGTAAAGTACTTGTACTTGTGCAGTTTGAGCCCGCTGCGTTCGAAGCAATGGTCAAGGTCACAGTCTTAGTTCCTGTAGTATGATATTCCACGGTGTGAGGTCCGTAACCAGTTGCAGTTGGTGTTTCAGCACCTGATCCGAAGTTCCATGTATACGTATAACCTGGTACGTAAGCGGCCAATGGTTTGATCACCCGTGGAGCCCAGTAACACAAGTTCGTAATTGGAGCATCAATGGTTGATACCGGAACCGGGTTGACAATGATATGAGCCACAGAGTCGGTCATAGATGAGCAACCTACTTTAGCAACAGTCAGGTAGACTGTGGCCCCTGTTGTACTATTCACCGGATTTGAAGTATAGGTCACATTGATTGGACCTTGTCCTGTACCTGTTGCAGGAGCAGAACCTGAACCGAATGTCCATGAATAGGTGACACTTCCTGCACCAGGATTAATTGCCGTGAAGGATACGGATTCGCCTGAGCAAATTGTATCTAACGGGAACCCTGTGATTTCTGGTAATCCCGGACAAACAATATCAATAAAGTTATTGTCCATATCTGTTTCAAATGGAGCTAATACGACAGGGATATTATCATCTGCTCCCTGGCTGCTATCATCTCCATCCGGATCCGGTGTAGTGTCATAGTCTGATTGATTACCATAAGCAGGATCCTGAACTTCCACTACGATGTAATTACCTGGTATCATATTTTCAAAACAATATGAACCATCGGGAGCGGTATAAGTAAATGCGATCATACCATCACCAGCATCCATATTTCCGTTTCCGTTCAGGTCATTGTACAGACGAACTTCCATGTTTGCCATTGGCGTATTCAGGTCGTTATTGACATCTCCGCAAATTGATCCCGGGCGACCATCAGTAAAGTTGTTGTCAGCATCTGTTTCTGCAGGTGTCAGGTTAACCGGAATATCATTGTCGGCGCCCTGACCACTATCATCACCGTCTGTATCGGGTGCGGCCGTAGTCAGGTCGAAGTCTGCGATGTTACTGTAATAAAGCGGTTGTGACTCAACCAATACATAGTGACCAGGAACAACGCCAGTGAATTGATAGTAACCAGAGCTATTGGTAAATACAGAATCGATTGGTGTTCCATCTTCATTACCATCATTATTAGCATCTGGATACAGGTAGATCTTCGCTGCCACGATCGGGTCAAGGATATCATTTTGTACATAACCTGATATCGTACCTCCCATTGGCGAATCGATAAAGTCATTGTTTTCATCGTTTTCACCATTGGCTACGGTAACCGGAATTTCATTATCTGCACCATCTGCCAGGTCATCTCCATCAGGATCGCCGGCTCCTGTAGTGTGGTCATAATCACTTACACTGTTATAGTTGATAGGTTGTATTTCAACTACTACATACTCACCTGGAGTGACATCTTCGAAACAGTAGTTACCAGTATCTCCGTCGCTGAATACAGTTGCTAACAGTACATCTCCGGCATCAAACATGTCATTGTTATTGACATCTCTGTACAATCTTACTTCCACCGTAGAAATGGGTTGGTTGGCATTGTCATGGACACTACCACAGATAGTACCCGGGCGACCTTCAATGAAATCGTTGTCAGCATCTGTTTCACCCGGAGCCAGGATCACTGGTACATCATTGTCTGGACCTTGGCCCATGTCATTACCATCCGGATCCCCTGTACCTGTTGTCTGGTCATAATCACTGATATCGAGATAGTACAGTGGAGATGTTTCTACCACTACCCAATATCCAGGCTCTATTCCGGTGAAGGTGTAGAAACCACTAGCATTGGTGACGGCTGTAGCAAATGCAACACCATCTTCATTACCATCCTGGTTAGTATCAGGATAGAGTTTAACCGTAATACCTGGCATGCCAGCATTAAGATCGTTCAAGACAAATCCATTGATTGTTCCTGTGAATGGATCTTCAATAAAGTTATTGTCAGCATCCAATTCATTGGGTGCAAGTGTAGCTGCAATTTCATTATCAGGATCATTTGCACTCGGTGTACCATCAGGATCCAAAGCACCTGTGGTAGCATCATAATCTGAAACGTTGTTATAGAATGCAGGCTGAATTTCAACCACTACATATTCACCCGGCACAATATTGTTGAAACAATAGCTGCCACCAGATGCGGATGTAAATACTGTAGTCAATAAAATGTCAGGCGTATCGAGCGAATCATTGTTATTGACATCACTATACAACCTGATCTCAACGTTGCCAATGGCGAGGCCGGTATCATCATGAACACTACCACAGATTGAACCTGGTGTACCATCTATGAAGATATTATCAGCATCTGTCTCATTAGCGGTGACCTTCACGGGGATATTATCGTCAGCACCTTGCGCACTATCATTACCGTCAGTATCAGGCGGTGTAGTCGTATGGTCATAGTCACTGATGTTGCTGTAACCAGCAGGTGTAGACTCAACTACTACATAGAATCCAGGTTCAACACCTGAGAAGGAGTAGTTACCGGAACTGTTAGAAGTTGTTGTTGTTATGGCTGGTCCATCCGGATTACCGTCACTATTTGTATCATGATACAAGGTAATGGTCACTCCCACTATAGCAGCACCTTGTTCAGTTTCTACGCGGCCAATGATTGAGCCTGGAATTGGATCTTCGATGAAATTGTTTTGACAATCATTTTCAGCCGGAGTCAATAATACAGGAATATCATTATCCCAACCCTGTGCACTATCATCACCATCTGTATCCGGTGGCGTTGTGGTATGGTCATAGTCGCTGACGCTGGTGTAATTCACCGGTTGTATTTCAACGATAATGTAATTACCCGGGGTCACATCTTCGAAGATGTAATCTCCTGTGTCACCATCAGTGTAAGTGGTGGCGTAAAGAACATCCCCTGCATCATAGGCGCCATTGTTATTGACATCTATATACAACCTGATTTCAACACTAGAGATGTATAAGCCGGTATCATCACTTACGTTACCGCAAATATTACCCGGACGTCCATCCACAAAGTTGTTATCAGCGTCTGTTTCACCAGGGGCCAGCACTACAGGGATATTATTATCCGGGCCTTGTGCACTATCGTTACCATCTGTATCAGGTGGTGTTGTAGTAAGGTCATAATCCAAAATACTGCTGAAGTATAGCGGTTGTGTTTCTACTACGACATAATTACCCGGCTCAATATCAGAGAAGCTGTAATTACCCGAAGCATTTGTAGTTGTAGTTGCAATAGCTAATCCATCCGGGTTACCATCGTTATTGGTATCCTTATACAGCTTAACCTGGACGTTATTCATCGAAGCACCGGTATCATCCTGGATATGACCAGTGATCGCACCAGTAAATGGATCCTCGATGAAGTCGTTGTTAGCATCTGCTTCAAATGGCGCCAGTGTCACCTGGATTTCATTGTCAGGATCACCCGGCTTGATTACACCATCAGGATCTGCTGCTGAAGTGGTGTGATCGTAATCGGAGATACTGTTGTAGGATGCAGGCTGAGTTTCAACAACTACATATTCATCCGGAGCAATATTGGTAAAGCAATAATTACCTGTAACTGCATTGGTCAATACCGTGTTGACCAGGATATCAGCAATATCAAAGGAGTCATTGTTATTGACATCCTTATACAACATAACGGTCACATTGCCCATAGGTAATCCCGTGTCATCGCTGACATTACCACAAATACTTCCCGGACGTCCGTCGATGAAGATATTGTCAGCATCTGTTTCACCCGGGAGCATACGGACTGGAATATTATCATCCGGTCCTTGTGCGAAATCATTACCATCAGTGTCCGGCGGTGCAGTAGTATGATCATAGTCGCTGATACTACTGTAGTTCGAAGGTGTCGTTTCAATGACCACGTAATACCCTGGCTCTACACCAGTGAATGAGTACGCGCCGGAACTGTTGGTAAGGGTTGTGCCAATAGCTGCTCCGTCAGGATTGCCATCAGCGTTTGTATCCTTGTAGAGTTTGACTGTGACGTTGACCATCCCTGAGCCAGCATCATCTTGTACAAGACCTGTAATGGTACCAGTGAAAGGATCTTCAATGAAATCATTATTCATATCTCCTTCTGCAGGTAATAATGTGACCTGTATCTGGTTATTCGGATCGCCAGACTGTACGCCTCCATCAGGATCTGAAGCAGAAGTAGAATGGTCATAATCCGATACGCTATTGTAATTCAAAGGCTGAGTTTCAACAACTACGTATTCTCCCGGAGTAACATCTTCGAAGCAGTAATCGCCTGTATCTCCATCCGTGTATTGTGTTGCCACCAGGATATCGCCTGCATCAAAGAGATCATTGTTGTTGACATCGATGTAAAGCTTGATTTCCACACTGGAAATTGGTAAGCTGGTATCATCACTAACATTACCACAGATAGTACCCGGACGGCTGTCAATGAAGTCATTGTCAGCATCAATTTCCTGGGCTGTCAGGAACACCGGAATATTATTGTCTGGCCCCTGTGCGAGATCATTTCCATCTGTATCTGGGGCTGTAGTAGTATGGTCATAATCGCTGATGTCACCATAAGTGATAAGATTTGTTTCCACCACTACATAGTAACCAGGAGTTACGCCACTGAATGAATAGAATCCAGCAGCATTCGTTTGTGTGGTAGCAATTGCAGCTCCATCCGGGTTGCCATCTGTATTTGTATCATTATACAGTTTAATGGTAACAAAACCGATTGGTGCACCAGCATCATTATTTACATGCCCTGTAATTGAACCTGGTAATCCATGTTCGATAAAGTCATTATCGTTATCGATTTCAATTGGCACCAAAGTGACAGCGATTTCATCATCGGGATCATTACCACTGGCCAATCCATCCGGATCACTTACACCAGTTGAATGGTCATAATCTGAAACGCTGGTATAATTCATCGGTTGAACTTCATGAACGATGTATTCACCCGGTGCTACATCCTCGAAACAGTAATCACCAGAATCTCCATCAGTAAGTATAAACGTCACATACGTGTCGGCTACATCCAATGAGTCATTGTTATTCACGTCAACATAGAGTTCGATCTGCACGTTCGAGATGGGCGATCCCATGTCATCACTGACATTACCACAAATATTACCCGGACGTCCATCTACGAAATCATTATCTGCATCGTCTTCACCCGGCGTTACATTAACAGGAATGTTACCGTCAGGTCCTTGTGCTGTGTCATCGCCATCTGTATCCGGTGATGCGGTCGTATGGTCGTAGTCACTGATATCTGCGTAGTTGATTGGATTGAGTTCAACCACAACATAGAGGTCAGGTTCAATACCTGCGAATACGTAGTATCCACTGCTATTTGTGGTTAAACTTGAGACTATTGGTCCATCTGGTGATCCATCATTGTTTGAATCGTGATACAGCTCAATGATAACACCTGGAATTGGAGCACCAATATCATCGTTGACATAACCTGAGATGCTACCCAAGTATGGATCCTCGATGAAATTATTATCCATATCGGATTCACCAGGCATGACCGTTGCCGGGATCATATCATCCGGATCATTCGCACCTGCAAAACCATCATTATCAGGTGATGTGGTCGTATGATCATAATCCGAAATGCTATTATAGAATGCCGGCTGGATTTCGTAAACCACATATTCTCCTGCTGGCACGTCCTCGAAGCAATAATTACCGGTATCTCCATCTGTGTACGTTGTACTCACTAATGGCTCACCCACATCATAGATATCGTTATTGTTAGTGTCTATATACAGTCTGACTTCTACGCTGGCGATCGGTGTGCCAAGATCATCACGTACACTTCCACAAACAGTACCGCAAGCCAATTCATTTACGGTGAAATTGCTGATGAAGATTGGGCATTCATCGGTAGCCCATTTAGCCCAAACAGCATATGTTCCAGGAGCCAGGTTGTTGAATGTATATGAACCTGAATTATCTGCGATAGGTGCGGAATAATTTGCTCCACCATTAATACTGAACATAATAGAGGTCGCCAGAGGATTATCTGTAAAGTTAACCGTGATTGATCCCTGGTTGTTTCCACAAGATGCTGGAGTACCAGTTACTGTTGCTGATGGATAATTAATCACCATGAAGCTGATGTTACCACTGATACCATCGCAACCTGAATTCTGAGTTACCAAGGCACGGTATTGATAATTGCCCGGGTTCAATGCACCTGGATTGAAGGATGCACTGTTTGCACCGACGTTATTCCATACTGATCCATCGAAGGACTGCCATTGATATGTTGATGCACCTGTTCCACCGGATACAGATACAGACATTACTACTGTTTCTCCAAAGCAATAGATATCATCCATGGCGGCAGCAGTTACGATTGGGTCAGCAACGACATTAACTTGTAATGCAGTTGAAGCAGGATCAGCACATCCAGAGTTCGGATCTGTGATTACAACTCTATAATAGAGCGCACTAGTGGTGCCTGATGGAACGGAGTATGTAGCGGATGTTGCACCACCAATACTGGTCCATGTACCTCCACTCGTAGGACCGGACTGCCATTGGTAAGTTTGAGCACCACTACCACCGGTAACTGTTGAAGTAATGGTTGAGCTACCCCCTAAACAAATTGCAGGATTATTAACTGCTATAGTAACTGTGGCATCCGGGTTGACTACCATAAAGTAAGATGCACTCATTACCACACAACCAGAAGATTGAGTAACTATTATTCTATACTCATGCGTGCCTGCAGGTAAGTTAGAAACTGTCCAGTTAGCTGATGTGCTTCCATTTTGCCATCCACCACCAGATACGTTATTGTATTGCCACTGGTAAGTTGTTGTACCAGAACCACCGGATACCGTTGATTGTAACTGAGCCAGGTTTCCACCTGCGCAAATTGGATTATTCACTGCGCTTACAGTCACTGTAGGAGGAGCTGAAACAACAATCACAAGTGTATTGCTGACAATATTACATCCTAAGGAATTTTCAAGATATAATCTGTATGAATACGTGCCTGCAGTTAATGGGTTAGTATTATAGGTCGAAGGTATTGTATTTACATCTGTCCAATTACCAGCAATAAGTAATTGCCAATGATAGGTCAGTGAACCTGCACCTCCTGAAATATTAGAAGTGATGGTTACGGTACCTCCTTCGCAAATGGCCAGCGTACCATTGATAGTTGCTGAAGGATCTGGGACCACTACGATTGAAATAGCATTGCTTTCATCGGAGCAACCAGAACCCTGGCTATAGAACAACCTGTAATTGTAAGTACCTGTTGTCAACACTGGAGTAACAAACGTATCGTTGTTTGGTCCGACATTAATCCAGCTACCTGTAAGGAATTGTTGCCATTGGTATGTACCGCTACCATTACCACCAGAAATGCTTGATGTAAACATTACAGTACCACCGGTGCATATGGTTGTTGCAGAAGCCACGATAACAGCATCAGGAGTTGAAATCACAGTCACGGTCAATGGGGCACTTACGGTCTGACATCCGATACCCTGAGTTACAATCACCCTGTATTGGAATGAGCCTATCTGCGTGAAGACTGTGTTGTATGATGAGCTGTTTGCACCAGCCACATCGACCCAGTTTCCACCGGATAAATTCTGCCATTGATATGTGTTTGTACCAACACCACCACTGACGGTTACATCCATAGTAGTTAATCCACCGATACAAAGGGTTTGATTACCGGAAGTTGTCAGTACCGGATCATTAACCACATTTACTGCAACGGTTGTGCTATAGATGTCTTCGCAGCCATTTTCAGTTGCAAATACAAACAATCTATACCATGTGGTTACACTCAAAGGATCTGTTGTAAAGCTTGATGTAGTACCACCAATTTCACTTACGTTTTGCCATGTACCCACGGCGGTGCTATCCTGCCATTGATATAGAATATTTGGAGAACCACTCGCAATTGCACTTAATGTCCATGTACCACCGATACACATATTTGTACCTACCGGTTGAGCGCTTATGCTGATATCCGGGAATACGTTCACTTGTGTCACAGCACTGTAGAGGTCTTCGCATCCGCTTTCAGTTGCAAAGACAAATACTCTGTACCAGGTAGTTACTGTTAAAGGATCAGTAATAAAGGCGGATGTAGTTCCACCCACTTCACTAACGTTTTGCCAGGTACCAGCCGCTGTACTATCCTGCCACTGATACTGAATGTTTGGAGACCCTGAAGCTAACACACTGTATGACCAGGTACCACCAGTACAAATTGAACCACCGACCGGTTGTGAGCTTATTGATATATCCGGAGTTACATTGACAGTGACTTCAGTAGAATAAACATCATCACATCCGCTTTCATCTGCATTGATCCAGATCCGGTAATTAGTGGTTTGAGTCAATATTCCGGTATTATATGTCGGCAGATCTGTACCAGTGATTACCCAAGTAGTGCCGTTATACAATTGCCACTGATAATGAATATCAGGTGAACCACTTGCGGTCACACTTAAATTGAAGTTACCGCCTGTACAAATTGCACCACCTACAGGTTGAGTTGTGATCGTGATATCTGGTGCAATTACAACCGTAGATGTATTGCTGATGGCCTGATCGCAACCATTGTTAGCTGCATTAACGAGAACTCTATAATATGTTGTTCCGGCTACTGCACTTGATGGTATGTATGTCGATGTAGTTGCATCTACACCAACTGAGTTGGTCCACGTATTCATTCCATTTGGGCTCTGCTGCCACTGGTAGGTGATAGCACCCGATCCACCAGTCACGGTTACTGACATCTGGTCTGTTCCACCGATACATTCAGTTATGTTAGATGGTTGAGTTGTAATCACCAGGTCCGCAGAAATTACAGCTATTGCATTGTTGCTTACTGACTGATCGCAGCCACTGTTAGCAGCATTGACAAGAACTCGATAGTAAGTTGTACCTGGTGTTGTACTTGATGGTGTATAGGTTGCAGTTGTTGCACCTGCACCAATTGAATTTGTCCAACCTGTACTTCCATCTGTACTTTGCTGCCATTGGAATGTGATAGCACCTGAACCACCCGTTATGGTAACGGTCATGGTGTTAGTACCACCAACACACTCATTCACATCCGTGGGTTGTGTAGTGATCACTAAATCAGCAATGATAACTGCCACTGCATTGTTACTTACAGCCTGGTCGCAACCATTGTTAGCTGCATTGACAAGAACTCTGTAGTATGTAGTGCCAGGTACTGCACTGGATGGTGTGTAAGTTGCTGTTGCAGCGCCTGGTCCTGTTGAGTTTGCCCAACCACCAATTCCATCTGCACTTTCTTGCCACTGATAAGTGATTGCACCTGAACCGCCAGTAATTGTTACAGTCATCGTGTTTGTGCCACCAACACATTCATTCACATCACTTGGTTGAGTGGTGATCACAAGGTCTGCTGTGATCACAGCCACAGCAGTATTACTTACTGCCTGGTCGCAACCATTGTTAGCTGCATTGACAAGTACTCTGTAGTATGTAGTGCCTGCCACTGCACTGGATGGTGTGTAAGTATCTGTTGTTGCTCCTGTTCCTGTTGAGTTAGCCCAACCACCTATTCCGTTTGCACTTTGCTGCCATTGGTATGTGATTGTACCTGAACCACCGGTAATTGTTACTGACATCGTGTTCGTTCCGCCAACACATTCATTCACGTCAGTTGGTTGAGTGGTGATCACAAGGTCTGCGCTGATCTCGGCTACTGCATTGTTGCTTACAGTCTGGTCGCAACCATTGTTTGCAGAGTTTACAAGTACCCTGTAGTAAGTTGTACCTGGCACTGCACTTGATGGTGTGTAAGTAGCTGTTGTAGCACCTGTACCTGTTGAGTTAGCCCAACCTGTAGAACCATCTGCACTTTCCTGCCACTGATAGGTGATTGTTCCTGAACCTCCTGTTACCGTTACAGACATGGTGTTTGTTCCACCCACGCACTCATTCACATCACTTGGTTGTGTGGTGATCACTAAGTCAGCAATGATAACTGCCACTGCATTGTTACTTACTGCCTGGTCGCAACCGTTGTTAGCTGCATTGACAAGTACCCTGTAGTACGTTGTTCCTGGTACTGCACTGGATGGAGTGTAAGTTGCTGTTGTTGCTCCTGTTCCTGTGGAGTTAGCCCAGCCACCTATGCCATCTGCACTTTGCTGCCACTGGTAAGTGATTGCACCTGAACCACCGGTAATTGTTACTGACATCACGTTTGTTCCGCCAACACATTCATTCACATCAGTTGGTTGAGTGGTGATCACAAGGTCAGCGGCGATTATCGCTATTGCATTGTTACTTACTGCCTGGTCGCAGCCATTGTTAGCTGCATTGACAAGTACTCTGTAGTACGTTGTTCCCGGCACTGTACTGGATGGAGTATAAGTATCTGTTGTTGCTCCTGTTCCTACAGAATTTGCCCATCCGCCTACTCCATCAGCACTTTGCTGCCATTGGTTGGTGATTGCACCTGAACCACCAGTAATTGTTACTGACATCGTGTTTGTTCCGCCAACGCACTCATTTACATCAGTTGGCTGTGTAGTGATCACAATGTCTGCAATGATTACTGCCACTGCATTGTTACTTACTGTTTGATCGCAACCGCTGTTCGCTGCATTGACAAGAACTCGATAGTAAGTAGTGCCTGGTATTGCACTGGATGGTGTGTAGGTTGCAGTTGTTGCACCCGTTCCGATTGAGTTTGCCCAACCTGTTGAACCATCTGCACTTTCCTGCCACTGGTAAGTGATTGCACCTGAACCACCAGTAATGGTTACAGTCATCGTGTTTGTTCCGCCAACACATTCATTGACATCACTTGGTTGAGTGGTGATCACCAGGTCTGCTATAATCACAGCCACAGCTGTATTACTTACTGCCTGGTCGCAACCATTATTTGCTGCATTGACAAGTACTCTATAGTAAGTTGTTCCTGCCACTGCACTGGATGGAGTATAAGTATCTGTTGTTGCTCCTGTTCCTGTTGAGTTAGCCCAACCACCTATTCCGTTTGCACTTTGCTGCCATTGGTATGTGATTGTACCTGAACCACCGGTAATTGTTACTGACATCGTGTTCGTTCCGCCAACACATTCATTCACGTCAGTTGGTTGAATGGTGATCACAAGGTCTGCGCTGATCACGGCTACTGCATTGTTGCTTACCGTCTGGTCGCAACCGTTGTTTGCAGAGTTCACAAGTACTCTATAGTAAGTTGTTCCAGGTGTTGCACTTGATGGTGTGTAAGTAGCTGTTGTAGCTCCCGTTCCTGTTGAGTTAGCCCAACCTGTTGAGCCATCTGTGCTTTCCTGCCACTGGTAGGTGATTGTTCCTGATCCTCCAGATATCGTTACTGACATGGTGTTTGTTCCACCCACGCATTCATTAACATCTGTTGGTTGTGTAGTGATCACTAAGTCAGCAATGATAACTGCCACTGCATTGTTACTTACAGCCTGGTCGCATCCGTTGTTAGCTGCATTGACAAGTACTCTGTAGTACGTTGTTCCTGGTACTGCACTGGATGGTGTGTAAGTTGCTGTTGTTGCTCCTGTTCCTGTTGAGTTTGCCCAGCCACCAATTCCATCTGCACTTTCCTGCCACTGGTAAGTGATTGCACCTGAACCGCCAGTAATTGCTACAGTCATCGTGTTTGTGCCACCAACACATTCATTCACATCAGTTGGTTGAGTGGTGATCACAAGGTCTGCTGTGATCACAGCCACAGCAGTATTACTTACTGCCTGGTCGCAACCATTGTTAGCTGCATTGACAAGTACTCTGTAGTATGTAGTGCCTGCCACTGCACTGGATGGTGTGTAAGTATCTGTTGTTGCTCCTGTTCCTGTTGAGTTAGCCCAACCACCTATTCCGTTTGCACTTTGCTGCCATTGGTATGTGATTGTACCTGAACCACCGGTAATTGTTACTGACATCGTGTTCGTTCCGCCAACACATTCATTCACGTCAGTTGGTTGAGTGGTGATCACAAGGTCTGCGCTGATCTCGGCTACTGCATTGTTGCTTACAGTCTGGTCGCAACCATTGTTTGCAGAGTTTACAAGTACCCTGTAGTAAGTTGTACCTGGCACTGCACTTGATGGTGTGTAAGTAGCTGTTGTAGCACCTGTACCTGTTGAGTTAGCCCAACCTGTAGAACCATCTGCACTTTCCTGCCACTGATAGGTGATTGTTCCTGAACCTCCTGTTACCGTTACAGACATGGTGTTTGTTCCACCCACGCACTCATTCACATCACTTGGTTGTGTGGTGATCACTAAGTCAGCAATGATAACTGCCACTGCATTGTTACTTACTGCCTGGTCGCAACCGTTGTTAGCTGCATTGACAAGTACCCTGTAGTACGTTGTTCCTGGTACTGCACTGGATGGAGTGTAAGTTGCTGTTGTTGCTCCTGTTCCTGTGGAGTTAGCCCAGCCACCTATGCCATCTGCACTTTGCTGCCACTGGTAAGTGATTGCACCTGAACCACCGGTAATTGTTACTGACATCACGTTTGTTCCGCCAACACATTCATTCACATCAGTTGGTTGAGTGGTGATCACAAGGTCTGCTGCGATTATCGCTATTGCATTGTTACTTACTGCCTGGTCGCAGCCATTGTTTGCTGCATTGACAAGTACTCTGTAGTACGTTGTTCCTGGTACTGTACTGGATGGAGTATAAGTATCTGTTGTTGCTCCTGTTCCTGTTGAGTTAGTCCAACCTGTAGAACCATCAGCACTTTGCTGCCATTGGTAGGTGATAGCACCTGAACCACCGGTTATGGTTACAGACATCGTGTTTGTTCCGCCAACGCACTCATTTACATCAGTTGGCTGTGTAGTGATCACAATGTCTGCAATGATTACTGCCACTGCATTGTTACTTACTGTTTGATCGCAACCGCTGTTCGCTGCATTGACAAGAACTCGATAGTAAGTAGTGCCTGGTATTGCACTGGATGGTGTGTAGGTTGCAGTTGTTGCTCCTGTTCCTGTTGAGTTTGTCCAACCTGTTGAACCATCTGTACTTTCCTGCCACTGGAAAGTGATTGCACCGGAACCGCCTGTTATTGTTACTGACATGGTGTTTGTTCCGCCAACACACTCATTCACATCACTTGGTTGAGTGGTGATCACAAGGTCTGCTGTGATCACAGCCACAGCAGTATTACTTACTGCCTGGTCGCAACCATTGTTAGCTGCATTGACAAGTACTCTGTAGTATGTAGTGCCTGCCACTGCACTGGATGGTGTGTAAGTATCTGTTGTTGCTCCTGTTCCTGTTGAGTTAGCCCAACCACCTATTCCGTTTGCACTTTGCTGCCATTGGTATGTGATTGTACCTGAACCACCGGTAATTGTTACTGACATCGTGTTCGTTCCGCCAACACATTCATTCACGTCAGTTGGTTGAATGGTGATCACAAGGTCTGCGCTGATCACGGCTACTGCATTGTTGCTTACCGTCTGGTCGCAACCGTTGTTTGCAGAGTTCACAAGTACTCTATAGTAAGTTGTTCCAGGTGTTGCACTTGATGGTGTGTAAGTAGCTGTTGTAGCTCCCGTTCCTGTTGAGTTAGCCCAACCTGTTGAGCCATCTGTGCTTTCCTGCCACTGGTAGGTGATTGTTCCTGATCCTCCAGATATCG
>JADMIO010991043.1_pt1 | contig 22909 bp, 16 predicted proteins | sample 8958161 | NCBI WGS metagenome assembly JADMIO01 (sample SAMN16585339, study PRJNA669376) | soil metagenome | isolation source: Crop rotation soil | place: USA: Cullars Rotation, Alabama | collected 2011 | reverse complement strand
GCCGCGACTTCAAGTCACGTGAATTCCAAGCTTCGGATCCCACTGTGCTGGAAAGGGAAGAACTCGGCAGAAAACTCATTGCCTACTGGCGTGCCTTGTATTTGCTGCCCGAGATCACCAGTTACCAATCGCTTATGGAACAGATGCGAGCCTGGACGGCCAAACCGTATGTCGAAACCAAAAATGCTCCCGATCCCGCTACGTTGGCAAACCAGAGTGGAAAGCTGGGCATCGTTACCGCGATGTTGACCCAAAGCCTATCACAGGTAGCGAACAGGTTTGTAGTGCTCGACACACGGCTTGGCCTGGCGAAAATGTTGGCTGCTGCGGCACGTTACCAGGCTCATCATGGCGTCTATCCCGCAGATGCAGCCGTCCTGAAGGCGGAGTATCCAGATTTAGAGATCACGGACCTTTTCGATGGTCAGCCGTTTCGGATCATTGCCAAGAACGGTGGGATCGTGATCTACAGTATTGGCCTGGACGGCAGGGACGATCAAGGCGTGCTCGGGCCCTTCGGCCCCGAACAAGGAGACATGGCGGTTGGCCTAGGCGCGAAGCCCATCAAAATGACGCCTCCGCAGCCTGACGACACGGAACTCGATACGAACGATCCTTAGATTGCTCGTCGCTCAAAACTCGCGATCCTTCAGGATGCCTGGTTGCGGCATCGGGTAGGCGCCGTTCGCGGCTAGCTGCAGCGGGGCGGGGGAGTCCAGCGTCAGCTGATCGACGTTCGGGGCGAACTCGTGCGGATGCTCCAGCATTTGCTGGTAGGTGATGATCTGGCCCGTGTGGGCAGCCATGCGGCCCATCGCGGTCACTAGGCTCGCCTCCGCGCCGCGTTTCACTTCGTTGTACGGTTTGTCATTCACGATCGCGTCGATCAGGTGGTCCCATTCCCGTTGGTACGGATCGGGCTCCGGCTGCGGGAACTTCCACACCAGATCGTCCTTGTTCCGAACGTCCTGCCCCTTGTAGATGCGGCAGATCGCCGGTGTGTGGACCGAGGTTGAGATCACGGCCGAGGCCTTGGTGCCGTGGGCGTAGCTGGCGAACTCCTGCGTGCAGCCCGGGATGTTGCGGGCCTCGACGAACAGTTTCGTGCCGTCGGCAAACGTGTACTCGACCGAGTATTCATCGAAGTTCTGGTCGACGTTCGCGCCGCGATATTGCCGGCCGCCGCTGGCCTTGGCCTCCACGGGCCAGGCGTCCTTCATCCAGCAGCACTCATCGATGTTGTGGATGAGATAATCGCTGAACAGGCCGCCGCCGCTCCAAAGGAACGAAGTGAATCGCTTCACCTGGAACATCAGCTCGCTGAGTTGGGGCATGGCAGGCGTGAAGCACGCTGGCCCTTGCTGGCGATATGCACGCATCAGCAAAATTTCGCCGATCTCGCCCGCCTTGATCCGGTCGTACAACTCCTGCCGGGCCGCACAGTGGCGGCACATCAGGCCCACGCCGACTTTGATGTTCTTCTGCACCGACTCCTCGCCGAGGGCCAGCATCCGCCGGGTCGAAGGGCCATCGACGGTGATCGGCTTCTCCATGAAGACATGGATCCCCCTGTCCATCGCATATCGCAGGTGAACACCACGGAAAGCGGCCGGCGTAGTCAGGATCGCGACATCGCCCGGCCGCAGACAATCCATCGCCTGCTTGTAGCCATCAAAGCCGAGAAACTGTCGTTCCGTGGGAAGATCGACCTTGCTTGCGTAGGCGTCTTTGAGAGTTTCCTTGAGAACTCGGGGCAGGCGAGCCCGCCGGTCTTCAAATACTTCCGCGCTCGCCACCAATTTTGTAGGCGCGACTTTGCTGGAGAGCGCGTTGACCGCGGCACCCGTGCCACGGCCGCCACAACCGATTAGAGCCAATTGAATGGTGTTGTCCTGGGCCGCGTGCACGTGCGGAATCGCGACGCTCGCCAGGGCGGACACCGCGGCGGCCCGACCGGAGTTCTTCAACAATTCACGACGCGACAGGTCTGCATTCATGGGATAGTTCTCTGATGGGCTCACGGACAATCAAGCCGCTTACGACGCACTCTTCACTTTGATCGGCAACTGGTCAATCTTCGCGGCCAGGATGAAATCATTCTCCGACAAGCCACCGATCGCGTGGGTCCAGATTTCGATCGACAGGTTGCGATAGCCTTCCAGATGTAAGTCGGGATGGTGCCCTTCCTGCTCGGCCAACTCGGCCACGCGATTGAAGAAGTCCAGGCCGGCCATGAAGTTCTTCACGACCCAATCCTTGCGGATCCGCTTGTCGCCGGTAGTGAGCCGCCAGCCGGAGAGCGTTTTGAGCTGCTCGCGGGCCTCGTCCGGCGAGTAGGCCGCCACGCCCCCCTCGCACGGCACGCACTTTTTCGCGGTGAGTTGCTCGGTCGTTTGCGTTTGCATGACGTCCTCCTGTCGCCCCGGGTTTGGTCTCCGTTTTAGAACTCGCGATCTTTGATGATGCCTGGTTGCGGCACGGGATACTTGCCATTGGCGGCCACCTGCAGCGGAGCCGGCGAGTCGAACGATAGCTCGCTAACCTCGGGAGCAAACTCGTGCGAGCAGTTCAGCATCTGGTCGAAGGTGATGATCTGGCCGGTGTGCGCCGCCATGCGGCCCATCGCGGTGACCAGGCTCGCCTCGGCGCCGCGCTTCACTTCGTTGTACGGCTTGTTATGCACGATCGCATCGAGCAAGTGATTCCATTCGAGTTGGTACGGGCTCTTCTCGTTGGGAGGAAAGGCCCAGACGAGATCCTCTTTCTTGCGAACGTTCTGCCCTTTGTAGATCCGGCACTTGGCTGGCGTGTGCGAGGACGTGGAGATAACGGCCGAGCCCTTGGTGCCGTGGGCATAGCTGGCGAACTCTTTCGAGCAGCCGGCGATGGTGCGGCCCTCGAGCAGCATCTTCGTGCCGTCGCCGAACGTGTATTCGACCGCGTAGTGATCGAAATTCTGGTCGATTTCGTCGCCGCGGAACTGACGGCCGCCGCTGGCCTTGGCTTCCACCGGCCAGGCGTCCTTCATCCAGCAACATTCGTCGATGCTGTGAATCAGAAAGTCGCTGTAGCAGCCGCCGCTGGCCCAAAGGAAGCCGTGGAAGTTTTTGACCTGAAACAGCAGCTCGTTCATCCCCTCGGGCTTGGGGCCTACATTGCTCGAAGCCAACGGCGCATGCTGTCGGTAGGTCCGCAGCAGCACAATGTCGCCGATCTCACCGGCCTTGATCCGGTCGTGCAGCGCCTGCCGGGCTTCGCAGTGACGGCACATCAGGCCCACGCCCACTTTCAGATTATTTTTGACCGACTCTTCGCCCAGCGCGAGCAGCTTGCGGGTCGAAGGACCGTCGACCGTCAACGGCTTCTCCATGAAGACGTTCAGTCCCTTGTCGATGGCGTAGCGGAACTGCACCCAGCGAAACGCCGGCGGCGTGGCCATGATCACGACATCGCCCGGCCGCAGACAGTCCATCGCTTGCTTGTAGCCGTCGAAGCCCAGGAACTGTCGCTCCTTGGGGACGTCGACCTGGCCGTTGCCTTCGAGCTTGAGCGCCTTCTTGAGATTGTCGGGCGTGCGATCGAGCCGTTCTTGAAAGACGTCGGCAATCGCGACCAGCTTGGTCGGTGCCACTTTGCTCGACAGCGCATCGGCGGCGGCGCCTGTGCCGCGGCCGCCGCAACCCACCAGCGCCAACTGAATCGTGCTGTCTTCGGCAGCGTGCACGTGCGGGATGGCGACGCTCGCCAAGGCCGAAACCGCGGCGGCTCGACCGGAGTTCTTCAGCAGTTCACGACGCGAGATGCCTGGGTTCATCGTTGTTCTCTCGAAGGAAGGCGGGGAGGGATGGTCCGGCGGACTCACGGGGCGCGGGGCCCAGCGAACTCCGCCCGATGCGGGAAGGCGACTCCCAATGTAGCCGCCGCCGCCGCGCATTGCAAAAAACGCCGAACCGCCCGGGGGGTGGCACAGTCGAGCTTTCCCCCTCCGGGCCAAAGCGTTAACCTGTCCAGAGCCATCAATCGTCGCGGCGACCCATTCGGGCATTCGCACACCTACGACCTTGGGGAGTAACTCGCCATGGGGATGATTCAAGAGTTTCGCGACTTCGCGATCAAGGGAAACGTGGTCGATATGGCCATCGGCATCATCATCGGCGGAGCTTTCGGCAAGATCACCGCCTCGCTGGTCAACGACGTGGTCATGCCGCCGATCGGTATGCTGCTCGGCGGCGTCGACTTCTCGGCACTGTCGATCACGCTACGCGCGGCGGAAGCTAATAAGCCAGCAGTCCTGATCAACTACGGTCTGTTCCTGAACACGGTGATCGACTTCACCATCGTGGCCTTCTGCATGTTCATCGTTGTGAAGCAGATGAACCGCCTGAAGCGCAACCCGCCGCCCCCCGAGCCGACGACCAAGGACTGCCCGTTCTGCTGCTCGAACATCCCGCTCAAAGCGACCCGCTGCGGACACTGCACCTCGCAGTTGGCGTGAGTTTCCCGAAGGATCGATGGCCTTACTCTGCGCCACATCGGCTCGCGGGGAGCAGATGTGCTTGGTATATTGTGAACTTATTGAATGGTCTGTCGGTTACCCCTTGGTCCTGAAAAGAAAAACATGAGCAAGCATCCTTTAACGGCGTTGACGATGATGGTTGGTTTGTTGAGCATGGTCGCATTGCTATCGGGGGCTGAGCCCACCAATGGTGTCGCTAAGCCTACGGGGCTCGTGCCGCCGAAATCGCACACGGGTTGGTACTCGCACGAGGAAAGCGAGCAGGCCCTGCAAGCTGCAAAGATTCTCGGGAAGCCACTGGCCATCATGTATCAGGACAGCCAATCGACTTGCCCGTTGCACAACGGCCAACGCGAAGCCTGGGCCGAGGCACCGCAGTTGTCCTCGTGCGTGCGGCTGGTCGTCGAAGCCCGACAGCGTGAAGACAACGAGTTGCTGACGAAATTACGCGGGCAGGCCAAAGGCAAAGAGGGCAAGTTCATTCCAATGCTCTTTCTGGGCGATACCTCGGGTACGCTGCTCGGCGTGGTTCCTTACAAGGAACCGGAGCCGCAGTTCCTGACCACCGTCGATACCGCGTTGAAAAAGTTCGGGCCCATGACCGATCCTCGCAAGGCTAAAGATGTCTGGAGCAAATTCGAGCAAGGCAAGGGCCACTGGGAGAAAGGCAATATTGACGCCGCGTTGAGCTGCTATCGCGTCGTGAAGAATGCCGAGAAGCAAGGAGGCAAGCTCAGCGTGTTTGAAGAATTCCGCGCCGAGGAGGAAAAAATCCTCGCCAAGGGAACCGAAGAGCTGGCCTCCGCCGAAGAATTGTTTCAGCAAGACAAGCAACGCGAGGCGCGGACAGCTATCGCCAAAATCGTCCAGCGTTACGCTGGCTTTCAAACGGCCGAGGACGCAAAAAAGCTGCTCAAAGATCACAGCTCCGAACCGGCTAGCACTTCGAAGAAGTCCTAGCCACCTGCCAAAGTTTTTACGAGCGTCGCCCAAACACTGGCACGACGCGCCAACGAGGACTTGTTGGGGAATCGCTGGCCACTTCTCTCTCGCTGGTGCTTCGGTCCCGTGGGAGAGACGGCCGGTTGTTGAAGCTGGCTCGCGCGTCAGGTACGCTGGCGTTAGCCCTCGCTAATCGCCCGCGCACGCCTGACAACCGGAGTCTGCTATGAAGCTCGTTGTCCATTCGCTGCTGTTTGTGTTGCTGCTGACCGGCACTGTGTGGTCGGCCGAGCGACCGAACATCCTGCTGATCGTGGCAGATGACCTCGGTTGGCACGACGTCGGTTGGCACGGCGGGCAGTTCGAGACGCCGCACATGGATCGCCTGGTGCGCGAAGGACTGGAGTTGGACCATCATTACGTCCAGCCGGTCTGCACGCCGACGCGCACCGCGCTGATGAGCGGTCGCTACCCCAGCCGCTTCGGACCGCACGCCACCGCTCCCAGCAACCTGCGGGCAATGCCGCTGGGGACCGAGACGCTGGCCTCGGCCCTGCAGGGGCTCGGCTACCACACGTACCAGGCAGGCAAGTGGCACCTGGGCTCGCGCTACGAATGGGGGCCCAAGCACTACGGCTTCGACCACAGCTATGGCTCGCTCGCCGGCGCGGTTGACCCTTGGTCGCATCTCTATCGCTATGGACCGTTCCTCGACACCTGGCATCGCGACTGCGAGCCGTTGCACGAGGAAGGGAACGCTACCGAACTGATGGCGGCCCAGGTGGTCAAGTGGATCGAGGAGAAACAGGGCCCCTGGTTCATCTACATGCCGTTCCACGCCGTACACAATCCGGTCGACGCGCCTGACGAATTCAAGCAGCGCTACGCGAACACCAAGTTCCACGACGACCCGGTGATGAACGATTCCAAGCTCCGGTTAGCGTCGATGGTCACGCAACTCGACGCCAAGGTCGGCCAGTTCGTCGCTGCCCTCGACAAGACAGGCCAGCGCAACAACACGCTGGTGATCTTCACGTCCGACAACGGCGGGCTCAACGCCGTCGGCAATCCTTACGTCGGCAAGGTCGCCAATTCGCCGTACAACAGCGACAACACGCCGCTACGTGGTCAGAAGAACCAACTGTACGAAGGGGGCATCCGCGTGTGCGCCTTCGCCAACTGGCCCGGCAAGCTCAAGCCTCGTAAAGAACCCGCCGTGATGCACGTCTCCGACTGGTTCCCGACGATCGCCGAGCTGGTCGGCTACCAGCCAAAGCAGTCGCTCAACTGGGACGGCAAGAACATGTGGCCGGTGCTCATGGGTCAAGTCACGAACCCACCCTCGCGCACGATTTACTGGAAATATCCCGGCGGACGAGCGGTGCGCGACGGTGACTGGAAGCTGATCATGCACGCAAAAAAAGGCGTGCCCGGCGCGACCGAGCTGTTCAACCTGGCTGACGACCCGTACGAAAAACGCGAACTGGCCAGCGCCGAGCCCGAGCGCGTCGAGAAGCTCAAGGCCATCATCGCGCAGCAGGCAACAAAAGACCTCAACGAGCTACCGGCCGATCTCAAAGGTATCCACGATTTTTAAGCGGAACCGCTCGTGACTCGTAACCTGTTTCGCCCAACACGCCGCAAGTTCCTGATCGGGCTCGGGACGGCCGCGGCCGTGGGACTGTACACCTGGCGGGTCGAGCCGCATTGGGTCCAGGTGGTCGAGCGCAAGCTGCCGATCGCACGGCTCCCCGACTCGCTCGTGGGCAAGAAGCTCGTGCAGATCAGCGACCTGCACGTCGGCTACCAGGTGGATAACGATTATCTCATCGGGACGTTCAAACAGATCGAGGCAATGGAGCCCGACCTGGTTGTCATCACCGGCGACTTCATGACCAGCCGCGCCGGCGAGCAGATCGACAACGTCGCGACGGTGATGCAGCATCTTCGGCCCGGCACGCTTGGCTGTGCGGCGATCCTGGGCAATCACGACTCGGGCAACACCTGGCGGCGCACCGATGTGGCCGACAATCTCACGCGGCGACTCACCGACTTGGGGATCGACGTGCTGCGCAACCGCTCGCAAGCGTACGATGGACTGACCATCTGGGGACTCGACGATCTCTGGAGTCCCACGTTCCGCGGGCAACAGGTGTTGGCCCAGGTCGATCCAACGCAGGCGAACCTCGTGCTCAGCCACAATCCAGACGCCGTCGACAAGCCCATCTGGTCGGGCTACCAGGGATGGATACTGTCGGGCCACACGCACGGCGGGCAGTGCAAGCCGCCGTTCCTGCCGCCGCCGCTGCTGCCGGTGATCAATCGGCGTTACACCTCCGGCGAGTTCGATCTCTGGGACGGCCGCTGGCTGTACATCAATCGCGGCCTCGGCCACCTGCGCCGCGTGCGGTTCAACGCGCGGCCCGAGATCACGTGCTTCACGTTGGTGAACGCGCCATCGGCCGCCGTGACAACCTAGCCGAAATTCTCAGCCCACATGTCGCGGCCCAGCACCCACAGGTAGTACAGGCCGCCCAGCCAGCCATGCAATAATCCCAGCGGCCACAGGTTGCGATCGCGCAGATACAGCGGCACGATCAGCAACTCCAGTACGATGGTCGGCGGCACGAGTCGCCAGTCGTTCGCATGCACCAGGCCGAACAGCACTGCGCCAATGACCACCAGCCACGCTTTGCGGTTTTGCAGTTGCGGCAGCGTTTCGAGATTGCTGACCACCAACGCCAGCACGAGAAACTGTTGCACCACGCCCCAGACCGGGTACGCCAGAAACAACAGTGCCAGATGCAGCGGAAAGCGGAGTGTGCCTTGCGCGGCAGCGATTCCCGCCATACCCAGAGCCGCGAGCACAAAAATCAGCGCCGGCAGCTTCGACGCTTGCCGCAGGTTATCGGCCCGAAAACCCCAGCGGCGTAGTACGCTACGGTCTTGCCGCACGCGCGCCACCACAAACAGCGTCCAGCCGACGCATGAGCCGATGATGAACACCGGGCTCGGTCCGTTCCGCTGCAGCACAAAATGCAGCACGACGGTAGCCGTGACGCCCGTGATCGCCAGCCAATCAGGTCGCCGCTGCGGAGGATTGCTCACGTTCCGGCCCTTCCTGCTCCTGCCCAGCGCCTCCTGCCGACTGCTCACCCGCTCACTTGCCCGGCGTGACGACCGCTTTCTGATTCTCAGGCAGTTTCAACTGCGCCGGAAGATTCGGCAGGATTTGCTTGATGCGTGGGAGATCGACATCGCCGTTGACGAAGACCCAACTCTGGCCGTTGTCGGCAGAGATGCCGATGACGAACGATTTTTGTCGGGCCGTGCCCCCGGGAAACCGCATCTCCAACTCGAACGGCACCACGGCATACAACTCGGCCCCGGCGCGGATGAAGTCCGCCACGGCGCCGGTCCGGCTGGCCTGCAGCGCCGCGCCGCGGGCCTTCAATTCCCGTGTGCCGTTCTGCATGGCGGCGATCATCTGCTCGCGGCCCCCCATGTTCTGCACCAACTGCGGATGCGTCAGGCTGGCGACCGTCGCAAAGTCATCGCTGACGACGGCGTTGTTCAACTGCTCGGCCCTGCTCTGGGCGATCTGCTTTACGGCCGCGTCGTCGGCACGCACCACACCACTGACAAGCACGACCAACATCCACACGGGCAAGCAACGTTTCATGGCGAATTCCGGTCCTGTGATGGGCAAGAAGTGTGGCGAGCGCCTGCGGCCGGACCAACGCTGGGCCCGGGCGGCGGAGAGTGTAGCGATTCGCCCGAAGCGAGGCGACCCGAGCTTGGCTTCCTCGCCCCTTCGGGGAGAGAGAATTTGCCAACCTACAGGCCTGCTAGCTCGCCCGCACGCGCACCGTTGATAGCAGCAACATCGCCACGCCAGCCAGCGCCGCTCCCGAGCCGAACGCGGGCAGCGCACCGAACCGCTCATACAACTCGCCGAAGATCACACTGGCTGGGAACGCCATGATTCCCATCGCGAAGTTGTACCAGCCAAAGGCCACCCCTTGCCGCTTGCCGCCGGTCAGCTGAGCCACCAGCGTCTTCTCCGACGGCTCGGTCAACGCGTAGTACACGGCGTAGCCGATGAACAAGGCCCAAGCGTGCCACGCTTCGGTTGCGAAGGCGAACGCCAGGTAGACACCCGCGTAGAGCGTCCATCCCAGCATCAGCGGCAGCCGTGCTCCGCGGCGATCGACCATGTGCCCGGCCAGCACGTTGCCGGCGCTTTTGACGATGTGAAACACGAACCACAACATTGGCAGCCACAGATCGGGCACTCCCAACTCGTTGGCGCGCACGAGCAGAAACGCATCGCTCGAGTTACCGAGCGTGAAGATCGCCAGCGCCACCAGGTAGCGGCGAAAGTTGCCGTCGTGCGCTGGAGCGGCGCCGGGCGATGCCTTGGCCGTGGACGACGAATGCGACACGGCAACGGGCTCGCGCAGCCGCCACAGCAACAGCACAACGGCAGCGAGCCCGGGAATCGCTGTGACCAGAAACAGGGCCCGCAACTGGCCGGGCCACATCCAGAGGAACATCGTCGCCAGCACCGGGCCGATCGCGGCTCCCAGGTGATCCATGGCCCGATGAAAACCGAAGGCCCGACCACGCATGTCGGGCGAGGTCGAGTCGGAGATCATCGCGTCGCGCGGCGCGGTGCGGATCCCTTTGCCCACGCGGTCCGTCTCACGGCAGGCAAACAGATGCCACTTGTTGGTCGCGAGCCCGATCAGCGGCCGAGAGAACGCTGCCAGCGCGTAGCCGGCGATCACAAACTTGCGCCGACCGCCGGCCCGTTCGGACCACGCCCCGCTGACGAGCTTCAACAGACTGGAACCGGTGTCGGCCACCCCTTCGACGATGCCCAAAAACGACTTGCTCGCCCCCAGCACGTTGAGCAGAAACATCGGCAACAGCGGAAAGATCATCTCGCCGGCAATGTCGTTGAGCAAACTCGACAGCGAGAGCAACCGAACGGTGGGCGAAAGTCGCCCCTTGTCGGAACGCGGCGTGGGAGAAGAAGCATCCATCGCCAGACTGTAGCCGCGAGCAGATCAAGCTGTCAAAAGCCGCTACATTTCAGAGGCCGACGCGGTATATTGGAGCGGTAGCCCACGCGCCCGTAGCTCAACCGGATAGAGCAGCGGATTTCTAATCCGCAGGTTGCAGGTTCGATTCCTGCCGGGCGTGCTTTCGCAAGACCCTTGAGCTACGTAACTTAGAAGCCTTTTACAGAATCCCGGGATTTCGGCCAAGAGCAATTTGGCACAAGGAATGGCACAAAGGGATGTCCTTGCGTCCTTTGGTCGCATCGCCCTCGGTGTGTCCCACCTGAGCAGATTAGCCGACTTCACTTCAGTTAACGCCCCCATCCCCCAGGCTGGTAGAATGGCGGGCATGACGGTTAACCAAAACGAACGATGCCCAGAATGCGATTCCGCGAAGGTTGTCCCGCTGCTTTATGGGAAGCCGTCGGCTGAAGCGATCGGGCGAGCAGAACGCGATGAATTGAGGTTCGGCGGCTGCCTATCGGCTGATGGCGAAAACCCGAACCGCGCCTGCCTATCATGCCAACACCGATGGCTGGAGAAATCCGATTCTAGATACCTCCAGGGACAAGAGTTCCTGCGTAAGCGCGAAGAGTATCGTAAAAAGCACGGACCGCCCACAAGCGCCTAGGCGATTCCTGAAATTCCAATTTCAAACTAGCCCACTACCCAAATATCGTCCCAGTTGCCTGCTTCGCAGTTCTCGGATTAGACTGATCTGCTACCTGCGCCGGTCACATCGACGAATGGCACTTAGATCCGGAGCAAGTCTGTAGCGGATAATGACCTAGGCAAAAAAGGCCTCGCTTGCGTAGATGGAGTTGCAAGACATCCATCACCGGCAAGGAGGCCCTTAGCATGCGCAATTCTAGCCAGGGACGGCTGCAGCAACAGCTGAGTTTTCTACGACGCCAGTTTCTCCAGGATGGAGAGCTAGCATTCAGCGACGTACTCTCGGAGGAGATGGTCACGCAAGCACTGACGGCAATCAAGGTGGTGTGGAACGAGAGGATCTACTCACCACTGGTCACGCTGTGGGTCTTTTTGGGTCAGGTTCTGAGTGCGGATCATTCGTGCCGCTCAGCGGTCGCGCGTTTGATAGCGCATCGTCTGTCGCAAGGGGAACGGCCGTGTTCTGCGAAGACCGGCGCGTACTGCCAGGCCAGAAAGCGGTTGCCCGAAAAGTTCTTTGCGGCTGTGGCTTGTATGGTGGGGCGCACTTTAGATGCTCAGGTCGATCGTCGCTGGCTGTGGAAAGGTCGCCGCGTCTACCTGTTCGATGGCACGACGGTCATGATGCCGGACACCCCCGACAACCAGCAAGCGTATCCACAAGTCTACAATCAGCGGCCGGGCCTGGGCTTTCCAATCGCGCGCGTGGGGGCGCTGACTTCTTTGGCGTGCGGGGCCATCGTCAATCTTGGCTTCTGCCGATATGCCGGCAAAGGGCAAGGCGAGGTCAGCTTGCTCCGCCAATTGTGGGACGTGCTGCATTCCGGAGACGTTCTGTTGACGGATCGTCTGCTGGCCAATTGGACGAATATTCTGCTGCTGCAACAGCGCGGTGTGGAATTGGTCAGTCGGTTGAACAAGGCCAACCGCAGAGCCGACTTTCGACGAGGACAGCGTCTGGGCAAGGATGACCATATCGTGCGTTGGTTCAAGCCGTCGGGGATCCGCTCGTTGGATTGGAAGACGTATAAGTCACTGCCCGAGTGCATCACGGTTCGAGAAGCCAGGATTCGAGTTGCCCAGCCTGGGTTCCGAACCAAGGTCATCGTGGTGGTGACGACGCTGCTGGACCCGCAGCAAGCGACCAAGGAGGAGTTGGCAACTCTGTATCGAGCACGTTGGCATAACGAGCTCGATCTGCGTTCGATCAAGTCGACGATGCAGATGGGCGAATTACGTTGCCAGACCCCGGAACTCGTACGGAAGGAGATCTGGACGCACATCCTGGCCTATAACCTCATCCGTACCATCATGGCTCAAGCGGCGGCGAAACACGGTATCGAACCGCGATCGATCAGTTTCAAGGGAGCGGTGCAGACGCTAGAAGCCTTCCAGCCGACGATTGCCATTCAAGGAGAGCATGATTCCACGCTCCGCCAACGACTGTACCAGCACCTGCTCGATGCCATCGCCAGCCACCGCGTCGCTGACCGGCCCGATCGCTACGAACCTCGGGTGAAAAAGCATCGCCGCAATCACTACGGATGGCTGACAAAGCCACGCGCCGAGATCAAACGCATGATGGCGAAAGGCGTTACCGTGATCTAAGTGCCATTCGTGACATCCACCGATGCATTCCCCGGGTGTCGGTCTCACCTATTTTTATAAACGACCCCGAAAACTTCCCCACAACTCGTCAGCCATATCGTCCACGTCCTGATCCCCGTAGTATTTAAGCTTGGTTTCAATCGACTTGTGCCGCATCATCTTCTGTAGGGTTACTGGCTTAACTCGGGATACCCAGCGAGTGCCAAAGGATCTTCGGAGATCGTGAGCACTGGCGTACTTCTCATCGCCCTTATTGACGACAACGCCAGTTTTCCGGCCAATGGCCGACACGATGCAACCTACACGTTCGCTAGTCATGAGTTCGCCGGCCGATGATGCCACAATACGAAATACTGGACCGTGGCGTTCTTCCACTGGCGTTTCAAGCAAGAACTCGACCATATCTGGCGTGAGCGGTATCAACCGATCCTGATGCCCCTTCTCGGCCGCAGCAAGGATTCGCAGCTTCGGGTGCTTGCCAGTGAGGCGTACCGAAATGGGTGCTTCTTCATCCCAGCCGAGCAGCAGCGTTTTCGCCGAGACGCAACCCAGAAAGTCACAAACCTCGAAGGTATCGCACCCATTCCAGCTCTCAAGATTGCAACGCAACCTACGACCTATTGTTCTTGTTCCTCCGGTGCAGGATCGGCGAGATGAATTTTCCTTAATCAAGGGTTCGTCACCTGTTTTCTGGACTGGTGGCGGTGCCCAGGGTAGATTGGGCGGCTGATTCTATCGCAAAGGGGTTGGAATGCCGCGTAGCGTCACTGAGTACGTTCAGGTGATCGTCGACTGCGGCCTGATGTCCGCGGCTGAAATCGAATCGATCTGTCAGCGGCTTCCGCCCGAGAAACGTCCCCAGTCGCCGCAGGAGTTGGCCCGCGAATTAGTCCAGGCTGGCCGGCTGACCAGATTCCAGGCAAACGAAACGTACAAGGGGCGTGGTCGCGAGTTGTCGATCGGCAACTATTTGATCCTGGACCAGATCGGGGCCGGTGGGATGGGGCAGGTTTATCGGGCCCGGCATCAGCGCATGGATCGGGTCGTAGCGCTCAAAGTTCTTTCGCCCGACTCGCTATCCTCGCCCGATGCGGTTGAGCGGTTCCTCCGCGAAGCCAAAGCCGCCGCGCGGGTCTCGCATCCGAACATCGTCACGGCCCACGATGCTGATGAGGCGCGAGGCGTGCATTTCCTGGTCATGGAATATATCGATGGCCTGGACTTGTCCACGCTCGTCAAACGCGATGGGCCCTTGGCAATCGATGAGGTGTTGCGGGCGATGATTGAGGCGGCGCGAGGACTCGAACACGCGCATCAGGCCGGCATCGTACACCGCGACATCAAACCCTCGAACCTGCTGCGCGACAAATCGGGAACGGTGAAAATCCTCGACCTGGGCCTGGCCCGGTTGGAAACGGGAGACGCCGTCGACGACGCTGCCGAGACCCCCAAGAACGACGAGCTCACGCAAGCGGGCCAGATCATGGGCACGGTCGATTACATGGCTCCCGAGCAAGCCATCGACACCCGAACCGCAGACGCCCGCGCCGACATCTACAGCCTGGGTTGCACGTTGTTTTATCTGTTGACGGGCAAACCACCGTATGGCGGCGAGACCCGAGTGGCTCGATTGGTTGCGCATCACAAGCTGCCGATTCCTTCCGTTCGCGCCGCTCGGCCGGAGGTGTCTGAAGAACTGGAGCAGGTGGTGAAGCGGATGCTCGCCAAGAATCCAGACGCTCGCTACCAGACGATGGGCGATGTGATCAACGCCTTGGAGAGCTGCCTGGCCCCGAAGCCGGCCGTTCAACCAGCCGCCAAAGCGAGCCTGCCCACCGGCAAGCCGCTGTCACACGCCAAAGCGAAGTCCGCCCCGCAGCAGCCCACGGATTCCCGCCAGTCCAAGCAACTCTGGTGGTATGTCGGCGGCGGAATCGCGGCAATGATCGTCGCAGTCGTCGTGGCGATCGGGATGACGTCGGGCGGTTCGCAGGAAGACGCTCCGCAACCGACGGTGGCCATGACGACACCCAACGCTCCCCAATCAAGCAAAGCTCCGGAAGTTAAGCCCGCGCAAACACCTGCGGCCTCTAAGCCGAAAGACTCCAACCAACTCGATCCGCTGCCAACATCGGCCGGGTTGGAGCCAAAGCAGAAGCCCAAAACCGACGCTCCCCCGGCGACCGATCCCCCCAGCGCCAAGCCGCCGGTCACGGACGTGGCCGCAGCGTCCTCGACACCGAAGCTCCCCGTGGAACCGCCGCCCACGTCGCCGGTGAAGCCGACCACACCCGTCGCCAAGCCGGAGCCGCCGAAGTCAACAGCGCCGCCAAAAACTCCAATGCCGACGCCGCCGCCAAAATCACCCACCCCCTCGCGCATGCCGACGGATTTGGGCCCGCCCATCGACTTGCTGTCGCGCGTCAGTCTGTATCGCGATGCCGCTGTGGGGCCTTGGGAACAGGGCGCCGGCGGCATGTTGCGTTGCGATGCCGAGAAAGAGTATCGCGCCTCGCGACTGCAGTTACCAGTGCAGGTGCCGGCTCAATATGTCATCTCGGCCGACGTGACTGCGATCAGCAGTAGCAGTACGGGAGGGTCATTTTACCTGGGGATCGTGGCGGGAGGGCGGCAGGTTACCATCAATTTTAGGGACAATGCTCCGCCCTGGATTAACGTCCTCGCCAATAAAGAGAATAAGGACTACATGGTCCCCTCGGGCAAAGGGCGCTTGGGAATCCAACAGAAGCGGAAGATCCGCTGTGCCGTGCTCCGGGACGAGATCGTGGTGGAGATCGATGGCGAGCAGATGATCGCCTGGCAGGGATCGTTCCGCCGGCTTTCGTTGCCGGACTATCTGCAGTGGTTGCCGAGTCCGCGATCGCTTTTCCTGAGCGTGAGTAAGAGCACGTACGAGATCAGCCGGCTGGAAATGTCTCTCGTCGGCGGAGCCGATTCGCTGGACCCGCGCCGGCTTGTGCCCACGGCTGAGCAACAAGCCAGCGTTAAAACCGCGCTCCATGAGGAATTGAAGCAAAGCTACGAGCAAGCCAACACTCCCGCCGAAAAGGAGCTGTTGCTGAAAACGCTTTTGTCTCGAGTCACCCTGCCCGACGACAATGCGGCACAAGAATACGTGGTCTGGAACGAGGCTCGCGAGTTGGCCGCCACGCTGCAAGACCTTCCGAAGCTCCAAAAAGCCATTGCCAAATTGGCCGACGAGTACCACGTGGACTTGGGCCAGTTGCTGGCGGATTCCATTGAAGAGTTGCTCAAGACCAGCCCGCCCGCGCCGGTGGTCAAAAACGTGGTGCTGGCTTGCGTGCAAGCGATCGATCCGGCCATCGACCAGCGGCAGTTTGCGACGGCAGAACGATTGATGACGTTGGCACAAACCACCCTGCGCCGTGCGCCGGACGCACAACTAACGAAGTTGGTGACCGACCGATCCAAGGAACTGAAGGCGCTGCAGCCGGCGTGGGAACAAGCCGATGCCGCCTATCCGCGATTGGTGACCGATCCGAACGATGCCGAGGCCAACCTGGCGGTGGGCAAGTTTCTGTGCTTTGGCCGCGATGCCTGGGAAGCAGGGCTACCGTATCTAGCCAAAGGGAGCGACCCGGACTTGGCCGCACTGGCGGCCCGCTCGATCAAGCCAGGCTTGCCGACCGACGAACTCGTCGCGCTGGCTGACGACTGGTGGAACCTGTCGGTCAAAAGAAATTCTACGCCGGACAAGTTCGGCATTCAGGCCGGCGCGTGCTATTGGTACTTGTTCGTGCAACCACGCCTGACCGCCGGCACGACCAAAACCCGGGTCGACCAGCGGCTCACCACGTTGACAGGCCCCAAACGTCCGATTCCTCCGGGACAAGCCCGCATCGAACGCGCAGCCGCCGAATGGGTGCTCGACGTGGGAGGGGATGTCACGTTCATGGTCCCAGGTGGAAGCGCGGAACAACGGGTGACCCGAAGTGAGGATCTCCCCTCCACTCCTTTTGCGATCGTGGCGATTGATTTGGCGGGAGGAAAATATCGGGTCGGGCCGCTGGGGCTCGAAAAGCTGCATGCGCTCCGTTACATACGCAGGCTGAATCTTTCCGATGCCATGCTCGCGGATACCGGATTAACCTATCTGAAAGATCTAACCAGCCTGACATCTTTGACGATCCCACGCACGAAATCGACAGCCGCGGGATTGGTTCACTTACAGGGGCTGGTCAATTTGCAAACGCTCAATTGCGCAGAAAACAGTATCCGCGGCGGGTGGTTGCTGCTGAAAGATTGCCCGTTGACCACCTTGCACCTAGCTTATAACCCTCTGGATGACGAAACGCTCCAGCAGATCAAGACTTTTAAGGGCTTAAAGAAACTCTATCTCGGCGGCGGAAAGTTCACCGATGGGCTGTCGCATCTGGCCGAGTTTCCGCAACTCGAGGAGTTGTCTCTCAACGGCACAACGGTCAGCGACGCGCTCTTGGTTCATGTGGCGAAGCTCAAGAGTCTCAAAAAAGTTGACCTCTCTGGCGCGAAAGTGACCAAGGAAGGAGTTCAGAAGTTGAGAGCGGCTTTGCCGGGATGCAGCGTCCTCAGCTCTTACCCTTAACGCCCGCCAGGTTTAGCGTCCCTTGGTAACCTCAACTGTGAACTGCCGCTTCGATTGCGGCGATGTCGATCTTTTTCATCGCCATCAACATCCCCACTGCTCATCCGCCACATCGTCGGCATCTAGTTCGACGTAATACTTAAGCGTAGTCTCAATCGACTAGAGTGCTTTCGGCTCCGCCAGGAGTAGCTCCACTGCTTCGGGGACCCAGCCGCTGGGCCATTCGTGTTTCACGCGGGGGCCGTCGCGGTGCTCGTGCGGGATCTCGAGTTCGCCGAGCAGGGCCTGGACCTGGTCGGTGTCGGGCTTGAATTTGTCCCAGCCGGTGACCATCAACCGCGGCTTGTCGCCTAGTTGCTTGCCGCGTGTGCGGAGCAACTCGGGAATGCTGTAGTCGGCGAATTGCTCATCGGTGCCAAAAATGTCCTTCGAGCCCGCCAGGCCCGGCTTGGTCATCATCAGCGGGGCGTCCCAGGCCACGGCGCGACCGAACACGTCGGGATGACGCAGTAGCAGGCTCCACGCGCCCCAGCCCGACTTGCTGAAGCCCAACAGCAACCGGCCCCGCGGCTCGGCGAGCGCCGGGTACAGTTTTTCCACCGCGGGCACGACGACCTGCACGAAATAGGTCTCTTGCCGGATGCTTGGGTCCGTGGCATGGTCACCAAACCAAGGGACCTGCGCGAACGACGGCGCGACGAAGATCACGCCGTACTTGTTATGGAGGTCGAGCTTGCGGACTTCCTCGATGCCGTCGCCGTAGGAGTGTTTGCCTTTCGGTTCAACCGGCAACACATACACCACTCGCAACTTCTGGCCAGCAGGGACCTTGTCCGGCACCAGCACGCGCATGTCGGTCTCACCCGGCTGGTAGGGCGAGGTGATGTTGTGCACAATCAGGCCCGCACCGTTGCTGACGCCGGGAGAGACTTCGACCTCGGGAGAGGCTACAAACGCTACCAGCAGAATCGTGGACAGCATCGACATGCGAAGACCCTCTGGAGATTCGTGGGCCTTTCATACTAGCCCGAAGCGCCAGCGAGGGTAAAGCGGCTTGTGCGGCGTTTCACCCCTCGCTGGCGCTTCGGGCTAGTTAAAGGCTACTCCAGCAGCAAAATGTCCCCTTCTTCGATCGTGGGAACCGTGACGGCGATGTCGTCGCCTGTTTGTTGGAACGGCAGATCTTGTTCGAGCGCGGCCGAGCGGACCTTGCTGACCTTGCCGGTGCCGCGGATGGCGACCTTGAGATTGCTGAAATCAGTGGCCGAGCGTTCCTTCTCGTCGTTGACGGCGAAGGACCAGTTGATGAGGATCGCCGCTTGCTTGCCGCTGGTGGGATGCTTCATCAGCACCCCTTCGATCGCGGCTTCCGAGGCGTCGACGATCGGCTTCACGCCCGCCGCGCGGGCCGCCACCGACACAAACTCTCGCTTCGCAGGCTGGTAGCTCTTGGCCGTGTCGTAGGGAAGCGTTTGCACATCGACGGAATATTCGACGCCCGGAAAGAAACCGACGACGTACGCCTGGCCCTTGCCGTAGGCATGCTTGGTGGCGGCGACTTTGCCGTCGGAAAACTGAGCGAGGACCGTGGTCCCCTGCTCCGGTTCGAGCACTTCGCGTGCGGCGAGCACAGGAAACTGGCCCGCCAGCTCGCCGACGCCTTTCACGCTGATCGCCGAAGCCACGCCGGGAGTCAGCTCGTGCAACTTCGCGAGGCCAACGGAGCCGTAACGCGGCGCCTTGGCCCATTCTTCCAGCTCTTTGCGCGGCTTGAGGCCCAGCACGCGCAGCATCGATTTGAGTGGCTGGTTCCCTTCGTCGCGCGTGAGTCCGCCACCGCTGGTGTACAGCGTCCCTCCCTGCTCCACCCACTTGGCAAGCTTGTCGGCCGCCGCCTGGCGGATATTTGGGCCGCTGACATAAATCACCTTGTAGCGCGACAAGTCCTGGTCGAGCAGCATGCTCTCGCTCAGTGGGTCGACCGGCACGTGCGCGTGCAGTAGGGCGGTGTAGATCCATTTGCCGTTTTCCCAGGAGGTGCTGCTTTCGAAAGTTTCACTGGTACGCAGGCGGACGAGGGCCACTTCGGCGGGATGGGCCCAGTGGCCGTCGTAGGTCACGTCCTCGGCCGCGGCGATGAGCCGGGCCACCCAGCTGCATTTTCGCAGTGCCGAGAGTTGGCCGGAGAAGCTGTCTCCCTTGGACCAGTTCGGGCCGTAGGTGTACCAGTAGATCATCTTGGCATTGCGGCTCACGGCGGCGAGAGCGCGTTGGGCCGGTGCCCCGCGGTGCGGCTTGAGACACATGGCGTAACGCGTGCCGAGCTTGTCTCCCAGCACGCGACCCAAGTCCGACATGTAGCTATCCCAGTGCCAGACACGTGGGTCGCGGTTCGAGGTCTCGTACATGAAACCGTTGTCGGCCTGGCGATAGAAATCGAAGTAATCGAGCGTGTCGCCTCCCATGGTGGGCGACGTGCGCCGCAGGGCGTAAGCGTATAGCCACGGCTGCCGAGCCTCGGGCGCGGTCTTGCGTCCGGCCGCGAGTGCCTTTTGCTTTTTGGCGTTCTCGGCCTCGTAAGCGCGGCGCTGCACGCTGAGCAACTGGGCCGAGGTTTCGTTTTTGAAGTCGCGATTCAGCACAGTCAGCATGGCCCAGCCGCGTTGCGTGACCGGCAACTTGAAATCGCCCAACATGGCGGGAAAGTCGTCGTCATCGTCGCTCGCCGATTCGGCGTCGGCCGGAGCATCGCCGCCGCCAGCCACGGTCTTGGGGCCTTTCTGCTTTTTCGGCGGCTCGTAACCTTGCTCCTTCGCCTTGGCCAAAAACGCGCCGGGAGTCATCACCTCGGCCCAACTCTTCACGCCAAAATCGTCCGGAGTGTAGCCGACGCGCTTGACGTAATCGCGGAAAGCTTTCTGGCAATGTTCGCAGGTAGCCAGGTGTTGGGCGCTCTTGGCGTTGCCATAGAACGCGCCGATTTCGTCTTGCTCGAGCAGCCACACCTCTTCGGTAGGTACCTCGCGAGCACGTTCGAGCGACCGGGCGACTGCTTCCTGCACTTTCAGCGCGCGGCTGCTGATGGTGTAAGGATGGTACGGGCAGCCGGCCCCTTCGACCTTGGCCAGCGGAGGCGGCACCAGGTAATCGCCTGTACCGCCAATGCGGGCGCGGCGATAATCCTTGCCGAGCCCCTGCCCGCTGACGATCAGATCGCGGAACGCATCGCTGGATGCGCGCAGGCCGTTGCCGCCGAGCTGCCGCAGCGTTTCCCACTCGGCGAGCATTACCTTTTTATTGGCCGTGTGGGCCACGAAGTCGCCGACGTAGCCAAAGCAATCGGAGACAATCGCGTACTTTTTCGGCAGCGGCCGATTGGCCCAAGGAAGTGTCTTCACAAAATCGAGCCGCCGTTGCGAGTATTGCGACAGCCCGCCCAACTCGTCGAGGAACTCCGGTGTCGGCGAGCGGTTCTCGCCCAGCTTGCGAACCGGGATCACAACGCTCACCAACGGGCCGTCGGGCCCGATCTCTTTGAAGGTCTTGATCACCTGCCCCTGGTAGCTGAACTCGAACTCCAAAGCACAGCTTTGCACGACATCCTTGGGGGCTTCGCCGCGGCGCGTCGGCTTGCCGTGCACGGCGAACGTGATGAATGGCAAACCTTGCAGCTTGAAATGGCTGAGGGGCACCGGCGGGAGCCAGACTCCTTTTTTGACCCATAGCTGGCTGCCGTTTTTGAGCTTCTCGAAGATGTAATCCTGTCCTTCTCCTTGCTGAGCAGCATCGGGAACGGGAAGCGGCGGCACCGCGGTGAGTTCGCCTGCGGTGGTCTCGGCGGTAGTGATTCCCTGCCCGCCCCAGTGCCACTTGATGCGCGCGTACATAGCCGGAGCCATTTCCGCGATGCGGACGCGAACCATGATCTGGTCGCCGGCTGGCTGCTTGCCCGCGCCTTGTTTCTTGGCGGGTGCTTTCCCTTTGCCGGCTGCTTTCGGCGGAGCGGCCTGCAGCGCGGCGACCGCGAGCACGACGGCAACCAGCGCACAACAACACACGACACTCCGCGGAGACCAAGCACGTCGCATCCGACCTCTCCTGAATAGGGCCGCCCTGGGGATGGAACGAGAACGTACGACAGGTTGGACAGAATGTCGTAGCTATGTCGCAGCTCGTCGATTGTAAGCCAATCGAACCCCGCAACAAGCAGCCCCCCATGAGTGTCTCGCGGGATTTGACAGTCGGGGGGGAAGCTGCGAAAACAGAATTGTCATCTATCTGGCGGATTCGCCCTCGAACTCATCGCAAGGACTACCGGCTATGGATCGCGTGACCCGTTGGCGAATCGAATGCCCCTTGTGTGCCGACGATAGCAACGTGCACTCGTCGGGCATGAAATGGTACGAGTCGCCGGCGATGCTGATCGGCAAGCGTCCGTACCGCTGTTACAACTGCGGGCACCGCTTCTTAGGCAGCACACAGGCCGAGGCGATGGCTCCGCAACTGGAAAGCACCAGCGGCGAGTCGCCCGACGTGGAAGTGCACTGCCCAAACTGCGAGAAGAAAGTCGAGCTGCTGCTGTCGGCAGCGGAGTTCCAAGCGGCCCGCACGACCGGCTGGTACGTGAGCTGCCCGAAGTGCACAACGGCGTTCGTGTATCACGCGTGAGCGCGGCGTGTCATGAACTCAGCCCCCGGCTCTGCCGGGGGATCGCGCCGCGAGCGATTCTATCCCTGGGCAGAGCCCGGGGCTGAAAGCATTCATCGCGTGAGGCGGACTAGCCGTTCCAGTCGCCTCCAGCGCCGGCGCCGGTTTCGATGCAGGTGCCGCCGCCGTTGCCGCCCCAGCCGCCACCTCCACCACCGCCGCCACCCCAGCTGCCGCTGTCTTCACCGGCGTCGCTGGTCCAGTTCATGCCGTTGTTGCCCCAGCCTTCGTTCCAGTAATCGGAACGCTGTTGCAGGCTGTAGAACGCCTGGGCCACGTCGGCCAGTTCGGAGACGACGGCGTCGCGGACGCTCTTGAGGCCCACGATCATCCCTATGACCAGGATCGTGCCAATGAGCATGATCTCGGCCGAGACGACGACGCCCTGTTCTTCGTGCCAGAATCGGGTGATGAGGGTCCGCATGTGTGCCGCTCCTGAGAAACTGTTGTGCTCGCTTGCGACGACGAAATCGTCGCCTGGCAAAACATAGCTCTCGACTAGTGGCGGGCTAGCGATTCATGATCAGATTCGCCAGAGCGGGTGGCAGACGCGGCCCGAACGGACTCGGGCGTGGCGGGGCGGCATCATTCACGGCCCCATGTTGCTATTCGACAACATCATCCACGGCAACGGCCCCATGCTTGGTGAAAACGCGGGGGCCTACGGGTGCAATTCCCGCCGGCCGTTACCTGCGGCGGTAAGAGAGAACCACCAGAAACAGGAAGAGGATGACACCGATCAGAATCTGCAATTCGACCTTGGTGTCGTCCCAGCCCAACATCGGCGGGAGC
>JADMIO011545412.1_pt1 | contig 22914 bp, 21 predicted proteins | sample 8958161 | NCBI WGS metagenome assembly JADMIO01 (sample SAMN16585339, study PRJNA669376) | soil metagenome | isolation source: Crop rotation soil | place: USA: Cullars Rotation, Alabama | collected 2011 | reverse complement strand
CGCGACAACTTGTCCACGTGGAATTCTAAGCTTAGGATCCCAATGTGCTGGAAAGTTGACGATGGCGATTTCCCCCCCGTCGCGCTTGCCGTTCTTGTTGGCGTCGAGATAAACCTGCCCGGCCAGGCTGGAGGGGATCAGCTCGCCGAAGTTGTTGTGGCCGCCGGTATCGCCGTTGATCACGATGCTGCCGATGACGTCGGTGCCGATGCTGTTGGGCAACGGGGCAGCGTTGCCGCGCGTGTCCCGGCCGTCGAGCAGGCCGGCCGGCTGCGCGACCTCCGTGACGGTGTAGATGCCCGGCGCCAGGTTGTCGAACAGATAGTCGCCGCCGGCGCCCGTGACGGTGAAGGCGGCCGGGCCAACGCCGGTGAGCTTGATCGGGATCCCCGGAATGCCCGTGTCGCCGCCGTCGAAGAGGCCGTTGTTGTTCTTGTCGATGTAGACAAAGCCGCTGACCTTGCCCTTGGTCTCCTGTACCTCGAAGGCGCCGACATCGGTCTGGTTGACGCTGCGGAGGAACGTGGCGCCGCGCTGATCGAAGGCGAGGAGATCGGGATTGTCGCCGCCATTGATGGCGGGGCTGCCGGTCTGGAGCTGATGCGTCTGCGTCGTGCCGCCGTAGTTGTTGAGTGGATCGAGCAGGGCGTTAATGCCGACCGGCCCGGTGCCGACCTGTTCGTAGTTGGCATCGGGAGGGTTGGCAACGCCGGTCGTGTCGGTGAAGGCGCTGCTGCCGTCGCCGATGCCGATGAGATTATGGAAGCCAGTGATGAATGATCCCTCGACGTCCGGCCCATTGCTGAAGGCGCTGCCGCTAACGGTGTTCTGAGCGATGATCGTGCTGACGACCGTGGCGGCCGGGCCGTCGGTACCCGCGCCGAAGACGCCGCCGCCCAGGCCGGCGCCGTCACCTGTGTCGCCGGTGCCGCCGTTCGCCTGGTTGAGGGTGATGGTGGTGTTGGCGATGCGGCCGGTGCGGGTGAAGATACCGCCTCCCTGGCCGTTGCCCCCCTGAGCGGAACTCTCGTCCGTGTCCGTAGCGATTCCGCCGTTGGCAGAGTTGCCGGAGACGGTCGAGTTGGAAATCGTCAGGTCGCCTACAATGGCTCCGCCCTGAGCGACTCCGCCGATCACGTCAACCCCTGTTGCGCTGCCGGCGTCGGCCTGGTTTGCATTGAAGGTACTGTTGCTCAGGGTGGCGGTGGTTGCGATGTTGACCGAAACCGCGCCTGCGAATGCGCCGCCGCCATTGGAACCATCGGCCGTGCTGTCGCCGCCGATGGCCTTGTTCGTGGAGAAGGTTGAGACATCAACGAGCACCGATGCCGCGAACTCCACGTGGATGCCGCCGCCGCGGGCGTTGCCGCCGCCGAGGCTGGCGATCGTGTTATTGCCTCCGTGGGCCTGGTTCCCGCTGAAGGTGCTGCGCTCGATATCGACCATGCCGGAGGGCACGACAACGGCTGAACCCGCGCTGTAGAGGCCGCCGCCTGTGCCCAAGCCGGCGGCGGTCTGGTCGGACGCGGCCCCGTTTGCCTGGTTGCTGGAGACGGTACTGTCGGTGATCGTGACGCTACCCAGAGCGTTGTAGATGCCGCCGCCGAACGCCGAGCCGGCGCGGACTGCGTTGGCCTGATTGCCGGTGACGACGCTGTTCTGGATGGCCAGGTTCGCGGCCCCGGTCATGAGAATGCCGCCGCCCAGCGCGTCACCCGGTCCGCCCTGGGCCGTGTCGCCGGGAGTCGCCCGGCCGTTCTGGACCGTCAGGTTGTTCAAGGTAAGTGTGATCGCCGGCCCGACGGCCGGCTGGATCACCTGAAAGACGCGGTCGGTCAGATTGCCGTCGATAATCGTGGTCGCCGCGCCGCCGCCGTTGATCATCAAGCTGCTGGTGACGTCGAGATCACCGGTCGCGGCAGCGTCCTCGTTGGTCCCCACGAGCGTCAACTTGTACGGACTGGCGTTGGACGGCAGCGTGATCGAGTTGGTCCCGGTCAGGAAGTTGGCCCGCTGGATCGCGGAACGCAGCGATATGTCGCCGGCCCCGTTGATGGCGGCGGAAGTGGTCGGGTCCAGTGCGGCCGCATCGGTGGTCGTGGTGACAATGAAATTCGTCGGCACCAGCCGGCCTTCGAGCGGTTCGAGATCAAGAGCCCAGCGGCGACGTGCCCGGGTGCGAATGGCGAGGCGGTGCCGCGCAGGCTTACAGGAGCGCTCCAGCGAGCGAAGCCAGGAGAACAGACGCATGATGTTGTCCTTGAGAGGATGGGGCTGCTGGGCTGGGTTCCAAAGATGTCGGAAGGCATTCGATGGGCCGGCATGGCTGCGCAAGAAGGGAACCGGAGCGAGGTTCCCCCGGTTCGACGTTCGGCAAGGCCCTCGCCCCCCCTCGTCGCGCCTAGCCTGTCCCGGTCCTGTCAGCGGATTCCGACGATCGCGCCGCCTACTCTACGGCGATAAGCTGAGCATCTTACGTCAACTTTGCGGGATTTGCCAATGAAAAAGAGATTAGCGGTTGTCGATGTATACCCGGGGGCTTTGCAACGCAATTGCTTCAGATCAATAATCGCGTGCCTGCTCGCCGTCACGAAGTTGGCACTCCTGGCCGTCCGGTTTTCGTAAATTTCTTTCACCAAACGAACAACGAAAGATCGACAACAGTGCCAACTGGAGTGCCAGATGCCCACCTGTGGCAACGCACAGGTGCGAAAGGTCGGGTCATGATCGTTGTGGCATTTCATTCCGAAGCCATTAGCGGGGGTTGAGTCGTCGCTCACGGCGGAAAGGGCTGCTGAAGCGAGACACGGTTGCACGGATTTGGGTTTCCATACAATTGATGAACGCAGGGCCGTGCAGGCACTGCGTCATCTCCCTCTTGTCCCTGTCTCCCGCAGCAGAGGTGTGCCATGCGATGGATTTACCTGCTCATTCTCCTGGTGATCGTGGCGGTGATCGTCGTTTTCGTCGTCCAAAACAACGAAAGCCAAACCGTTGTTTTTTTCCAGCAAAGGATCACCGCACCCCTGTCCGCCTTTTTCGTCGCAGTGTACTTCCTGGGGATGTGGAGCGGCGGGACCGTCGTCGGCTTCCTCAAGCGGGCGTATCACCAGGCAACGGAGCACGAGGACAAGCGCAGGTCGTAGGCGATGTGACGCCCGAGGCCGCGCCCCTCTCGGGGAGCGTCATCGCCAGGCCTCACTTGATCACTTCCTGGATCACCTGCCGCGCGATCTTGTAGGCGGTGCGCAGGGTCGTCGCCCGGTTTTCCATCTGACCCTCGGTGAAGTACTTGCCCGACTCCGATTCGTGCAGGCCGGCGATGGCCAGGGTCAAGGGGAGCAGTCCCATGAACTCGCGGTATTTCTGGGCCTGGCGCTCGGCGGATTCGCTGCCCATTGCTCTGCCCTCCCGTCCGGAACTCAAGGGTCATTTGCGTTTGCCGCGAACGAATGTGCCGTTCACCGCTCTGAACTCGCTGTAGTTTTTCACGTGCTGCGGGACCAAGTCGTCGTCGAAGAGCTTCTTGGTGAGGGCCTCCAAGCCCGAAAGCGCGGGCAGGTGTTCCTTGGGGTCCACCGGGCCTGCCTGGCCTTGCGCGGCAAGCTCTTGCTGCTTCTGGGCGAGCGCCTCGCGGTAGACGCCGTCGATGCGCTTCAGTTCCAAATCTTTCCGCGTCTTGATTTTCTCGATCTCCTTCAGAATGATCGGAAACAGATCGCTGACTTCGGCTTCGAGGCGGGCGGCGATCTCGGGATTCACGCGGACCTTCTTCAGATCCTGCCAGTTCTTGGCCGCCTCATTCGCGTTCTGCTTGACGTCGGCGGCATAGTCGCCCATCCGGCTGAAGATGCGGTCGTAGTCGTTCGCCTTGATGTAGTCGTCCTCGCGCTTCTTGATCGACTCCAGGCGTTTGTCGTAGCGTTTCTTGTACAGGTCGGTGACGCGCTGGGCCGACTCCTCGTCCACAACCTGGCCGAAGGCGTCCACCACCTCGTTGGCGCAGTTCATGCGTGCCATCATGATGCTGCCGAAGTTGTCGCCGCAGCCGGTGCCGACCACCAGCAAGACCAGAACGGGCCAGAATCGCACGCGCGGGATCATGTCGCTGCTCGCCACAAAAAAGGGGAGGCTCGACGCCTCCCCGTGTTCGCACCGGACCGGTCCGGAAGGCGTTATTTGCCGTCCTTGGCGAGGAACGCTCTGATCTCGGCGAGGGCCTCCTTGCCTCCTTGAACTTTACGCACCCGGGCGATTTCCGCGAAGAGTTTTTTGTGAGCCTGGACCAGCTTTTCACGATAGGCCTTCTCGAGCCGATCCTTTTCTTCCTTTTCCGGCAGCTTCATGCTGTCGGTCTTCTTGCGGAGATCGTGCCACTGGCCCGCGATCTTGCGCAGCTCCGGCCGAACGGTGCTGGCGGACTCCTCGTCCTTGATGGTGCTCAGGCTGCTCGAGAGCTTGTCCATCAGGCCGAGGGTTTCTTTGAGGACGTCCTCGAACTTGGCGCCCGCGCCGCCCCCAGCACCGGCCGTCACCAGGATGGCTGCCAGTCCGAGCGAACAGCCCATCACGATCGCGGGTCGCATGGCTTCCCCCCCCAGCACCGGCCATGATCAGCGTCGTTTCGTCAGGTTTTGAAACTCGCCGTTCAACTTTTCCAGCTTTTTCCGCAAGGGCTCCAGGGCGGCCCGGTTGACGTTCGGATTGAGACTCTCGGCATCGCGCATGGCGGTGTCGAGCCCCTTCTCCTCGTCTTGCAGCCGTTTGATGGCGGTCTCGAGCCGACCCTGGTACCTTTTCCTGAGGTCTTCTTGCTCCTCCTTGCTGACGCTATCCTTCAGACCGTCGATTTCGTTGCTGACGGCCTGCAGTCCCTTGGCGAGCTTCTCGAGTTCGTCGGCGCTTTTGCCGGCCTCCTCGAGATCCTTGCGCGCCTCCTTGGTCGAGAGGTCGCCGCCCGCTTCCTTGGCCTTCTTGATCGCCTTTTCGACCTCGGCCCGCGTGTTGGCGATCTTGGTGGTCGCCTGCTCCATCACGTTGATCGCCTTATTGACCGCGATCTCGCGATTGTCGGTGCCGCAGCCGGACAGGACGAGCAATAGCAGCAGCGTGCTCCAGCGCACGAGAAGCTTCTTCATTTCGACTCCTTGAGGTGGAAACCGCTGCCCTGGCGCTCCAGCCGGGCCTTCGAACCAGCAGGGACCGATCGAAAGGTCGATCGGCCTGGTCGGGCAGATGATGCGGGAGAGTATAGCAAAAGGGCGCGGTCGAGGCGATATGCCTTTGCCCCCAAGGATCTCACAACACCCCCTTGGTGGACGGCACGCCGCTCATGCCCGGGTCGCGTTCAATCGCCTGCCGCAGCGCGCGGGCGGCCGCCTTGAAAATGCCCTCGACAAGGTGATGCGTATTCCGGCCGTAATGGCAGAGGACGTGCAGGTTGAACAGGCCATTGGACGAAACCGCTCGCCAGAACTCCTCGGCCAAGGGTGCATTGAAGGTACCGAGCGTCTCGCGCGGGATGTCGGCTGACCAGACGCAGAAGGGCCGACCGCTCAGATCGATCGCGGCGGTGACCAGGACCTCATCCATCGGCACCGTCGCGCTGCCGTAACGGCGAATGCCCGCCTTGTCCCCCAGGGATTGGACCAGCGCCTTGCCGAAGCAGATCCCGACGTCCTCCACCGTGTGATGGGGATCGACGTGCAGATCACCTTTCGCCTCGACGTTCAGGTCGATCAGGCTGTGCTTGGCCAGGAGCGTCAGCATGTGATCGAAAAAGCCGACGCCGGTATTCAGCGCGGACTGGCCGACGCCGTCGAGATCGACCCCGAGGGAGATCTTGGTTTCGCCGGTTTCGCGGTGGATGGCGGCTTTACGGGGCATGGTAATGAGGGAATGGTTCGTTACTTCGAAGTTCGTCTCGCCTCGGCAAGCATCTCTGCAGTAAGGCACGTGGGGCGGAGAATCCTATCCGCCTCCGCGCTTTCCAGGCGGACCCAGATGCCGTTCTGCAATTCCGACGGCACGTTCGGCATATCGAAGTGGGCGTGGAAAACCGATCGGACAGCTTCCTGTCGCTCCGGAAAGCGGCCAAGGTAGGATTTGAGTGAGCGAAAGTCTTCCCGGCCGTCAAAGAGCTTCAATTCCGACTTGAGGAGACGTTCGAAAAGCAGTTCCCGCATCCTTTCGGGCACCAGGCCCAGGTAATCCTCAATTCGGCCTTCCTGACCGTCTCGCCAGGCCTTCTCGAAATTGGCAACGCATCGATCTATCGCATCGGCCGGCACATGTTTCATGCCGCTGACCGAATCCGAACCGAAGCTCTGGTCCGTGGTTCTCATTAGCTTCAACTCGCGAAAAGATCGAGATAGCGCATCGTCAGTTTCCGCCCCTCGAACCACAGGCTTAGCAGGTACCTTTCTGGCTTGCGAAAGACAGCTGTCGATCTTCAGCTCCAGGTTAACAGGCACCGACAGATCGGGAAAGATCACCTGTCGCTCGAGGCGCAGGATATCGGTTTCGCTTCGAGGATCAGTAATCGTCAACAGCACTGTTCCTTGTCCCACATGATCGTAGAGCAGCGCATAGACCGAGAACGAGAGATTGGGGGAAGGAAAGGACGGGAAACGCAACGACTGAAAAACCCCGAGGAGAGACGGTCCGGACTGAGGATCGAGTCCAAGCTGACGACAAAGCGTCAGGGCACATATCTTGGGCGACTCCTCCATTAGACTTCCTTTCCCGCTGGCAGTAGCCTTTGCATCTCCTCCAGCAGCCGATCGATCTCCGCGTCTGTGCCCACCGTGATCCGCAGGCCGTCGCCGTGACCCTCGTAAACCATGTAGCGCACCAGGATCTTCCGCCGTTTCAGCTCCTCGAAGATGGGCCGCAGAGGCCTGGATAACGAGCGGCACCAGACGAAATTCGCCTGGCTCGGCAGCACGTCGAGGCCCAGGGCGCCCAGGGCTTTTCCCAGGCGGCTGCGCGTCGCCACGATCTTGGTCCGGGCCGCGCGGAAATGCTCCTGATCTTCCAGTGCCGCCGCGCCTCCTGCCATGCTGAGCGCGTCACAGTTGTAGGAATCCTTGACCTTGATCAGCTCGCGCATCAGGGCCGGATCGCCGAGCGCGAAACCCAGACGCAGCCCGGCCAGCGAATAGGCCTTGCTCAGCGTGCGCGTGACGATCACGTTCGCATGACGCCGGACCAGTTCGAGGGCGTTGGCGTCGGCGAAGTCAGCATATGCCTCGTCTACGATCAACGGACCGCGCAATTCCCCCGCGAGGCGTTCCAACTCAACCAGGGGCACCATTGTCCCGGTCGGTGAATTGGGATTGGCGAGGAGCGTGAGATGGGCGTCAGGGGCCGGCCAAGGGTGCGGCAATCCCCAAGCCGCGGTGTACGGAATCGCCCGGAATGATGCCCCCTGCAGATCGGCCAGCGTTTTGTAAAGCAGGTAACTCGGCGTCGGCGAAACCATCAGACCGCCCTCAGGCACGAAGGCCCGGGTGAGGATCGTGAGGATGTCGTCGGAGCCGTTGCCGACCAGGATGCCGTCAGGATCGACATCGAGCACGCGGCCCACAGTCTGGCGGAACACGGTCCCAAGGGGATCGGGATACTTGCGCAACCGATCGCCCGCCATCGCTTCCTCGATGGCGCTCAGCACCCGCGGCGTGGGCGGATACGGGTTTTCGTTGGTATTGAGCTTGATGAAGCCGTCTTCGCGCGGCTGCTCGCCGGGAGTGTAGCCGGCCATCGCGCGAATGGCGGGTCGGAGAAACTGGGACATGATCGTTAACGCACACCTCCGCTGGAACGGGTCGCGCTGGCAGGGCCATCGGCGGTCGCGTTCGCCCGGCCCGCGGGAGCTTCCCGCAGGCGCACGTCCACGCTGGCGGCGTGCCCGGTCAGCCCTTCTTTCTCCGCAAGCCGGCGCACGTCGTCGGCCAGGCGCTGCAAGCCGCGGCGCGTGAAGGACAGCACGCTCGAACGACGCAGGAAATCATTGGCCGACAAACCGCTCGTGAAGCGTGAGGTCCCTCCCGTCGGCAACACGTGCGATGGCCCGGCCGCGTAATCGCCCAGGGCCACGGGAGAATAGGGGCCGAGGAAAATTGCCCCGGCATTGTCGATGCGATCGGACAGCTCGGCCGCGTCTTGAGCGATGATCTGCAAATGCTCCGGGCCGAGCTGATTGGCAAGTTTGCACGCTTCCTCGGCATCGCGGGTCAGCACGACCGCGCCGAAGCTCTCGAGACTCGCCCGCGCCTGGTTACCGCGCGACAGGCCGCGCAGTTGCCTCGCCAGGGCCGCTGTCACCTCGTCAATCAACGGCTCATGCCAGGTGACCAGGATGCTGACGCCCGGATCGTGTTCCGCCTGGGCGATCAGGTCGGCGGCGACATACGACGGCGACGCGGTTTCGTCGGCCAGCACCACGACCTCGCTCGGACCGGCCAGGCAATCGATTGCGACCTGGCCGAAGACGAACTTCTTCGCCAGCGCGACGAAGATGTTGCCTGGGCCAACAATCATGTCCACGGGCTCCAGGTCATCGACGCCGTACGCCAGGGCCGCCACTGCCTGGGCGCCGCCGATGCGGTAGACCTCGCTGACGCCCAGCTCCCAGCAAGTGGCAAGCAGGTCGCGATTGCCGGCCCCGTTCGGCGTCGGCGGCATGACGACCGCAATCTCTTTGACGCCGGCCGCCTGGGCCGGGCCGATTGTCATCAGCAGCGTCGAGGGATACGCGGCCGCTCCGCCCGGAATGCAGACGCCGACGCGCCGCATCGGGCGATAACGCAGCCGCAGCTCGTGATGGCCCGCGACGGTCAGGATCGCATCGCCGTGCAGCAGGCCGAGCTGAAACGACATCACGTTGCCGCGAATCCGCCGGATGGTTTCCAGGAAGCCGACGTCGGCCCGCTCGTGAGCCTGGACCAGCTCCTCCTCATCGACGCGCACGGTCTCGGGCGTGAGCTTGACCTTGTCGAACTGCTCGGTGTAGTGCAGCAGGGCCGGCAGACCGCGCGTGCGCACGTCGGTGCAGACGCGCTCGACGACCCGGCTCGGGGAGAGCGCCTCGCCGAAGACCGCCTCGGTCAGTTCCCGGCCGCGTGCGGAGACCACATCCGCCTGCATGCTGAGCTGGCGTCGCAGACCGGCAAGTTCGGCGGCCGCGTCGGAATCGGACCAGCGGATGCGCCGGAGCTTCAGGTTATCCATCGAACGTTCCTCGGTTCGTCCATGTGTCGAGTTCCAGCGGCTCATCGCCAGGCAAGAAACGCATCGCCCGCGCTGCGCCGACGACGTTGGGGAAGGTTCCGAAAGAAGGGACCGCAAACTGTCATCGAGGCGGGCGACGACCAAGCTGCACTATACGGCCGGCTGCATTCGATTGCAAGAATCACGTCGCGCAAGCCCACCGACCGCTGTCGGTGGGCCTGGAATGTGCTCGGCCCCTTGACACGCCGAAACGCTCGCCCGATAACAGGCTGTCGCCTCTCGTCTACCTCGTTGCTTCGACAAGGAGAGAGCATGAAACTGCTGCGCGGATTGCTGATGGCTGGGCTGCTGGCGGCCGCGGCCCTGGCAGGCTTCTCGGCGTATGCCGGCAAGGAGAAGAAGATGGACGCTCGCGTTTTCGAGCTGCGGACCTACCACGTTCATCCGGGCAAGATGAACGCCCTGCACGCCCGCTTCCGCGATCACACCTGCAAGCTGTTCGAGAAGCACGGGATGACGCTCGTCGGCTTTTGGAGCCCGCTCGATCGAGCCGATGCCGATCAGCGCATGATCTACGTCCTCGCGTTCCCCAGCAAGGAAGCCGCCGACAAGAGCTGGAAGGCCTTCCGAACCGACCCCGCCTGGATCAAGGCCCGCGATGCCTCGGAGGTCAACGGACCTCTCGTCAAGAAAGTCGATTCGGTCTACATGAAGGCGACCGACTATTCGCCGATGAAGTGAGACTCAGAGCCCGAGCGTTTGCGAGTGGCCGGCCTCAAATCATCGCGTTCGAACCCGGAACCGGTCGCCCTAACTTGGATTGCATTGCACGCGCGCCCACCCCGTCGCGCAATCCAAAGTACTGGTGCAATGAAAGCGGATTCGTCTGAACAGCGGGTTAGTTTAGGACCCACCAAGAAAAAGAGCCACGGCTGACCCGTGGCTCAAGTCTTCGTCCTCGTTCAGACGATCACGCGCTCTTCTTGTCCGGCGTCTTCTTCTCGAAGAGCGGTTTCTCGCCGCGGACGACCTGTTCGGAGACGATGAACTTCTCCTTGGTCTCCAAGTCGGGCAGTTCGAACATGATGTCGGTCATGATCTCCTCGACGATGCTGCGCAGGCCGCGGGCACCGGTGTCGCGCGCCTTGGCCCGGCGAGCGACCTCGCGCAGGGCGGCCGGGGTGAACTCGAGATCCGCCCCTTCCATTTCGAAGAGCTTGCGATATTGCCGCATCAGGGCGTTGCGCGGCTCGGTCAAAATGCGGACCAGGGCTTCCTCGTCGAGCGCGTCGAGCGGGGCGATCACCGGCAGCCGGCCCACGAACTCGGGGATCATGCCGAAGTCGAGCAGGTCGTCGCTGGTGACCCGGCTGAGCAGTTCGCCGAGCTGATGCTCGCGGTCTTCGTTGTTGGCGCCGAAGCCGATCGTTTTGCGGCCCACCCGGCGGGAGATGATGTCTTCCAGGCCGACGAAGGTGCCGCCGCAGATGAACAGGATGTTGGTCGTATCGACCTGGATGTATTGCTGCTCGGGGTGCTTGCGGCCGCCCTGGGGAGGCACGTTGCTGACGGTGCCTTCGAGCATCTTGAGCAGGGCCTGCTGGACGCCCTCGCCGGAGACGTCGCGGGTGATCGAGACGTTCTGACTGGTCTTGGCGATCTTGTCAACCTCGTCGATGTAAACGATGCCGCGCTGGGCCGCCTCGATGTCGAAGTCGGCGGCATGCAACAGCTTCAACAGTAGGTTTTCGACATCCTCGCCGACATAGCCGGCCTCGGTCAGGGTCGTGGCGTCGCCGATGGCAAACGGGACATCGAGGACGCGGGCAAGCGTGCGGGCCAGCAGGGTCTTGCCGGAGCCGGTCGGGCCGATGAGCAGAATGTTGCTCTTATCGACTTCGACCTCGCCAGGCATGCCTTCCTCGCCGAGGCTGAGCCGCTTGTAGTGATTGTGCACGGCGACCGACAGGACCTTTTTCGCCCGGTGCTGGCCGATGACGTACTGGTCGAGCTTGTCCTTGATCGAGCGCGGCGAGGGGATGTTGGTGACCAGGCTCTTGGAGACGCCGCGGCGGCGCTTCTCCTGATCGATGATCGACTGGCACAGCTCGATGCATTCGCCGCAGATGTAGACGTCGCCGGGGCCCTCGACAAGGGGGCCGACGTCGCGGTAGCTCTTGCGGCAGAAGGAACAATAGGCATTGCGATTGCGCCCGGTGTTCCCGGTGGGTCGTCGTCCGCCAGTGCCCGCGCCGGAGTCTTTGGTCGCCATTCAATCTCCTTGTTGGCCGGTCCGAACCGAACGAGGTCAGGGTTCCAGGGTCATTCGGTACGCGGAAAGTCGCCCGGATCGCGGCCGGGTGGAGGGATCCTTCCGGCCCGGAGCCTTGTCGGGCTGGCTGGCAGGAGTTCGACGTTTCCTGTTCCGAATTCTACGATTGAGACGAAAGTCACGCAAGCGATTTTGGCGTTCGATCCGGGGTCCGGGGCGGCTGGCGCTGACACGGTTCTCCACTCCCTTGCGAACGTCACAGGCCGTCTGGTTGGGGGATCCCGGAACGAGTCAGAAGGTCACTTCGGATCGTCACTGGGCTCGGCGGCCGCCGGAGGAACAGGCGGGCTGGACCGGGCCGCGAAACTCGTGCGAATCCGTTCGTATTCCTGCGCGCTGAGGATGCCCTGCTCGTGCAAGGCGCGGAAGCGGGCCAGCTCGCCCTCGCCGGCAGGCGGCGGAGCAGGACGAAGCCAGCGCTTGACCACGATCAGAATGGCCGCTCCCACGACGAGGCACGCGACGAGTGCGAGTCCCGCCCAGATCGCCTCGTCGGGGATGCGGTTCTGTGCGAGGATCGTCGCGGCGCCAAGAAGAGAGTGCCAAGGCATGGTCCTCAACCCGGGCAGCGGACGGACGCGGCTGCATCCTGTGTGGAGGGCTGTCCTCCGCCCGTGCTCTATTATAGCGCCGGTTCAAGGGCGGAGAAGAAAAAGCGAAACTGCCGAGCCACCTCGCCAGCAAGCCCCGTCCACAAAGCAGGCACATCGGGCGCGATTGCCGCGAACGGATATACTGGACTGAAAGGAGACTCGTTAGGCCCACCGACAGCCGTCGGTGGGCTTGGCCAACACCCATGACGCGCACCTTCACGATCCTGGCCGCGATCCTCACGCTCGCCCAGCTTGCCACCATCGGCTTCGGCTTCTATTCCAAGTTCCTCGACCTCTCCGAACTGAAGAAGGATATCTTCCTGATCCACTTCTTCCTCGGCCTGGCGACGGCGATCGGTCTGTTGCTGGTTCACTGCATTATCTTCACGTATTTCCTGGGAACGGGCCGCTGGGTCAAGGAGGTCGGCCTGGCCTACGATCTGCCCGACGAACCCTGGCCGAAGCTGACGCGCGAGCTGAAGCGATCCGCCTTCCCCGCCGCCCTGTTCGCCATGCTGATCGCCATCGCGACAACCTCCGCCGGCGCCGGCGCCCAGCTCCAGTCGTGGCGCTGGGAAGTCCACGCGACGCTCGCCTTCGCCACGCTGCTCATCAACCTGTGGGCGTTTCGTGTCGAGTATCGCAACGTCACGCTCAATGCCACGGTCATCCGCGAGGTGCTTAACGAGGTGGACCGTATCCGGGCGGCTCGGGGATTGCCGAGCAATGCGGAGGAACTGCTGCGAAACTGACCAGGGACGGTCTGGAGTGGCAGAATGGATCCTTTCCAGGTACGATTCAGCCAGAGCAGCATTCGCTACGAGTTCGCCGGTGGTGGAACGATCGATGAGCTTGCAGAAGCCCTGCGGAGCGGTGTGGTTTCTCCCGAAACATACCGCCATTGAGATTGGTTGAGCGAGCAGGCGTGCTCTACACGCTCGATAACCGTCGCCTGGAGGCATTCCGTCGCGCGAGCTTACCGATTCCATGGCGAATGGCGACCCCGGAAGAGCTTGACAACGAGACCTGGAAATTCACAACCAGGAATGAAGGCGTCTCGGTCCGAGTCCGAGGAGAAAAGTCATGAACCGAAGTGGCATGTCGGCCCAGACGCAAGGACTCCCTCAAGTCGTCGAGACTATCCGATCGCGTCAGGACCTGGCCGATTTCGTTCGACTGATGTTGAAAGATCTCGCTGAGAAGCCGGAAGGTTGGGAAAACAAGGATTTGTCCATCTTTCTGGAATCCTCGCAGCATGGGTCGAGGATCTCGACGGCTACTTCGAAAATCGTGGCGAGCCGGTACCGGCGCAGCCAAGCTGGCAACTCTTTGGGCAAATCCTTCTCGCCGCAAAGTCTTACGAGTGAACGATGATCGCTGCAACCCTGCTAAGCCTGGTCATGGTTTGCGCTGACACCGCCGCGCCGCGTGAGCGCCATCCTTTCGCTCCCAGTGTGCCTCTTTTGACCAAGCAAGAGGAAACGCGCATCGAGAAGGTCATCGACCGCTTCATCCTCTATGACATCGGCAAGCTGTCCAAGACCGAGGGGGCCAAGGCCCTGTCCGACTTCAACAAGCTCGGTCCCGAGGCGATCTTCCAGTTGATCGACGGCTTCAACCGGGCGGCCGAGATGGAGCATAGCTGTCCGGCCGTCGTCATCGGCAAGAAGATCGCCAGCGTGCTCAGCCGGACCGAGGATGTCGAGCTGCTCACCTTCGCCAAGGAGAATATCGGCGCGGGCGTGAAGGCCCGACGGCACATGGGGGTCGCCAAGGATCTGCAGGTCGGTGCCATGCTGCGGCGGACCTACGTGCAACGCAAGCTGGCGGCGAGCGGCGGACTTGCAAGCACCAAGCTGCCGCGCTCGATGACCGTTTCCGAACTGGCCGCGGCAGCGAAAAACGAACGCGGCCCGAAGCTGCAGGCCCTCCTGACCGAGTTGGAGAAACGTGAAGGGCCGGTCGTTGCCAATACCCTGGCAATGGCGGCGGCCAGCGGCGAAACCGAGAGCCGCGAGCAAGCACGTGCTTTGCTCGTCAAGCACTTGATGCGTCAGAAATCGACCTCCGTCAAAACGATGCTCGCGGACAAGCAGCCCGATATTCGCGCTGCGGCTGCCCAGGTCGCCGGCACCCGCAAGCTGGCCTTGCAAACCGAACTCATCGACCTGCTCGGCGACGATGAGACCGACGTGCAGCAAGCCGCCCGTCGCGCCCTGGTCCGGCTGTCGGGCGGCAGCGACTTCGGACCGGAACCGGGAGCCGACGCTGCCGGCCGCGCCGCCGCGATCCAGCGCTGGCGCGACTGGTGGTCAAAGCGCCGATCTTCCGCAAATTGAACCACTCGCGCGATCCTGCCCTCCCTCAACCCTTCTGACAATCTGCTCTGGACAAGGTCCGCCGGGGCCGGTATGAGCCCCCGCTCTCATTCTTCCGAAAAACCGATTGGTTCGGTCGAGCTGCTTCGGGCAGGCGCGGTTTGTCTGCCCGGACGCCGCGACTCGTGTCCCGTGGAGTCGGGGGATTCCGCAGGGGCTTTGTGCCGGTCCTGACGGCCGGTCCGAGTTCGCCGACGGTTCATGCTCGGCCCGGAAGACGAGAGGTTGCGAATCGGCCGATTTCGTTTCAGCCTCACAAGAGCGTCGGCCGATAACAACGAGGCGAGTGATCTCATTCAGGCGCGACTGCTTCGGGGGGAATCCGCCGGCGGTGGATTGACCGGCAGCGCGCCAGTGACGGGGTTTCGGTGAGCGGGGTTCGGTTCGCTTTCACCAATCTCACGGTCAGGGCAGGCGCGGCGGGCGTCATCGACGCTCGCGGCGCGTCCGGGGAGTCGCCGCTCGGCACCTCCGCGCGCTGATCGGGTCTCTTCGATTGCGGATCGCTGCTTCGGGGGAAGTCGCGGCCGGGCCGGAGGGATCGACTACGGTCCAGCGATTGGTGAACGACAGGGTTGCGGTCGCCGCGCCCGGACTGCGGCCAGCGACCGGGTCGGTGTCGGACCGCCGCGCTTGCCTTACATCAGGGAGGAATCCATGGTGACGCACGTGGACGTGGACGTCCAGCAGCTCTGGCATGATTATCGCGCCGAGCCGACGGTGGAACTGCGGAACCAGCTCGTCGAGCTTTTTCTACCCCTGGTCAAATACAATGCCGAACGCATCTGGGCCCGCTTGCCCGAAGGTGTCGATCTGGACGACCTGATCAGCGCCGGGGTCTTCGGCCTGATGGACGCGATCGACGCCTTCGACCTGGAACGCGGCGTCAAGTTCGAGACCTACTGCGTGCCGCGCATCCGCGGCGCCATGCTGGACGAATTGCGGACGATGGACTGGGTGCCCCGGCTCGTGCGCAGCAAGCACACCAAGCTCGAGGAGGCCCGCAAGTCCCTGGAAGCGGAGCACGGCCGTCCGCCGACACCGGAGGAGATGGCCGGCCGCATGGGTCTGACGCTGGAGGAATTCGAGAAGATGGCCGGCGACGCCACCGCGGTCAGCCTCGTCAGCCTCAACAAGAAATGGTACGAGACCGACAGCTACAAGGACGTGCGCGAAATCGACATCCTCGAGGACAAGAAGGCCGAGGATCCGACGCATCGCTTGCAGAACCGCGACCTGATGCGCCTGGTGACGCGCGGCCTGAACCGCAACGAACGCCTCATCATCATCCTCTACTACTACGAGGACATGACGATGAAGGAGATCGGCGCCACGCTCGATCTGAGCGAGTCGCGGGTCAGCCAGATGCACTCGAGCATCGTGTCGCGCTTGCAGCAGCAGCTCTCCAAGCGCCGGCCCGAGTTCAGCAATTGAAGAATGCGTAGGAGAGGATTCCGATCCTGTCCGGACAGGATCGGAATTCTCGCCTACGGCTTAACACACCAGCCCGGCTCCTGATCGAGCCGGGCTTTTTCGCTTTGTCTGGCGTTTCGGCCGGTCAATTTGCTCTGGCCAAGGCTCCAGGGGGACAGCACAATGAAGGGACGTACGGGTTTTCGCTTTTTTCCGCACGTCAGAGGACTCGACCGATGTGGAGAGCGTTTGCCGTGTTGCTGCTGGCCGGGTTGTCGGCATCGGCCGGCGCGGTGGAGCTGAAGAACTTCCGGGCCACCTACGGCGGTTCGCTGGGCCCGACGCGACCGGACAACAAGTTCCTGCCGGGCGATCTGCTCTTCATGACCTACGAGATCCATGACCTGACGCTCGACCCCAAGACCGGCCACGCCACCTTCGTCGCCGACATGGAGCTGTTCGACGGCCAGAACAAATCGGTGTACAAGAAGGACGGCACGCCGGTCGATGTCGAGCCGATCCTGGGGGGCAATCAGCTTCCCAGCGACGTGATCATCGAAGTGGGCCGCAATCAGCCGGCCGGCAAGTACTCGCTCAAGCTCACCGTCACCGATCGGCTCGCCAAGAAAACCAAGTCATTCACCTATCCCTTCGAGGTGCTGCCCAAGGGCTTTGGCATCATCAAGGTCGCCGCCCCTGCCTTCGGCCTGCCCGGTCAGCCCTATGCAATCCAGTTTGGCCTCGTGGACGTGGGCCTCGATTCCAAGAACATGCCCAACGCCGAGGTGACGTTGAACGTGCTCGACGCGACCACGCAAAAGCCCGTTCGCAAACCCTTCGTGGTCTCGTATCCGAAGGACCTGCCCGACGACATGAAGATCGAAAAGGAAAGCATGGTGCCGGTCTTTTTCCCCTTCGCCAGCCTCAACCGATCGGGCAACTTCATCCTGGACATCGAGGCCAAGGACAAGGTGGGCAAGAAGCAGGCGAAGATGCGCTTGCCGCTGCACGTGCTCGATGTCGGCAAGATTCTCGGCAAGTAGTGAGGAACTCGATGAGTCAACTGCAAGAGCGGATCAGCCAGTTCCGCAAGATGGCAAGCGACGACCCGGATAACGAGCTGGGGCACTTCCGCCTGGGTCAGCTCCTCATGGAGGACGGCCAGCACGAGGAAGCGGTCAAGTCGTTTCGCCGGACGCTGGAGCTGAGCCCGCAGTTCTCGAAGGTCTATCAGCTCCTGGGCAACTGCCTGATCAAGCTCGGCCGGCGCGACGAGGCGATCAAGACGCTCGAGGAAGGCTTCGCGGTGGCCGACGAGCGCGGCGACAACATCCCGCGCGAGGAAATAAGCAAGCTGCTCGTGCAACTGGGCGAGACGCCGCCCGAGCCGAAACGTACGACCGGCACCGACCCGGGCGACGGCTTCCGCTGTCAGCGGCCCGGCTGTCCCTCGGGCAACCACGCCCGGCAACTCGCAAAGCCGCCGTTCAACGACGAGCTGGGCCAGCGCATCTACGAAACCGTCTGCGCCGATTGCTGGGATTACTGGCTGCGCAACCTCAGCATCAAGGTCATCAACGAAATGCGCCTGGACCTGAGCACCGAAAAGGGCCAGGGAGTCTACGACCACATCATGCGCGAAACGCTAGGTCTGGAATGATCGCGGAAACGCTCGCCACCGCCGCCAGCACCGAATACCTCGTCAGCCACGGCAACAACGGCGCCTTCGGCCGATTTCGCGCTGAAGAGCCGATCACGCTGAGGCGGGGCGAGCGCGTCGTCATCCGCACCACACGCGGCCTCGAGCTTGGCGCCGTGCTCTGTCCGGTCACTGCCAATCACACGCGGTTCCTGGACAGCGATGCGCTGCCGGGCCTGCTGGTGCGCCGCGCCACCCTGGAGGACGAACAGGAGAGCCGGCGTCTGCACGGGGTAGGGCAGCGACTTTTCGATGAAGGACGACGCCTGGCCGCCGAGCTGGAGCTGCCGCTGGAGATTCTGGATGTCGAACTGCTGCTGGATGGCCGGCGCGCGATCCTGCAACACGTCAGCAACCGCCAATGCGATTGTGACGCATTCCTCGCGGAGCTGGAGCGGCGCCACGGCATCCAGGTCTGGCTCGAAAACCTCGCGAGTCCGGCGGCTAAGGACGAGGATCATGGCGGCTGCGACAAGCCCGACTGCGGACGCAACAGCGGCGGCTGCACCTCATGCAGCACCGGCGGCTGCTCCTCCTGCGGCTCGGGCAAGGTGGACATGACCGCTTATTTCGCCCACCTGCGCACGCAGATGGAGCAGAAGCGAATGCCGTTGCTGTAGAATTTAGCCGGCGAGCTTGCTCGCCGCGGGCGGGATCTCGTCCGCGGCGAGCAAGCTCGCCGGCTAAATGTTCTATTCCTTGCTCGTCGGCAACTGGTCGAGCACGCGCACCCGGTTGACCATGTCGATGGTCATCTCCATGTCGATGGTGTTGCCCATGATGTCCATGGTGATCGCGCCCTTGATGGTCGCCGAGTTGTCGCCGCGGACCAGCCGGCCGCGCGTGTTGTCGAAGACCAGCGTTCCCTTGGCGTTTTCCGCCTTGAGGTCGCCCTTGGTCACCTTGAAGGGCCCTTCCGCGCCCGCCTTGGGCAACGAGTAGACCAGGTCCGACTTGAAGCTGATGAGCTCGCCCTCCTTGGCCTTGCCGTCGAGAGTGTAGTTGCTGATTGCCTTGAAGGTCCCGATGGGGCCCAGGGGCAGCGTGGTTTCCGTCTTCCAGGTGTCGCCCTTGCTGACGGGCCGGTCCGGCAGAAAGTTGAAGATCTCCTCGACGTTCTTGCGCAGGCTTTCCTCGGACATGACGATGCGGATCATCTTGGCGGTGTCCTCGTTCTTCTCCGCCAGCTTGTTGACCATTTCGTCGTAGCCCTCGAACTTGCCGATCTTGCCGCCCGGCGCCATGGTGACCGTGAACGTCGTCCCCTTGAGCTTGTCGAGCATCGCCTCGGTGCCGCCGCCGCCCACACCGCCGTCGGCTTTCTTCTGCTTGATCGACTCGAAGCGCAGCGACAGAACGACCTTTTCGCCAGAAGCCTCCTTGACCTCGACGCTCTGGATGGTGGTGCTGCTCTGGTTCTGCTGCACCGCCTTGCCCATGACCTGCAGCGACTGCTTCTGATCGGTGACGGCTTCGAGGTAGAACTTGTCGCCTTTCTTGAATTTCCATTCGAGCTTGGTCTGGGCCGCGGCGGGCGCGGTCAGGCCGGCCAGGCAGACAAGGGTCATCGTGGTGATTCGCCGCATCGAAATTCCTCCGCAAGAGATGGTTATTTCAGCTTGGGCATCTTGTCGAGGACTCGCGTCGTCACCGTCTGTTCCTGCCGCAGCTCCATGGGCAACGTGCCGCCGGGCGCCATGAGCGTGAACGTCGCGCGGAGATTGCGTTGCATCTGGGCCTCGACCAGCCGACCCGCGGCAACATCGAACTTCAGCGTGCCGCCCGACTTCTCCACGCGCACGTCGCTGCCGGTCACCTTGAAGTCGGAATCGTCATTGCTGGCCGGCGGGCTGTACGTCGCCTTTCCCGTGACGGCGACCGTCGCGAGCTTGTCGTCGTTCTCCAGCGTGCAGGTATTCTCGGCCTGGAGCGAGCCGAACGGGCCCAGCGGCAGCTTGAGTTGCTGCTGCCATTTGTCCCCCTTGGTGACTTCCTTCGCGGGGACGAACGAGAAGAGTGCCTCGGCCGAAGCCTTGAAGCTGTCCTCGGGCAGGAGGGTCCGGACCAGGCGGGCGCTGCCGCTGTCGTTGGCAAGCTTGCGGACCAGCTCGGCGTAACCATCGAGCCGGCGTACCTTGCCGGTCGAATCGAGCGTGACTTCCAGCGAAGTGCCTTCGAGCTGCTTCAAGAGCTTGGCGTCGGCCTTGATCCCACTGGAGGTCGGCTTGAGCTTGACGTTTTCGATTTTCCAGTCGAGCACCAGGTTGCCCTTGGGATCCTTGCCGAGCACGCTCCAGCGCGAAAGCCGCGTCTGCTCGAGGTCCTGCCGCGTTTCCTCGCCCATGAGCACGATCGTCTGCCGGACGGTGGTGACCTCTTCCACAAAGAAGCGATCCCCTTTGTCGAGCTTCCAGGCGATCTTCACCTGGGCGGCGGCGAGCGACGGAAAGGTCAGCACCAATGCGAGGACGACGGACGGACGCAGCATGATGGGTCCCATTTGGCCGGCGAGCTTGCTCGCCTTGGAGTTGCCCGTGTTATACGCTGCTCGCCAGCGGCCGGCGAGCGCGAACCGCTTCGAGCCATTCCAGCGACAGCAGACCGTACGGCCTGAACTTCTCGGTCCGGCCCTGGTCCTCGGTGTGGAACAGGGCGCGATGCAGGCCCAGCTTGGCGGCCATCGGGCTGTCGATCAGGTTGCTCGAGTCGGCCGCGCTCATCTGGAACAGGACGCGCATCTCGAACTCGCGCAGCCCCTGCCGATCGAGCGAACGCTGCATGCTGGTCAACGTGTCGCACCAGACGATCGTGAACACGCCCAGCGGCGGCCCTTCACGGAGGATGCTGGCGAACAGCTTGGCCGGACTCGGCTTGTCCTCGCGGCGGCTGAAGCCGAACTCGTCGTCGCTGCGGCGCAGGTCGCGCAGCCGCTGCAGGCCGTGCAGGAAGAGAAACAGCGGTTCGCCCGCCGCGGTCTTCTGACGGCGCTCGACTTCGTCGTTCAGCGTCGTCAGCACCGAAGGCAAATCGCGCGACGGGATTGACTGGACCGGCACCACGTCCGGCAGGCGATTGAGCAGCGTCTCCGCCTCGCCTGCGACCGGGGTGGCCAGGACCAGCGTGAACGGCGACGACCCATTATCGCGCGGCAGTTGCGCGGACAGTCCGATCAGGGCCGCGACGAACATGTTGAACGCCGCATCGCCGTTCTGGCCGACCATCAGCAGGTTGGCTCCGCTTTGCCGGCGAAAGACGGCCGCGGTCGGGTCCTTGATCGCGATCGCCTCGCCAAGCCAGGCGTTCAGCACGGGCGGCGCGCTCGTCGGCGGATTGTCCAGTAGCGAACGCAACAGCGGGTTCTTCGGCAGCTCGGAGGGAGCGGTCCCCTCGAAGACGATCTGGGGCGGCAGTTGCAGCCGCGCTTGCTGGGCCCGCTGCCGGACGTGCTGGAGAGCGGCGTCACGGCGTTCGTCGGAGAGCCAGACGACCTGGAAGAGGTTGTTGCCTTCGAGCAAACCGTTGGCGGCGTTGTAGATCGCCTCGCCGGGACGGGTCAGCAGTCGGGCGGCGGAGTTTTCCTTGCTGAGGATCAGATGCGCATCCGCCTCGCTGCACTGAAGCGCGATCCGCACTGCCATCTGGTCGATCGTGCTGCGGGCGAGGCTGTACGCGCCGCCGAGCGTTTGCGAGCCGAGCAGGATGTGGATGCCGAACGCCCGGCCCTGACGCACCAGACGATCGAGCAACAGGGCCGACTCCTGGGCGATCTTGTCATCCTCGACGAAGAACTCCTGGAATTCATCGACGACCAGCAAAATCCGCGGCATCGGCGCGGCCCGTTCTCCCTCGCCGGAGATTCCATCGCGGTAGCCGGCCAGATCGGTCACGCCCGCTGCCCGAAAACGTTCACCGCGCGACCGCAACTCAGCGTCGAGCCGTTGCAGCACGCTCAGGCCGAACTCGCGTTCGCTCTCGACGGCGACCACCCGGGCGTGCGGCAACTCGTGGCTGGCGTAGGTCTTGAACTCGACGCCTTTCTTGAAGTCGATCAGGTACAACTCGACTTCATCCGGGCTGTAGAGCAGGGCGATCTGGGTGACGAGGGCGTGCAGCAGGGTCGATTTGCCGGAGCCGGTCTTGCCGCCGATCAGGGCGTGCTGGGCGGTCCCTTTGCCCAAGTCGAGAAATTGCCGGGCGGTCGCGCCGGCCCGGCCCAGCGGCACCGACAGGCCGCGGCGACTATCGCCCGTCCAGTATTTCTCCGGCGGCGGTGCGATCAGGTCGAACGGCACCTCGACCCGGCTCGCAATTTTGGCCTGCTCGCCGATGACATGCATGAGCCGGGTGCTGAACTCGGGATCGGGCGGACGGTCCAGCTCGAGCGGATAGCCGACGAAGTCGGGATCGATCCACAGGAAACGCTGGCCGTTCCAGTTCAACGTGGTCGAGACCTGCTCCAGGTCGGCCAGGTCGAAGCCCTGCGGCAACGCCTGTTTCATATCGACCGTGACCAGCGTGTAGATGCCGCAGCGGGGCCCGCTGGTCGCCAGGCTGACGAGCCGCCGCGCCGCCTCGGCACTGAAATTGACGGGGAAGTTGGCGACGACGAGCAAACGGTACGGCTCCGCAACTTCGTCGGCCTGGGCGTTGTACTCCTCCAGGGTTTGATACTGGTTGCGGAGATACTTCTGCAGCACGTTCTCCATGTGGGCGGTCAGGTCGGCCAGGCGCTGCTCCAGATGGGCCGGTTCGGTCCAGATTCGGCTCGTGACCAGCAGCTCGTCGTGGTCGGCCAGGTGCATGAACGCGGCGAAGTTCTCGCCCCGGCCCACGGGATCGAGGATGGTCATCCGCACCTTGCCCGGCGGGATCGCGGTCAGGCAGCGGAGCAGCACGGCCTGCAGCGCCTCGACCGCCCGCCCGCGCCCGTCGTCCGTCGCCTTGAACAAGAGCGACGCCCGGCCGGGAAACGGCAGCAGCGCGGGGAAGAACATGCTGGTCAGATCGAGACGCGGCAGATGCGGGTCCTGTGGCTCGCCATGCGGAATTCGATCCGTCGTGACGCCGAGCTGGCCGAAGCGGATGCCGAGCGGCACTTCGGACGAAGGCCGCCAGGATTGCCAGGCGGGATCCTCCCAGGGAGGAAACAGTCGGGCGCATTCGTGGCCGACCTCCTGCACGACCGCGCGAAAGCGAGCGATGCCGTCCTTCCACGCTTTCCAGCACAGTGGGATCCGAAGCTTGGAATTCACGTGACTTGAAGTCGCG
>JADMIO011606042.1_pt1 | contig 22915 bp, 17 predicted proteins | sample 8958161 | NCBI WGS metagenome assembly JADMIO01 (sample SAMN16585339, study PRJNA669376) | soil metagenome | isolation source: Crop rotation soil | place: USA: Cullars Rotation, Alabama | collected 2011 | reverse complement strand
AGGTTCCTGAGCTCCTCAAGGCGCCCGGTGACCTGCTCAAGGCCATCGTTACAATATAAAAAGCAGGGACTGATCAAATGCTGGAATTCCTGGCGGCGGCCGCGGCGGCCCAGATTGTGCTTGCCTCTCCGGACGGCAGCGTCGAGTTTCGAGTGGCTGACGACGCTTCGGGCTATGGCGCCTACCGTAAGCAGGAGGAGATCGTTTCCGGCTCGCAACTCGGCGTTCAGCTGGCCGGAGCCGCCGATTTCTCGAAGCTTGTCCTCGTCAAGCGCACACGCCAGAGCGAAAGCCTGACGCATCCGCTGACGGCGACCAAGGCCAGTTCTGCGGCCGATAATTTTAACGGCGAACGCCTGATCTTCCGGGAGGCGGAAGGGCAGCGCCGCGAGATTTCCATCGATGTTCGCGTCTATAATGACGGTGTTGCCTGGCGTTACGCGCTGCCTGAAGGGCAGGCTGTTTCGCTGGCCGACGAGACGACGGACTTCCGGCCGGCGGGAGATCCGACCTGCCTTGTCTCGGAATACGCGTCATCGCATGAGAACCCTTGGAATCCCTTGCGGATATCGCAACTGGATGCGACCAAGCTCTACGACTATCCGGTCGTGTGCCCGTCCACGAGTGGTAAAACCCATTATGCCGTCGTCCAGGCGGGACTGTCGGGCTATGCCGGTTCGGCTCTGAAACCCGGACAAGGTGACCTTAAGGTCGAACTGTTCCACCGCATCGACAGGAAAGAGGTTGCGGTCGAGTCGCCGAACGGTCTGCAAGGCGGATGGCGGGTGATCATGATGGCCGACCGTGCGGGTGACCTGATCGAGTCCAACCTGATCGGCAACCTGTCGGCCCAGACCACCGGTGACTATAGCTGGGTCAAGCCCGGCAAGGTCGCCTGGGACTGGTGGTCGGGGCCGACGGTCGGGGAAAAGCCGACGATGGAGCGGTATCGTCGTTTCATCGATTTTGCCGCCGAGTCCGGCTTCCCGTATTTCTTGATCGATTCGGGATGGGCTTTGAACACGGGTCCGTGTTGCGCCGCCGACCCGCGAACCGACATCACCCGTGGAGAGGCCGGCATCGACATGCCCGCGCTCGCAAAATATGCCGCCTCTAAGGGGGTGGACCTGATTTTGTGGACGCACTGGAAACACGTTGAGTCCCGCATGGACGAGGTGCTGGATACCTACCAGGCCTGGGGAATCAAGGGTATCAAGGTCGATTTCATGGAACGCGACGACCAGGAGATGGTCGCCTTTTATGAGCACCTTGCCGCCGCCACAGCCAAGCGGCACCTGTTGCTGGACATGCACGGCGCCTTTCCGCCCATGGGTCTGTCCAGGACCTACCCCAACTTCATCACCCAGGAAGGTGTTCTGGGCGCGGAATACAACAAGTTTCCCTGGGGCAAGGTGACCCCTTCGCACAATGTCAAGCTGGCCTATACGCGCATGCTGCTGGGGCCGATGGATTACACGCCGGGAGGATTCCGCAATAACTACCCGGAAGCCTACGTCCAGACCGAGGTATTCCCGTCGACCCGCTTCACCCGGGGGCAGGCGCTGGCACAATTCGTCGTCTACGACAGCCCGCTTCAGATGGTGTCCGATGACCCGACAGCCTATGAAAACGCGGTTGGTTTCGATTTTATCAAGGCCGTGCCGACCTCGTGGGACGAGACGCGTTTCATCGCTGGAACACCCGACAGCTACGTGATTGTCGCCAGGCGCAAGGGAAAGGCCTGGTATATCGGCGCCCTGAACAATGAAGTCGAGCGGGTCGTCGATATACCTCTCACCTTCCTGGCGGATACTTCGCATAGCGCGGTCATATGGCAGGATGGCGCTACCGCCAACGACGTCAGTCGCACGGAAAAATCGGTCACTCGCAACGATTCAATTCATCTCAAGATGGAACGCGGTGGCGGCGGAGCCATAATGATTACCACGAGCCGATAAGGTCAAAACCGGCGTCTCTTTCAATGATCCGGGACGGGGGCTTGCCGCAGAGGGGCTCCCAAAGTGGAATTTTGGCTGTGAGCATTGTCATTAACTCTGACAATTGAACGCCATAATTATGATTCCGCTAAGGAAAATTATTTTCCCCACATGTCATGCAACCTGTTTTTCTAACTGGCCTAACAGGCAATGGCACCGCATGAGCAGTCCCAATCCATCCGTATATTAAATAAAAACAATATATTAAAATATGAAATTGCAAACCTATGGTTGGATGTTTAAAAATACTATAAATGCCACATATAAAAACAATTTCCTTTTGTGAATTTCAATTGTGTCACAATAGCGCAACGACTGCCATATTTTAAAAATTTGTCTGACTTTTATACTTGAAAGAATGTGACCGCTATCATAACCTTGTTTCGTCATAGCGCGCGGGGAGTCACGAATTTGACTGTGTGTGGAAAGACACAAAGTCCTGCGTGTGAGCGATAACAATAAAATGTGCAACAGGCGCCTCTCGCACTAGCGAGGGCCACAAAATTCCTCGGGCCAATGAAGCCAAACGAGGCAGGGAGAAATTGATAATGAGAGCTAGCAGGGATAAATCTATCCAAATTTTCGGTGCATCGCGCCGACCCCGCCTTGGGCGTATTTTGCTGGGCACGACGGCTCTGGCAGCGGCATTGCTGTCCACGTCGGCCTTCGCTCAGGACACCGCGCCTGCGGGAGCAGCTTCGGATGCGAACGCCGCCGACGACACCGTCGTCGTCGTTACCGGGATCCGCAAGTCGCTGGAAACGGCTTCGCAGATCAAGCGCAAGGCCGACACCTTCGTCGACTCGATCACGGCGTCGGACGTTTCGGCGCTGCCCGACGTCAGCGTGGCAGAGGCCCTGGGCCGTATTCCGGGCGTGTCTGTGACGCGTTATTCGATCCTGCCGCAGTACAACACCGGCGGCGCTGGCGGCGCCAGCGGCGACTTCCCCTCGGCCGAAGGTTCGGGCAACCTGATCCGCGGTCTCTCGTTCGTTCTGAATTCAACGGTCGCGACCAGTTCACCGCCAACGGCGGGCGCGCGCTCGATTGGTCATCCATTCCGCCGGAACTCGTCGGCGGTGTCGATGTGTACAAGAACTCGTCGGCCGAACTGATCGAAGGCGGCGCCGGTGGCACGATCAATCTGCGCACGCTGGCTCCGTTCGACCGCAAGGGTTCGACCTTCTCCGTCAGCGTGGACGGCACCTACGCCGACCTGCGCAAGGAATGGTCGCCCAGCTATAGTGTCATCGCGAGCAATCGCTGGAGCACGAGCGCCGGCGAATTTGGCTTGATGGGTTCTTATTCCCATTCCGAGCTCAAGTCGAACATCAACGATTGGCAGATCGGTGCGCCGATTCCGCGCGTCAATCCGACGGTTCAGGAAACACAGGGGCCTGGCCAATTCGTCGGTGTTCCGCAAAGCAGCATCATCGGCACGATCCCGGTATTCCAGTTGCGTCACAACGAGCAGGACCGCACGCGCACCAGCTATTATCTCGCCGGCCAATGGCGGAACGACACCACGAGCCTGCTGTTCAAGTACATCAATGTTGAGAACGGCACGGACACTGTCGAGCACACGGTCGAACACCTGCCGGATTCCGGTACGCCGACCAACACGCTGATCTCCGGCGTCCGGCCGACGACGTTCACGACCGCCGCTAACGGTGATATCGTTCTGACCGGTCTCACGCAGCCCGCCACGCGCCCCTACAACGGCACGGTCGCACTCTGCAACATCGGCTTCTCTGGCCCGGGCGGCTGCAGCCAGCCCATCGGTATCGGCCAGATCATGACGCAAGGCTGGATCACGGGAACGGGTCCTGACGGTGGCGCTTATGGCTACGGCATCAATACGTTGGGCCGTGGGGTCGTTGACCGGTCGAAGACCGAGGACTTCAGCATCAATCTGAAGCACAATTTCAGCGACCGGATACACCTTAACCTTGACGCGCAATACACCAAGGCAACGGCGGCCCAGACCGAACTTTGGGGCGGCGGTCAAACGCACTTCATGATTAATGAGGTGGCCGACCTCGATCATGGTTCCGTCGAGTTCGTCATGGACCCGCGCGGTAATCAGATTACCTCCGTGAAGCCGGGCATGACCCCGACCGTGGCGTCGACCAACACGGGTGATCCGAGCGTTTATTGGTGGCTCTATAACGCGGATAACCACCAAAAGGGCGACGGTGATCTCTTCGCTCTGCGCGGCGACCTTGTCTATGAATTCGCGGACAATAACTGGTTCAAGGATGTCAAGTTCGGCGCCCGCTATTCCGAACGTAACCAGACCAATGATACTGCCAACCAAAACTGGGCGGGCGTCGCGCCCCCTTGGGCTGGTGGCGGCGCAACACCGTTCAGCGCTCTGCCGGCGGGTATGATCGAAAAGGACGACTACAGGGACTTCTTCCGCGGTGGCCTGGTCCAGGGCGCCAACTCTGAGTTTGTCTATATCAGCCGCGATTACCTGCTGAATTATGACAAGATGGCGGCGTTCTTTGGCGCCAACAACGACCCGAACACGGGCTTGGTCCGCGGCGCGCCGTGGGCCCCGCGTAATCCGCTGTTCCCGGCGGACAACCATTCGGAGATTACCGAAAAGACGACCAACTTCTATGTCCAGTTTGACTTCGATCATGACCTCGGTAATGGCCAGTCGATCGAAGGCAATTTTGGCGTTCGCTATTCGAAGACCGATCTGGAATCGGTGGGCAATCAGGTGTTTATTGCCTTTGCCGCGGATTCGCCTTGTACGCCTGGCACAGATTCCAACGGTGTGGTCACGACGACCTATGCCTGTTCCCACAACAGCCCGCAGGAGTTCCTGCCGGGAACGGCCGCCTACCTCCAGGGGGCTGCGAAGTCGATCAGTTACGAGACGAGCGACGATCACTTCCTGCCGTCGTTCAACATCAAGTGGAACCTGAACGAGGACATGCTGATTCGTTTTGGCGCCAGCCAAAACCTGACGCGGGCGAATATTGCTGATCTGCGGGCCTACACCACCTACAGCGCCAACACGACGACGGTAGCATGGCCAGCCGGGCACTGTGCCTCTCTCGGCCTGCCGACGACCTGCAATGACGGGTTCCAGAATGTAACCCTGAACCAGATCAATGCCGGCGGCGGCAACCCGCGTCTGCGACCTACGACATCGGACAACTTCGACCTCTCCTACGAATGGTATTTCCCAAGCGGGAACATAACCACCGCGGTGTTTTCGAAGAAGCTGCACGATGTCATCCAGGGCGGCTCCGAGACTGTCGGCAGCGTGACGCTGGATGGAAAGAGCGTGCCCATCAGCTATGGCGGTCAGGTCAATTCCAAGGAAGTCAAGGTGGACGGCGTCGAACTTGCCTATCAGCAGTTCTACGACTTCCTGCCGGGCATCTTCTCTCACCTTGGTGCACAGGCGAACTTCACCTATATCGACGCCAGCACGGATCCGGACCTGTCGTGCACGAATAACGGCGAGCCCTGCCGTTATAATATCACCGACCTGTTCGGCCAGTCCAAGTACCTGGCGAACCTGGTCGGTATCTACCAGGACGACAAGTTCGAAGCCCGCCTGGCCTATTCCTGGCGCAGCCGGTACCTGATCGTCAAAGGCGACTACATGACGGGTAACCCGACCTACAACGAGCCGACCGGCTTCCTGGATGCATCCGTGAAGTACAACCTCAACAAACACCTGCAGTTCCGTACCTCGGTCGAAAACCTGCTCGATACGACCACGAAAGCGGTCATGCAGGTCGATGCGGCGGGCAATACTCAGCCTCGCTTCGCGATCAAAAATGATCGCCGGATCGTGGTTGGCCTCCGCTACCTGTACTAAGCTGGTCTGAGCGTGAGGGGGCGGGATAGGATTCTATCCCGCCCCCCTTTTTTACCTAAAGTTTTGCTTGGTCCGTGAGGATTACCAATGAAGAAGTTTTCACTTGTCGTTGCGGCGTTTGTCGCCGTGATCGCCGTCTCGGGTGCCGAGGCAAAGGACTATAAGGCTGCCGAAAAGCCTGGAGCCTCTGGTTATTTCAACGTGCAGGAAGAAGGCGGTTTCTGGGCGGTCGGCTATACGGGTGAGCCCGGACAGTCCAACCGTGAGATCGCCGAATATGCCTTGAAGCGCGCCGCCGATCTTACCGCCGAGCAACATCAGGAATGGTTTGCTGTGCTGACGACCACCAATCGCATGGTGCAGCTTGGCGTCCCTGATGACCTGCAGGCGCGCGCCGGCAATTTTATGGGCTCGGGCGCAGGCGCGGGCAGTTCGGCGCCCGGTTCAGGCGCGCCGCCCGCGAATTCCCAGGGAAACACAGGCACCTTCGGCGGCGCGGCTGTGCCGAACGATGTGCTGGAGCGCTGGCAGCCACGCAAGGTGCGCCAGACCATCCTTTTGATCGAGTTGGGATCAGGCGATAATAAGGAGTTTCCCGGGCTGGATCACCCGCCGGAAATTTTTCCGGCGACACCCGCAACACCTGCACAGTGAATGATTGGATAAACTAAGAGGGCACTGCTTTCTGTTCAGATTAAATTCCTGATAATGGCAGTGTCCCTCCGCACCGTCAAAATGATATAGTGACGAAAAAAACGAGCCTCCCCTCAGTGCAGATCGGATGGCGGGGTAGGGCTATGAAAGTCGATGTACATGAAGTCGGGCGTTCGAAATCTAAGGTTATCGTTGTTGACGACTTTCTGACCCATGCCCAAGCCGCCGTGGATGCGGCTGCCGCTTTGCCCGTCTTTCCGCTTGAAGACAGGACGGCCTATCCGGGCAGGCGTCACCAGATTGGGCCCGGAGACAAGGCTTCGTCCTGCGTCGTGGACATATTGAAAACGGCTGGGCCTCTCATTCAAAGCCACTACGATGCGAACAATTTCAGAGTTTTCGAAGCCAGTTTTTCGCTGGTCACGACACCGCCGGAGGCCATGAGTCCAAGACAACGCATTCCCCACTACGATCTGGATGACCCAAACTATCTGGCCATCCTGCTTCACCTGCATCGTGTCGCTGACACCGGCACGGCCTTCTACCGCCATGTCGCAAGCGATCTTGAACAGGTAGGCCGTGATACTGCGCCTGCGCTTCGCAAGCGGGTGCAGGCGGAACTTGCTGAATATGATCCCGATCCGGTAAGTTCCGGAGGGCACGCGAATGCGCACTACGAAAAGATATTCCAGGTTAAAGGCTATTTTAATCGCCTCGTTATCTACCAGGGATGTCTGCTTCACTCAGGCTACCTTTCGCCGGACTTCAATTACAGTAGCGATCCCCGGACGGGTCGACTGACGGCAAACGTTTTTATCCAGACGGCCAAAGGTAGCGGCTGATGCGTCGACGAAAAAATGGCTGCGGGCGGCGGGTGTTGCCGGACACAACCGGCGCGACGGTGCTATCAGGTTTGAAGCCGAAACCGGTCCACAGGGCTTTCAGTTAGGTTGGGATTTTGGAATGCCGCAGCATTCAGGCAATATAGAAAAAATCTGCATCTTAGGCGGAGGGACTGCGGGGTGGATGACGGCGGCCGCCCTCTCTCACAAGCTGAAGGGGCTGCCGATCCGGATCGAACTGGTCGAATCCGATGAAATCGGTACGGTCGGCGTCGGCGAAGCCACGCTGCCGCTTATCCGGAAATTCAATGAGGCCCTGAAGATCGACGAGGCGACCTTCATGAAGGCGACCGAAGCGACCTTCAAGCTGGGTATCGAGTTCTGCGACTGGGGCAAGCCTGGCGACCACTATATCCATCCGTTCGGCGATTATGGGCAGCCCATCAATGGTATTCCGTTCTATCAGGCCTGGCTGAGATTACGCGAACTGGGCGAAACCGCCCGGCTGGACGAATGGTCGTATCCCATCCTGGCGGCCGAACAGGGGCGCTTCCAGTACCCGACAACGGACTATAATACGGTCGAGTCGAGTTTCGGCTGGGCCTATCAGTTCGACGCCTCGCAGTACGCCCTGTTCCTGCGGCGATATGCGCAAGCCAACGGTGTCACCAGGACGGAGGGAAAGGTCCGGCAGACATTCTGTCATCCCGAAACAGGTTTTGTCGAATCGCTGAAACTGGACGGCGAGCAGACGGTTACGGCCGATCTGTTTGTCGATTGTTCCGGATTCCGCGGCGTCCTGATCGAGCAGGCGCTGGAAACCGGCTACGACGACTGGAGCTGCTGGCTGCCGTGCAACCGGGCGATCGCGGTGCCATGCGAATCGCACGGAGAATTGACGCCTTTTACGCGCGCCACGGCGCGTGACGGCGGGTGGCAGTGGCGCATCCCGTTGCAGCACCGTGTCGGCAACGGCCATGTCTATTGCAGCAGCTTCATTTCGGACGAACAGGCCGCCGACCAATTGCTGAGCAACCTCGAAGGCCCGACCCTGGCCTCGCCGCGTCAGCTCTTTTTCACAACGGGCCGGCGCCGCAAGTTCTGGAATAAAAATGTCGTCGCCATCGGTCTGGCGGCCGGCTTCCTGGAACCGCTCGAATCGACGTCGATCCACCTGATCCAGGAAGGGATAACGGAACTGCTGCAGCTGTTCCCCGATACCTCCTTTCAGACGTCCGATGCCGATGAGTATAACCAGCGCATGGGGCTGGCTTTCGAGCGCGTGCGCGACTTCCTGTTGCTTCACTACGTCGCCAATCAGCGCGAAAGCGGCGAATTCTGGCTGCATTTCCAGAATCTAAAGCTGCCAGACAGCCTGGATGAGAAGATAACGGCGTGGATGACACGCGGCCACATTATCAAGTATGAGTTCGGCGCTTTCCTGCCGCCCAGTTGGCTGGCCGTCTTGCTGGGGCAGAACCTGGTGCCGCGCGGCTATGATCCACGGGTCCTGGCGATTCCGGACGCGACACTGATCGCCCATGGCCGCGCCACGCGCGACGCCGTCGCGGCGACGGTCGCGCGGACGCCAGATCATGGTGCATTCATACGCCAGATCGGCGCGGGGTCGGATCGGGCGCCGCTTGTTGCGAGGATGGATTAGTCGCATGGAAAAGCCCGTCGCATCCAGCATGTCACTCACCCACATCGCCGTCTGTGGCGCCGGCCTGGCCGGCTATATGACGGCCGCCGCGCTGTTGCGCCACCTGCCCGCAACGACACAGATCACCCTGGTCGTTGTCGATAACGAGCCGGCCGCCGATATATTCTACGGCAACGTGACCGCGCCATCCGCCTATAATTTCAATCTGTCCATGGGCGTCTCCGAACCCAGGCTGGTCCTGGACAGCAACACGGCATTTTCCCTGGGCACGCAGTATCGCGACTGGGGCGGGGACCGGAGGTCCTGGGTTCAGGGTTTCCAGCTGCCTCTGCCGATACTCGGCGGCGTGCAGTTTCATCAATACCTGACCCGGCAGGACAAGCCGGAACTGGAGCCGTTCCTCGTCTCTGCCGAAGCGGCGAAGCGCGGCGCGTTCGCCCATCCTCCCGAAACCGCGGGTCATCCGCTGGCGCGGGCCGAATACGGCTATCAACTGCATACTGTGGCTTATGGCGAGCTGTTTGCCGCCGCCGTGCGGACTTCGCGCGTGCGTTTCATCAGCGCCGCCATTGCGGAGGTGGACTGTCATGCAGACGGGATAGCCTGCCTTCACCTGTCCGACGGCCAGACGGTTACGGCGGACCTTTACATCGACGCTACCGGGCCGGACGCCGCACTGTTGAGCCGGCTCGGCGCCGAGCCGGCCGGCGGTCTGCGGCTGGGAGGGCTTCTGAGCCAAATTCCGTGCGACACCCTTGGCTCCGCCGTGCGAACACTGACCGGCCATGCCTTCGGCTGGCAGTCGCAAACGCCGCTGCAGGGCGCCGTCGCGCAGCTCACCGTCTTTGCCCAGGACGATGAAGTTGCGGCTTTGTCGGCGCACGGTGATCTGCCCGCGTTACGCTCAAGCGCCCTGTTGGGCCCCCGGGACCAGGCCTGGATCGGCAACTGCGCTGCTGTCGGCCAAGCGGCTGCGATGGTCGAACCCCTGACGCCCGCTCCGATCATGCTGCTGCAGGCCGATATCTTACGACTGATCTCGCTCATCCCTCTGTCCCGCGACATGGCAATGGAGCGCCGCGAATATAACCGGCAGTTCGTCGCCGATTACAGCCATGCGGAGCTGTTCCGGCGCGCCCTGTTCGCCGCCACGCCCGTCGATCCGTCGGCCTACTGGCAGGCGGAAGCCGACCTGCCACCCGATACGCGGCTGGAGCGCAAGATCGCGCAGTTCCTGAGCCGCGGGCTTCTGGTCGCCTACGACCTCGAGCCCTTCACACCAGAAGACTGGGTAATCCTGCATTATGGCATGGGCCGCCGTCCGGTACGCAGGGATCGCCTGACGGACCAAGCCTCCGACACAGAGGTCGATGCCTATCTGACGAACCTGCGGCGAGATATCGCGGCGGCAACCCGAAGCCTGCCGCCCCATGACAGATATATGGTGGACCTCAAACGCTTCCTGATCGAGAAAGGTATCTGACCTCGTGTCTACGCCCTTAAAAGAGATTGTCATCGTCGGCGGCGGGTCGGCCGGCTGGATGACGGCGGCGGCACTGTCCAGCCTGCTCAAACCCAAGGACGTGTCGATCACTCTGGTCGAGTCCGATGAGATCGGTATCATTGGCGTCGGCGAAGCGACCATTCCGGATATCATCAACTTCAACCAGCTCCTCGGCATCAACGAGGCTGAGTTCATGAAGGCGACCAACGCGACCTTCAAACTGGGCATCGAGTTCTTCGACTGGGGACGCAAGGGCGACCGCTATATCCATCCGTTCAGTAGCCACGGCGTCGACATGAACGGCTTCGATTTCCATCAATACTGGCTGCACAGCCGGGCCCATGGCAACACGCATCCGATCGATGACTACAGCCTGTGTGCCGTGACAGCCCGGCACAACAAATTTGTCCTTCCGGATCCGAACCCGCGCGCCCTGCGCTCGCATATCCGTTATGCCTATCATTTCGACGCTGTCCTGTACGCGAAATACCTGCGCGCTTATGCCGAAAAGCGCGGCGTCCGCCGGGTGGAAGGCAAGATCCAGACGGTCGGCCAGGCGCCCGAAACCGGTGACATTACCGAGCTCAAGCTGGAGGACGGCCGATCGGTTGGCGGCCAGTTCTTCTTCGACTGTTCCGGCTTCCGGTCGCTGGTGCTGGGCCAGACGCTGGGCATCCCCTATGTCGACTGGAGCCACTGGCTGCCGTGCAACTCGGCCCAGGCCGTGCCATCGCGGCATTCCGGTCCGCTCCTGCCCTATACCCGGGCCACAGCAAGATCGTCCGGCTGGCAATGGCGCATACCGACCCAGGCGCGGACGGGCAACGGACACATCTACAGTCGTGACTTCATGTCCGATGACGAAGCGACCACGATCCTGCTGGCCGGTCTTGACGGCGAAGCCCTGGCCTCGCCGCGGACAATCCGCTTTACCGCTGGGCACCGCCAGTCTTTCTGGTCGAAGAACTGTATCGCTATCGGCCTGGCGTCAGGATTTCTGGAACCCCTGGAATCGACCTCCATCTACCTGATCCAGGAAGGGGTCAGCCGGTTTATCTCGCTGTTTCCCGACGCATCGCTGCCCGAGGTCCTGCGCACCGAATATAACCGTCACATGCAGACCGAGTTCGAGCAGGTCCGCGATTTCATCATCCTGCACTACAAAGCGACGGAGCGCGACGACAGCCCGTTCTGGACCTATTGCCGGACCATGGCTATCCCGGACAGCCTGGAGCACAAGATCGCCCTGTTCCGCGAGGGCGGGCGAACCTTCCGTCACAATGACGAGCTGTTTTCCCGGCCCAGTTGGGTCGCCGTCTTCCTGGGGCAGAACATCATGCCCAGGACCTACGATCCGGTTGTCGCGACCCTGCCGCCGCCGGAGGTGGCCGAGAGTGTCGAGTCGATGCGCCTGGCGATGCTGGATGCAGCAGGCGGCATGCCGACGCACGAGCAATTCATCATGAACTATTGCCCGGCCGCCGTCGCCTGATCAGGCCCAATGTCCGACATGCAGGATTACCGAATACGCAAAATATTCACGGACGGGACCTGGAAAACCGACTGATCGACTTGGCCAAGGTCGTGCTCACCTGCGCCGAACGCATGCCTCTGCACCAGGAATTTATCGATCGATAGTCACGCCCTGACAGGCATCAACTGCGTTTGGCGAGGTTTCAGGTGAGAGCGTATGAGAGCCTCCATCCGCCATCGTGCCTCGGCGTCGTCTTGCCTTTTCAGGGCGTCCAGAATGCATTGATGTTCCGGGACGAAATGCCGCACCATATTGCGCCCACCCCGGCAGGTATTTGACGCGGTGACGGCCGCTTCAATGGAAGCGGCCAGTGGAATCAATGCGTGATTTCCGGCAGCACTCATGATCACCCTGTGAAACTGGATATCGGCTCGTCTCGCGGCTTCTTCGGTGCGGTTGGGATCACGCATGATATCCAGAAAGCTGCCCAACTGGGCGAGATCCTCGGTCGTTCGGCGTTTTGCCGCCAGAGCCGCCGCCGGCGGTTCAATAATCAAACGTAGTTCGATGAGCGCATGCATGAATGTGCCGTCGGGCTCGGCCTGCCGCATCCACGTCAAAACGGTTGGGTCGAGCAAATGCCACTGCGAACGCGGTCTGACAGTCGTACCCGCTCTGGTCCGGGTCTCTATCAGGCCTTTGGAAGCCAGGATGCGGATGCCTTCCCGCACCGCGGTCCGGGACACGTTCCATTGCCTGGCGAGGGTGGTCTCGGTTGGAATTGCTTCTCCTATGGCATAAAGTCCACGGACGATGTCAATTCCCAACTGCTGCGAGATGGCGTCCGACAATCGTGCCAATGGCATCGTGCCGAACTCCATGTGAGCGCTAACATTTCTTGTGCCAATATCGCGGGCAGGCGAGCCAAAGAACATCGTTTTGATCTGCAGGAGAAAGCCAACTGCCCGACAAAAACTCGAGCCCGTTTGACGGATAGTTGTTTTTATATATGAGAATTGCGGGTGCCGTCAATTGAATAGGTCAAGCGGGCGAGGCTTCAAATGGCGCGTTTCTCTAAAAGGGAACGACGGTTAATACCCTCCTGCGATGATCCGCGGGAGAGTATGGCTACGAAAGCGAGACTAAATAAAGAATAAGTTTTGTATGTAAAATGACCCGGCGGCCGGGCGGGTTCTCCGGGGCCGGTTTCATTAACAGCGAATGGCGCCCAGCTCTTCGGATATTTGACGACAGGTCTCCTGCAAAAGGAGGCGGGCTTCATCCCGTCCCACCTTCTGTGTGCCGTCGATCAACTGGAGAAACGGCACCGTCAACGCGGCCAGGGCAACACCATTGCCACCGAAAATCGGACAGCTCATGTCCGTGACCCCGACTGTCCGCGTACTTTTCATCATTTCGTAGCCGCGCGCCTTGACCTTTCGAAGCGTGGATTCAAGGGGGGGATCCACGTTCACAGTCTTCACAGCCGGTCCATCATTTACGGCGTCAAAGGCGAGCAGCACGTGGCCGGAGCATGTCGTCTCAAGGACTATCTCAGCGCCGATTCGAACCGCAAACACCGTTGGCCCCGGGGTATGCTGCTTATAGACAATCATGCCGCGGTCTCCGTTCCGCACGACCAAATGGCAAGATTGTTCGATCCGGTTGGAGAGGTCGCGCATAAGGGGGGCGGTGGTCTGAACAAGATCGTCGACCAGAGTCGCTTTGAAACCTGTTTCGAGCAGTCGCAAAGTCACGCGGAAACGGTCGCCGGGATGGCGTTTCAACCAGGCCAGCCGCTCCATGACCATAATGACGCGAAAGATTTCGCTGATCGACATGCCGAGCTTGCCAGCCATTTCCGTAATCGTCAGGCCACGGGGAAATTCAGCGAGAAGCTCCAGAATCGTGAAACCCTTTTCGAGAGCGGGCGCGCTGTACACAGGCGTCTTTACCGTATTGTCGTCAGGGACCTGGGACGAAGTGGCCATGGGGTATCGGGCCTTTTTGAAAACAGCGAAGGGCTTGGCCGTTGGTACGACAAATGCCGAAGTCAGCTTAGACAACAGCTCGCGCCAGTTGGCAAGGGACTGCACTGTCCGCTGCCAGCTCCGTTACGGTGGGCCAGGTATGTTGCGTGAGGTAGCGCGCCGGGCGGTCAAACCGGCGGTCCTCATATTCAATCCGTCAAAAATGCGCCGAACCTTGTTACCGGACATGTCCGTGGTCGGACGACCGTCTCGCCCACAATCTTTTCGAATCGCGCTCCATCACTAAAGCGGCCGCCATGGTGATGGCAGTCTTATGCTGGACTGTTGGGCATTGGGAGGCGATGGTCCGGCGTTGGGGGATGAATCGTTAAGCGCTTCTCACCAGCGCGGCAGGCAATAAGAGTTCCATGCCGCTCCTCTGGCAACAGTGATCGGCTTGCGTCACTGAATGCATCGGTCGGGCGAGATGGGACCGGACTGTGTCACATCTCGCCCTTTGTTTGTCTTTGAAAGCCTGTTGTACAGTATCTAGAAGTTCAATGCGTAGGTCAGGGTGAAGTTACGCGGACGCGCATAAATTACCTCGGCATAGCCCGCCGATGTGCTCTCGGACGAGGTGCCTGCCAGGGGATACAACCTGTTGGTCAGATTGTTGCCGGCCAGGGTGATATTCCATTTGCGGTCGTCCGGCTCCAGTACAATCGATGCGTTGACGATGGTGACGGACTTGTTCTGCGCAATGGACACGGTGTTGCCGGCATCGAAGTACTGCTTACCCGTATAGCTGACATTCACGCGCGGCGTCAGCCGCAGCCCATCGCCCGGATGGAAGGTATAGGCTGCCGCCACGTGCCCCTGCAGGTCGGGGGCAAACGGCAGCTTGCTGTCCAGCGTAGCCACCGAAGTCGGGGTAACCGCACCATAGGACGGTGGATTGGTGATCGTGTCGAAACCGGTGTCGAGGAGGCCCAGGCTGGCATTCAGGTAAAGATCCGGAACCGGCATGTACTCGGCTTCCAGTTCGGCGCCGCTGATTGTCGCTTCGCCGGCATTGAACAGCAAGGGCACGACACCCAGACGGTAGGTCATCTGCATATCGGTGTATTTCGTGCTGAAGACCGCGCCGTTGATGCGCAGGCGACTTCCCGGGTTCGCCTTGAAGCCGACTTCAAGTGTTTCCGCCGATTCAGGCGCGAAGGAGATGGGCACATTACCCGGCGGAGAATTGTTGTAGCGTTCGTTGTAACCACCGCTCTTGAAGCCCTGCGACCAGCTGACATAGGTCATGAGCGCCTTGTTCCAGCGATACTGCACGCTGGCCGATCCGGTCGTCGCGGTGAACTTGCGCTCGTTCTCGCCCGTACCGATAAACAGGCAGGCGGTTTGCGTCGGAGGAGGACCACCGAACGGGCACAGGGCCGTCGGCGGCGTCGCCGGCTCCGCCGCCGTATAGGGCGCGACATTGAACATGGTGGCCTGGAGGCTCTTGGTTTCGTCCGTATAGCGCAGGCCGGCAGAGATGCTCAGGGGCTCCGAAATCTTGAAGCTCCACTGCGTGAACAAAGCCGTCGCCCGCGTTTCAAGCTGCACCCTCTGCGTGTCGTAGGAGGTCCCCGGATTGCCCAGGCCCACCAGCACGCGGTCGAAGGTCTCTTCGTTGAAATAATAGGCGCCGATCACGCCATCCACCCGGTCTGTCTTGATCTGTGCCTGCAGTTCCTGACTTTGCTGATCGCTCTTGCTGCTGTAATTTGTCTGCAGGATCAGCAAAGGCGTGTTGTCGGCGTCACGAGCGCCCGACCATTCCAGTGTCCGGGCCGAAGAGATAGACTTGAACGACAGAACATCGTTGACCTTCCATTCAGCGACCAGCGACACGCCTGAATTTTCGAGCGTGCTGAATGCCGGTGCCGTACCGCCATTGGTGAACGGTCCCATATACTGGGCGTCGTTGGCGCATCGCGGGTCGGCTGTCGCCGGTACAGAGGGGGGCGGGAAGGTGGCGCCGGGACAACCCGCAGCCTTGCTGGCGGCGGCCGGAAAGGTTTGCTTCTCATTGATCTGAAGAAACACGAACGGTGATCCGTGCTCGTCGGCCTTGGCATAATCACCGCGCAGGGTCAGGGTGAGGTCGTCCGAGGGTTCCCAGCGCAGAGTGCCCTGGGCGTTGGAAGTGTTGACGTCGCCGAGATCGAGGCCGTCGACAGCGCGTTTGACATAGCCGTCGCGCATCCGCCGGCCGAGCGCTACGCGTCCCTGAAGCCGTTCGGAAATCGGCACGTCGAAGGCGACAAAAGCCTCCTTCAGATTGTCGTCACCGATACCGGCACGCACCGTGTTGCCGGCGCCGGGACGGTTGGTGGACAATAACACCGCACCGCCGATGGTATTGCGGCCGAACAACGTGCCCTGAGGGCCGCGGACAACCTGGACAGTGGCGATGTCGCGGAATTCCATCGCTCCGCCGACCGAGCGTCCCATATAGACGTCGTCGATATAGAGGCCCACGCCCGGATCGACGGCGGCGGTCGCATCGGTCTGCCCGATGCCGCGAATGAACACCTGGGCGGCCGAGTTATTACCGGTCAGCGTTCCGTAGGTTGCGAACTGTAGATTCGGCGTCACCTTGCCCAGATCGGTCGTCGCCTGAATTTGTTGCCGCTCAAGCGCTTTCGCGCTCAGGGCGGTAATTGCGATCGGTGTGTCCTGAAGCAATTCGGCCCGGCGGCGCGCCGTCACGACCACGACCAGGGCGTCCGGATCATCCGGCTGTGCCTGTGTCGCGTCCGTCGTCTGCGCCAAGGCTCCGGAGCAAAGGAATGGCAGGCACGACACGGTCATGACCGCGAAGCCCGTCTTGTAGAATCTGCGCATCAAGGCGCGGCCTTTTCCATGGATCAGCATTTTGACCTCCCTGTTTTTATATATCGCATATTAATTATGGATATTATTTAGTAGCAATCATACCTAATTTGGAATTTGCATCGCGTCAAACCTGATCACAATGTTATTGCCAAGTGTTGCTGGCTTGACACATGCTGATCCGAGGGTGACGAAAGGTTGTCATAGCCAGAAATTTGACCAAGCGACGATCAGTGCCGGGTCACAGCCAGCACAGGTAAAGATATTTGCCCGCTTAATTGCTGGGGATAATTTATGAAACATGCCACGCAGCGCGGATTATCAACAATAATATCGACAATTTTTGGAAGTACGCCAGCCGGATGTTATTAGCTTACAGTTTGCAGGCAAGTTTCAAGTGTAACAGCTGCAAGGCCAACGGCATCGTTGTCGCCGCGTTTTCAGACGATATAGCGATCAAACGTCCGTGCTTGCGTGATTTTGCGGACTGCCATATGAGCCATTCCGATACGTTCGGCGACCGCCTTGCCCGAGTTATTGGTTGTGATTTTATAGTTGTATTATTGGCCGGCTGGGGTCTCGTCAGCCGGTCAAAGGTCCAGCACGAGTTCGGGAGAGAATGCGCGCGAGCAGCACGGCGTGAACTGATCGTTTGCCGTCCGTTCTTCGTCCGTAAGGTATTGGTCCCGATGGTCCGGCGTACCTGAGATCACTTGGGTGAGGCACGTCCCGCAAATGCCTTGTTCGCAAGAGACCGGGATTTGGACACCGTGTTTTTCCAATGCGCGTACGACGGTTTGGTCTTCCGCCACACGTATTCGGACGCCTGACCGTGCGAGATGGACCGTAAAAGCCAGATTGCCCGCCGTCGGGGTCGATGCTGCGCCAAAGGTCTCCGTATGCAGTTGGGCTTGCGGCCATCCTTGCCGGCGGGCCAGTTCGAGAACCGCCCGTATATATCCGTCGGGGCCGCAAACATAGACATGGACGTCGGGGTTGGGCAGGGCCAAAGCCCGGAAACATTCGTTCAGGGCCGCGTTTCGTCCCTGGGCCAGGAGCCGCATTTGCCCATTGGGTGCAATCGCTGCCAGTTCCTCGACGAAAGCCGCTTCAGCGAGACTGCGCACGCTGTAATTAACCTCGAAATCGGCGCCAATCGCGGAGAGGTGGCGGGCCATCGACACGATCGGCGTGATGCCGATTCCGCCGGCGAACAGGATATGCCGCCTGACAGACTCAATGAGAGGAAACAGGTTGCGAGGCGCGCTGATGCGCAGCCTGTCGTTTTCTTTCATGGTATCGTGCAGCCATTGCGACCCGCCTCGCGAGTGCGGTTGCTTCAGGACCCCCAGTTGATACCTCCGGACGTCGCCGGGCCGGCCTGTCAGGGAATATTGCCGCACCAGGCCATTCGGCAAGTGGACATCGATGTGGGCGCCGGCCTGAAACGGCGGCAGCGGGCCACCGTCCGCGGCAGTCAAGGAGATGAGACATATGTTCGGAGTCGCTTTGACAATCTCGGCAACCACGACCTCGATCACGTGGCATCCTCCGCGCCTGCCCCTTGTTCGAGGCGGATCAGCCCATCGATGATACGCCGGGCGTGGACGCCTCCGGCATCGATGTTGAGCTTCAGGAGATTGCGGCCGGGATTGGCGGTGAGATTTTCCTGTTGCCGCTCCAGAATCTCCATGTCTTCCGAAAAAATCTTGCCCTGCCCATCGCATATGCGGGCGGTCAGGGCGGCGTCATCGGGTCTGAAACGGCGTGCCATGCCCCAGAAATACCAGTGCGAGGTTTCGCTCTCCGGTGTGATGAAATCGACGACGATGCTGGCGGCTTTCACGTGATCGGGAGCGTCGTACCCGCCATGACCGGCGTGGGCCACCCCGACCTCGATCATCACATGGCTCGGCGCGGTGAAGCGGCAGATCTGCCAGCGGTCGACGGGCACATCGTCCGCTAGCCCGTTTTCGCGCAACGCCATGCGCCAGAAGGGCGGAGCCTGGATGTTGCTCATATAGCGTTCGGTAATCGATTCGCCGTGCTCCAACCGTGTCGTCACAGGTGCTTCGTCGATCTCCTTCTGGCCGATACTGTCGGCATGGATGTAGGTTTCATGCGTCAGGTCCATCAGGTTGTCGATCATCAGGCGGAAGTCGCATTTTATGTGGTAGAGTCCGCCGCCGTAGGCCCAGTCCGGGTTATCGCCCCAGACGAGTTCCGGCAGTTGCGACAGGTCCGCACGGTCGGGGTCGCCCGGCCAAACCCAGATAAATCCGTACCTTTCGACGACAGGATAGGCCTTGACTGGCGGAAAGCCTTTGACCCTCTGACCGGGCATAGCGGCTGCGCGTCCGTCGCATCCCATGACCAGGCCATGATAGCCGCAGGCCAGCCTGCCGTCGGACACCCGGCCCAGCGACAGGGGCGCGCCGCGATGCGGGCAGAAATCCTCAAGGGCGACGGTCCTGTTGTCTTGATCCCGGTAAAAAACCATGCGCTGGTCGCAGATTTTCCGTCCGAGCGGAGATCCGGCGACCTCGCCGCTGCGCGCCGCGACGTACCAGGTGTTCATCAGCCACGGTGTGGCGGTCCTGTCCGTCATCCAAACCTCCCTACTTACAATTGGATCCAATAATTGCCAAATTTCGCCTTTCGTCAATAAATATTGCCTATTTTTGGAATTATTGGAGCCAATTGTCGATTGGGATGAACTGGTGCATACCATGGCCGGGTAGGGAGATGCCGATGAGCAAGCCGGGCACACAGGTTCTGGTAGCGCTGAGACAACAGATTGCGTCCGGCGAACTGCCGGGCGGAACGCGCCTGGCTGAAATCCCGACAGCAGCGGCCTTGGGGGTGTCGCGCATGCCCGTGCGGATGGCGCTGCGCACGCTTGAACAAGAGGGCCTTCTGGTGAAGGCCGGCGCCCGCGGCTATACCGTCCGTTCCGTAACGCTTGACGACATTATCGCCGCCGTCGAGGTTCGCGGCGTGCTGGAAGGCCTGGCGGCGCTGCGTGCGGCGGAGCGCGGTCTGGATCCGGCGGCCGACGCTGTGCTGCGCCAATGCCTTGCCGCGGGTGACGCACTGTTCGGAAAGGGCCACCTGGTGGAAGCCGATCTGGCGGCCTATGAGGAGATCAATATCCGCTTCCACGAAGCCTTGCTCGATGCCGGCGGCACCCAGGCCATCCGCCAGGCCCTGGCGCGCAACGACCATCTGCCGTTCGCTTCGGTGAAAGCCCTGGCGGCTGACAAGCACCAGCTGGAGCGCGAATTCCGTCGCCTGAACTACGCCCACATGCAGCATCACGCCGTTTACGACGCCGTGGCGAAAGGCCAAGGCGGGCGTGCCGAAGCGATCATGCGCGAACATGCCAATGCAACCCTGGCCTATACCGATCTTCTCGAAGGCCTTCAGACCTGAAGCCGCTTCACGTCACCTCGAAAAAGCGCAGGAACACGTGCTCCGGAAAACGTGCTCCGGAACACAGGAACAGCGACCGTTCCAGCCAGGTGTAAGGGCCATCCGGCGCTTCGAAGCGCGGTATTGAGCGGAAGTAGACCAGGGCCGGGTCGACCACCTCGCCCTTCATCAGCCGGGCCATGACTTCAGGCGGGGCATGGCGCAGGCCGGTATTCTCGACATAGACCTTGTAGCCGTCGTGGGTTTCGATGACATAGCGCGCCTGGATTTCGGTAACGGCATCGTGCCGGATACGTTGGAAATCGGCGCCGCCGGGCAGAAGTGTGCCCTTCAGCCGCTCGCCCGTCACCTCGCCGGCGGAAATAGGGATCAACCGCCGCCGTCCCTGCGGGCCGTCGCCGATATCGACGGGGGGCAGCAGTCGCGCCATTATATCGCACAATGGCTTGAGTTGGGGTTGGGTCGGCTCGCCCGCAGCGGTGGCCGTGGCTGGAAAACCTGCTGCCAGGCCTGCGGCCAGGGATACATGAAATTGCCGCCGATCCATCGTCGCTGTCTCCATAATTAGATATGGATTATAACTTAACCCGGGATGGCGGTTTCGATCCAGTCTTTTTGGGCAGGCGACACGCCGCTATTCGATAACGATCGAATGGCCGCCACGCTGGCTGGCCGGCAGTTCGGGCAGTGCCCTGAGATAGGCGTCCCGGTCCGTCGCCATAAGCCAGCCGACCGCTTCATGATAGTCGGTGAAATAGCACAGGGTTTCATTTGGGAAGGCGGAGGTGACTTCCGGTGAGCGCAGCTTGTGATGGGCGGCACGGAAGACGAGGCCGATGCTCGCGTGGAAATCGATGCCTGCCGTCAGTTCCGACCAGCGCCGGCCGATGGCTTCGCGCACCGCGTCGTCGAGATAGCCCTTGTAGCGGCGAAAATCGATAATCCGGTTGTAACGCCAGGGAGCTTCGACGCTCATATAGGCGTCGATGATGGCATCGACGAGATCCTCGGGCGGCAGGGTTCCTATCGGCCGGACGATCAGGAAACCGTGTTTCTCCGCCACAGTAAAATTCAAGCGTACGCGTTCCAACATGCCGTCAGTTTAGCCGGGCAAAATGTCCAAATTGCTAATATTTCGCGCCGGAACGATTTCGGCGGAATTCACGCCTTGTCTCGACGCCGTGCACGAGACCGAACTTAGTCATTGCCACGGGCGTAATTTATTATATTGAATAATAGTTATAAACAAAAATCGGCCTGGGGAGGTCACATGGTGGAAGCGGTTACTGGCGAAGCGGCTCAAACGGGGCTGAAAATTTCACCGGTCAGGATGGCTTTTCTGATCGTCACCTGCGGTCTGATCATGGTGCTGGAGGGCTTCGATATCCAGGCGCTCGGCATCGTCGCGCCCATCCTGATGCCGCTTCTCAAGCTTGACCCCGTGCAGTCGGGCCAGATTTTTTCCGCCGCTCAGGCGGGCGTAGTCCTTGGCGCCCTGGCCGGCGGCGCGCTCAGCGATCTGTGGGGGCGTCGCAAGATCCTGATGATCGCGGTGCTGATCTTCGGTCTGTTCAATCTGTCGACCGCTTTTGTCCATGATTTTTACACGTTGCTGGGCGCCCGCGCCCTGACCGGCTTCGGTCTTGGCGCCGCAATGCCGAATGTGATCGGTCTGGCCGTCGATTACGCCTCGGCAAAAAACCGGGTCAAGGCTGTCACCGTCATCATGGCCGGCATGCCGATCGGCGGGGCGGCGGCGGCCCTGATTGCCCGTCTCTACCTCAAGGAGGTGGGCTGGCAGTCCCTGTTCTATGTTGGCGGCCTGATACCCATGGCCCTGCTCCTGCTGATCCTGTTTCTGCCGAATGCGAAGGTGGTGCGAACGGCTGGAACCGCTCCGAAGGTGAATATCTGGACGGCCTTGTTCGGCGACGGCCGTGCCGTCAGTTCGCTGCTGTTGTGGATCGTCTTCTTCCTGACTTCCAGCGTGCTCTACATGATCCTTAACTGGCTGCCCAGCCTGATGACCCAACGCGGCTTGGACGTGCAGGTCGGTCAGACGGCATCCCTGATCTTCAATCTGGTCAGTGCCGCCGGTACGCTGATTATCGGTGCTCTCATCGATCGTGTCGGCTACAGGCCGGTAATGCCGGTGGCCTATCTCGGCTTCCTGGCCGGCATGTGCGGCATGGCCTTTACGGGTACGGTGGAGCCTTTGCTGATCAGTGCGGGCGTGACCGGCTTCTTCCTGCTCGGGGCGCAATATTCGCTGAACGGCATTTCGCCGATGTACTATCCCAGACCGGCGCGCGGTCTGGGTACAGGCACGGCCATTGCGTTCGGCCGGGTTGGCTCGATCACGGGGCCGCTGATGGCCGGCTACGTGCTGAAGACGGGGATCGGGCCGCTACACGGTCCGGCAGGCGTCGCCATGGCCATGATTCCACTGATTATTGTGGCCGGTATCGCAGTGACCCTGCTGACCCTGAGCGCGAAGATTCGTGACGACTAGCTGTGAGCATTCAGGAGGTTGTCGTCAGTTAACCGCCGCGTCACGCCTACTCCACCTGCATCAGGGCGTCGAGCGCGATGACGCCCTGCGGGTAGACGACGACGGGGTTGAGGTCGATCTCGCGAATGGCGGGTTCGCTC
>JADMIO011545411.1_pt1 | contig 22916 bp, 21 predicted proteins | sample 8958161 | NCBI WGS metagenome assembly JADMIO01 (sample SAMN16585339, study PRJNA669376) | soil metagenome | isolation source: Crop rotation soil | place: USA: Cullars Rotation, Alabama | collected 2011 | reverse complement strand
GACTTCAAGTCACGTGAATTCCAAGCTTCGGATCCCACTGTGCTGGAAAGAACGTCGTGACTGGCCGCAGTCAGTCGACGGCGACCGGACTATCCCCGCAAATGCTGGAGATCGCATTCCGGGGGCTCCAGCAGCGCTACGACGAGACCAACGGCGGGTTCGGCGCGGCGCCCAAATTTCCCGCGACGATGGCGCTCGATTTCGTGCTTCGATACTACGCGCGCACCGGCACCTCGCACGCACTGGAGATGGCGGTCGACTCCTTCCACAAAATGGCGCGCGGCGGAATCTACGATCAGATCGGCGGCGGCTTCGCGCGATACTCAGTCGACGCGATGTGGCTGGTACCGCATTTCGAGAAGATGCTTTACGACAACGCGCTACTCGCCCGCTTCGGCGCTCATCTCTGGCAGGCGACCAAAGGCGCGGAAATCCGCCGTGTCACGGTAGAGACCATCGAATGGGTCGCCCGTGAGATGACCGACCCGGAGGGCGGCTTCTACTCTTCGCTCGACGCCGACAGCGAGGGCCACGAAGGAAGGTTCTACGTCTGGAGCGAGGAGGAACTCGACTCGCTACTCGGCGCCGATGCGCGCGCGTTCAAGACGTACTACGGAGTTGTGCGCGGCGGTAACTTCGAGGGCAAGAGCATCCTCTATGTGCCGGCAACCCGCGAGGTCGCTGCGCGCCGCGCCGGCATCGACCCCGACGTGCTCGACGAGCTTCTCGCGCGATGCAGACGGATCCTGCTCGAGGCGAGGTCTCGTCGCGCGTGGCCTGCGCGCGACGAGAAAATCCTGGCGTCGTGGAACGGTCTCATGCTGCGCGGCATCGCCACCGCCGCGCGAGTCTTCGACAGCGACGATTTCAGAAAGCTCGCGCTGCGCAATGCGGAGTTTCTGGCGCGTGAGATGGTGCGCAGCGGCCGTGTAATGCGATCGCACAAGGAAGGCGTCACTCGCATCGCCGGCTTCCTGGAAGATCACGCCGCCGTCGCACTCGGATTCCTCGCCGTCTACGAGCTGACCTTCGATGAGAAGTGGGTGAAGCTGGCCCGCGAGATCGCCGACGCCACCGTAACCTGGTTCTGGGACGACGAGGCCGGCGCGTTTTTCGATACGGCCCGCGACGCTGAATCGCTGATCACCCGGCCACGCGATGCAACCGATAACGCCATACCCTCGGGCACCTCACTCGCAGTTGACCTTCTTCTTCATCTGGCGGAGCTGCAGCACGACGCCGACTACTGCCGACGAGCGGTTTTTACGCTCGAGAGTCTCGCTGATCCGATGCTCAGATTCCCTACCGCGTTCGGTCATCTGCTCGGCTGCGCGGACATGGAGATCAACGGCGCGGTGGAAGTCGCGCTCGTCGGTGACATCGATGGGAAAGCGATGCGCGCACTGGAGCGAGCCGTTGCCTCACAGTACGTTCCTTCGCTGGTGCTCGCAGCGGGTACCGATGGTTCTGGCCAGGTGGTCAAGCTGCTCGAGAATCGAACCATGATTGATGGCCGGCCAACCGCTTACGTGTGTCGCGGATACGTTTGCGACAGGCCCGTCACGGAGCCGGCGGCGCTAACGGAGCAGTTGGAAAGCGCAGCGCCCGCGAGAGCAGCCGCAACTGCCTAACGGAGACTGCTGATGGAGACGGTGAATAGTCGCATCGCACAGGTGTATGGTTACGCAGTGTGCTTCATCACGGTGATCGTGATTCTGATCTCCATAAAGTCGGTCGTCGACGCGGTTATCGATCTCTCTGACCCAATTCGCGCCGATGCCGGAGCTTACGGAAGATCGGGCCGCTCGCTCAGCAGCTTCGAGATCTACAAGCTTGACGCCCGGCGTGACAGCAGGGCTCCGCTAGCCAGTGGACCTGGGCCGGCCAAAATTCAACCAGCAGACAGTCTATCCGACACCGACCTCCGCAAGCTCTACGATGCTGAACGTGAGCAGGCGATCGGCTTTGTGAAGTTCCGTGCAGTGCGTACGCTGATCGGCAGTGGGCTTCTCATCGTCGTCGCCATCGTTCTGTTCCTCGTCCACTGGCGCTGGCTGAGAGAACGCGACACCCTTCCCGCAACAGCTGCGTAGCACATCAACTTCGTCATCACTCTGAGTGCCTGAACAACAGCCATCCTTCACTCGCGGGATTTTCGCGGGTGTCGTGCTCGATTCTTTCCTCTTCCCATATCCGCGACCCCTGGAAGAGCGGAACCCCGACGAAGCGCGCACCGTTCGACGCCTGATAAAAGGCCTGCGCGACATGGAGGGCGGACTCATCGACTCGGCGCGATTCGATGAAGAAGAAACCATTCCTGAAGACGTCATTCGCGCGCTCGCCGAGCTGGGGATGCTCGGCCTGACGATTCCGAAAAAGTACGGCGGCCTCGAGCTCTCTTCGTCGGCCTATGCGCGTGTGTTCGAGACACTGTCGACCGTGGACGCGTCCGTTGCGGTCCTCGTCGGCGTCCATTGCGGGCTTGGCGCAAAGGCGATCGTGTTGCACGGCAACGACGAGCAGAAGGAACGCTATCTGCCGCCTCTCGCGCGCGGAGATTTTCTCGCCGCGTACGCGCTGACCGAACCCGATGTCGGCTCGGACGCGCAGAACATCAAGACCACCGCGACACTGGCCAAGGATGGATCGCACTGGCGATTGAACGGCCGCAAGATCTGGATCGGAAACGGACACCGCGCCGGAGTGATCGCGACTTTCGCACAGGCGACGGTGCGCCGCCGCGGAGAAGATGTGCATCGCATGACGGCGTTTCTGATTCGCCCCGACATGCCCGGCTTCCGCGTCGTCGGTACAGTGCACAAGCTCGGAATTCGCGGATCGACACAAGCCGAGCTGTCGTACGAGGGACTCGAGGTTCCCGCGGATCACCTGCTGGGCGCGGTTGGCCGCGGCTTCGGCGTGGCGGTGCACGTACTGAACGCCGGCCGATTGACGCTCGCCGCGGGCTGCACCGGCGCCACCAAAGCGACGCTCAAGAGGATGACTACGTATGGCGAGAAGCGAGTGCAATTCGGGCATCCGCTTATCGACTTCGAGATCACCCAGCGCAAGCTGTCGCAGATGGCGAGTGAGACCTACGCTGCCGATGCAATGCTCGGCATTCTCGCATCGCTTGTCGATCGTGCCGATATCGATTTCTCGCTGGAGGCGGCATGTGCGAAGGTCTTTGCCAGCGAATTGGTATGGCGCGCCGCCGACGACATGCTCCAGCTCGCCGGCGGTCGCGGTTACGTGAAGCCCTACCCGTACGAGAGAGCGCTTCGCGACTCGCGCATCAACCGCATTTTCGAGGGAGCGAACGAGGTGCTGCGACTGTTCATCGCCCTCAACGGTGTACAGGCTCCGGCGCAGGCGCTCAAGGAAGTAGGCTCGGCGTTGCGGCGTCCGCTGCGCAATCTCGGTTTGCTCGGCGGCTACGCCACCTCACGCGTTCGGCTTCGGCTCGGGCAGACTGCCACGCTGGACATCGATCTGCACGAGAGGCTGAAAAAGCACAAGGAGTATTTCGAGAAGCACGTCGCCGAGCTCGGCGCGGCGACGGATCGCGCGATCATCAGACAGAAGGAGAAGATTGTCGACCGTCAGCTTTTACTCGAGAGACTGGCGAACATGGCGATCGATCTTTTCGCCACTGCCGCGGTCATCGCCAGGACTCAGGGCCTGATCGATGAGCGCGGCGCCGAAATGTGCGAGCGCGAGATCGCGTTGTGCGATCTATTCTGCGTCGAGGCGGGGCGTCGTTTCCGCACCAATCGCAGCATGCTCGATTCGCGCGAGGAGGAAGTCGACGATACGCGTCGCTCGATCGCCGAGTCCGTGCGCGCCGGCGGCGGCTACTTCGTTACCGACGCGATTCTGGAGGAATAGCGCCGATTATCGCGGCGGAGCCTGTCCCGGCTGTCCCGTGATGGAATTTACCGCGGTGTCGACAGTCTTCAGCACCTGAATCAGGATCTGCGGATTTCTGTCGAGCGTCTGCACCACGCGATTCACGATCTTGGCGACGTTGTCGAGATCCACGTAGAGGTACGCCTCGGCCATCACGCCGACGATTCCGAGCTGGACCTTTTTGATTCCAACATCGACGCCGGCAGTAAGCTGCACGAGGTTCATCGCGTTGGCGTCGAGCGCGACGTGCGCGCGGACGTCGGATACGGTCAGACCGATTGAGTCGACCGATAGCTCGGGGATCTCCAGAATCACGTCGCGATTTGGAGTTATCTGAGCGTTACTGGTGAAAGTGCGCTGGCCCGTTGGCTGCTGCGCGAACGCAGGCGTCGCGGCGGCACAAAGGGCGAGTCCGGCAATCAGTATTCCTGCACGCATCGTCACCATCTCCCAGGTTGAAGGCCGTAGGGCCGAACCACTCAGTCGTTAATTAGCGCGTCGCTGCCTGCACGATACTGGAAGTCAGAAGCTTTCCAGCCTTACTCAGCGTGTACTGCACAATCGCATTCGTCGCCGCATCCCGGGCGCGCTTCACCAGATTGCCGGCGGCGTCGGTGGTCTGACTAATCACGGGTAGCTGGGTGATGTTGCCGACGACTTTCTCTACTGCATTCTGGCCGGCTGCCGCCACGGCTTTCTCGACGATGTTGCCAGTACCGGTATCGATCAGGCGCTGCACTCCGTTGACGGTGCCGAGCAGCAGGCGATTGACCAGTCCGCCGACGGCGCCAACGGTATTCTGTAAAGTGCTGCCCAGTTGCTGCACGATCTCGGGGTGGTTGTCGATGAAGGTCAGGGTGTTGTCGACGATGTAGTAGACGTCGTCGAGATCCACGAGCAGTAGAGCCTGCGCGCGTACACCCTGAATTGTCAGATCGACATTGCCGATCAGAACGTCGGCACCCGCATCGACTCGCACGAGATTGGCAACCCGCGCGTTCAGATTGAGCTTGGCAGTTACGCTATCGACTTTCAGGAAGATCCGGTTGACGCAAAGGTTTGGAATGTCGAGCACCACGTCGTACTCCGGGTACTCCTGCGAGCGCCCGGTGCCGCCGGTGATCGGACGCGTACCGGCCGGTGCTCCTGCCGCGCGCTGTCTCGCCAGGCTGTCTGCCCGCAGATCTCTATTGAACGCGCGCAGAGAATCAGTCGGCTGACATTGCCACGGCTGGCCTGAACCAGGTCGTGTCGTCGTCCGCACCTGTGAGGTCGCGATCGACGGAATCAATGCCGCAATTGCTAGCGCCGGAAAGACGACACGCTGCGTGGTGTTGCGCATATGCAGGTTCCTCTGAGATGGAGCGAAGACGGGTTCTCGTCTCGCATCACGCAAAGCCGACCAACGGCGATGGCGAAATGCAAAAAGCTCGCCCACGCCGGGAAAGGCACGGATGTTGAACTCCATCATTTTGAATTTCGAGGAGCATCATGCGGGAAGCGTCAAAAACGTACGCAGCGATCGTCTGCGGTGCTCTGGTCGTTGCCGCACTACCGGCGACCGGATACGCGCAGCTCTCGACTAGCGACATGAATCGACCCACATGCGCAGCGCTCCTCTCCGACAGCAACACGGGCGCGCGTGTAGGTCCGGGAACCGGCGACACTACTGCGCGACGTGATACCGCCAGTCGTGCACGCGCCGACAGCGTTTCATTCGGAGTCGGGGGAGCACGAACGGGGAATCCCACCGTGCATCTCCTGGTCGGCGTACATGCCGACGAGGTACGCTTTGCCAAACAACCCCAGGTGCGCGTGCGTCTGTGCTGGGGCGGCGATACGCTGAGAGTAGTTTCGCGGCAGAATATTCCGTCGCCGGTGGTGGCTGGCACTACCTATAGGAATGTCTACGTCGCGGTGGAGCTGATTGGGCGGTTGAACGGCGAGTGCCTGTCCAACGCGATCGGCGTCGGCAATCAGCAAACGCCGCAGCGAGCCGGTGCAGCCCAACCCGTCGCCGGCGCCCAACCTTCCGCGAGCAGTTGCGCCTTCCTCGGCGGCACCGCAGGCGCCGGACAAGGCAACCCGAGACCACCGAACCCGTGATCCATCATCGTTTGATACTGGGATCAGCGTTCGTGATGATGGGTGCGCTCGCGAACGGACAGACGCCAACACAACCCTCGACGCAGAACCCGACGCCGCCCGCGCGCACCAGACTCGCCCCGCTCACCACTCTCGCGGACTCGGCCACCGGGACTGCTGCGGGTTGCCCCGGCGGAAACGGAATCCACATCTCAGCGACGACAGGCACCGGGACCGATTCTTCATCCGGCACCAATCAGTTCATTGGGCTCGGTCAATCCGTCGATACCACGATGGTCTTCAACATCTCGCAGCGCACCTGGACACGCACCAATATTGCCGCCGCTCTCAGTATCGGTCTCGCGGACGAGCAGCGCGGGCGTTACGCGATCTGCGCGGGAGTGACTGCACTGATGCCGAGCGCCACACTCACGCTCCAGGGCGCCCGCGGCCGCGTACATTTCGCGGCATCGCTCAAAGATTTGAGCAACGCACTCCGCGTCACACCCGCGCGCTGATAGGGGCTGCGGACAAAGGCAACTGAACGGGATGCGAGTTGCCTGTTGATGGTTGCGGGTTGTGGGTTTGAGCTTTCCAGCCTGGAGCGGTTAACCGAAAGCCGGCAACCAGTAACCGGCACCCCGCATCCCGTTCAGTTGCCGTTGTCCGTAATTAAATCCCGAGGCCTGGGGCTGCAGCCCTACGCCAGCGTCGGAATGAATTTCGGCGCGCGGCGGTGCTTCGTCGCCTGCTCGAACGCGTAAGCAAGCTTGATCAGCGTCGGCTCACTCCACGCACGCCCGAAAAACGAGATCCCGATCGGCAGCTCGTGGGTGAAGCCGGCAGGCACATTGATGTTCGGATAGCCGGCCACCGCTGCCGGTGTCGAGCTCGCGCCGCTGAAGTGATCGCCGTTGAGTAGATCGGTCACCCATGCGGGTCCGCCGGTCGGTGCAACGATCGCGTCGAGTTTGTTCTTGTCCATCGTCGCATCGATTCCGTCGGTGCGCGACATCTTCTGATTCTGCGCCAGCTCGTCGAGATACTTCTTCTCGGTCAGCGGCCCTTTCGCCTGCGCCTGGAGCATGATCTCCTGGCCGAACCACGACATCTCCTGCGCCTTGTGCTTCTCGTTGAAGTCGATGATCTCCTGCAGCGATTTGACCGGCGCTCTCGGACCCAGAGACGCCAGGTAGCTGTTGAGATCTGCCTTGAACTCGTAGAGTAGCACGTCGAACTCGGAGTCGTCGAATTTTCCGGCGGTCTCGATGTTGGCAGGGTCGACGATGACGGCGCCCTGCCGCTTCATGACATCAATTGCATCGTTGATGACTTTGTCGGTGACATCGCTATAGCCGAAGAACTTGGCGCGTGCCACACCGATTCTCGCCCCGCGCAATCCGTTGGCGTCGAGATAGCGGGTGTAGTCAACAGGCTGACGCGCGCTCAAAGCCGATGTCGCACTGTCACGCTGATCCGCTCCGGCGATCGCGTTCAATACTATCGCCGCATCCCTCACCGTCCTCGCCATCGGTCCTGCAGTATCCTGACTGTGCGCGATCGGAATGACGCCGGCGCGACTGACCAGTCCCAGCGTTGGCTTGATGCCGACGATGCCGTTTGCCGAAGACGGGCACACGATCGACCCATCGGTCTCCGTCCCGATCGCTACGGCGCACAGGTTGGCAGAGACGCCACCGCCCGAACCGGAGCTCGACCCGCACGGATTTCGATCGAGCACATAAGGATTCCTGGCCTGTCCGCCGCGGCCGCTCCATCCGCTCGTCGAGTGCGACGAACGGAAATTCGCCCACTCACTGAGATTCGCTTTACCGAGAAGAACTGCCCCGGCCGCGCGCAATTTCGCGGCGACCGTCGAGTCCTGCAGCGGAATCGAGCCGGCCAGCGCCAGTGATCCCGCCGTCGTCGTCATCCGATCGGCGGTATCGACATTGTCCTTGAGCAGCACTGGAATTCCGTGCAGCGGCCCCCGCACGCGTCCCGCCTTCCGCTCGGTGTCGAGGGAAGCGGCGATTGACAGCGCATCCGGATTCACCTCGATCACGTGATGCAGTGACGGCCCTTTGCGATCGAGCGCGGCGATGCGATTCAGGTAGAGGTGCGTAATCGAGCGCGAAGTCATTCGCCCGGACGCCATCCACGTTTGAAGCTGGTCGATCGTCGCTTCTTCCAGCTCGAACGGAGCGATTGCGGAGCGATCGTTGTGCGAGTCGCCCCGAACAGCTACGCCGCTCTCACCGAAAAGCGGCTTACCGGTGACGCCGAGCGCTGCACTGATCGCACTGAGGCGCAGGAAATCTCTACGGTCCATGCTGATCACTCCACTGGGTGGGCGGGGTGGACTTCAGTCAAATCAACGGAAAGGTCGGAACACGTTCTCAGTATCGTCCCGCAATTCCGGCAAATGAGTTTGCACTTGAACTGGCGGACGTCGGTCGAACCACAGACGTCGCAGGGTTCAGTCAAAGTCGAGTCCGACATTCAGTGCCGGCGCCGAGTGGGTAAGTGCACCGATAGAAATCCAGTCGACGCCGGTCTCAGCGATCAGTCGCACCGTATCGAGCGTCACTCCACCCGATGCCTCTGTGACCGCCTGGCGATTCACCAGCTTCACCGCTTCGCGCAGCTCCATCAGCTGCATGTTGTCGAACATGATGACATCGACTTCCGCCGTCAGCGCTTTTTTTACCTGCTCGATCGATTCACACTCGACCTCGATCTTCATTCCCGGCGGCGCCAGCGCGCGTGCCCGGCGTACCGCCAGCGCGATCTCGCCTTCGACCGTCGCCAAATGATTGTCCTTGATCAGCACCGAAGACGATAGATCCATGCGGTGATTCAATCCGCCCCCGCAGCGAACAGCGTATTTCTCGAGGCGGCGATAGAGGGGCGTCGTCTTGCGCGTGTCGAGTATGTGCGCGTCCGTCCCGGCGATGGCGTCGACGTAACGCGCCGTCATCGTCGCAATCCCCGACAACATCTGGACAAAATTCAGGGCAACGCGCTCGGCGGAAAGAATTCCGCGCGCGTGGCCGGAGAGGAACATTACTGGCGTCTGCGGCTTGACTCGCGAGCCGTCGGGATGGTCGATCCTGATGGTGATGGCAGGATCCAGCTGCTCGAACGCTTCGCAGGCCAGCGCCAGTCCCGAGATCACTCCGGATTGACGCGAGACAAGCCGGCAGCGCGCGCGGCGGTTCGACTTCACTGTCGCGGCGGTGGTGATGTCGTGCTTGGTGTCGTCTTCCTTGAGCGCCTGAGCCACGAGCGCCGTCAGCTCTTTCTTCGTCAGCGGAAAATGGAGTCCTTCTTCCCAGAAGAATCCGTGGCCGGCGAGCTCGGCTCCCTTATGCTCAGTCATTCGCCGGGATCGACGGTCGCGTCGGGAACGGGAGACAATGGCGTTTGTCCTCCAATCGCAATCATGCGCTCGATGGCCAGTCTCGCGCGGCTGGCGATCTCTTCAGGAACCGTGATGCGATGTTGCATGCGCTGCAGCGAGCTCAGCACCTTTGGCAGCGTCGTCACCTTCATGAAGGCACACACCGCCGCGGGATTCGCCGGCAGAAACGTCTTGGTGGGATTCTCTCTGCGCAGCCGGTGCAGGATCCCGACTTCGGTAGCAACGATGAATTCGTCGTTCGTCGAGATCTGCGGGCGCTTGATCATCCCTTCAGTCGACAGAATCTGGACTCCCGTCGGATCGATGTCGCCCGCCGACACGGCTTCGACGACGCTCGTCGCGCAACCACATTCCGGATGAATCAGAAACTCTGCGCCCGGATGCGCCGCGCGCTGCAGCCGGATATCCTCGGGATCGATGCCGGCGTGAACGTGACACTCTCCCATCCACACGTGCATGTTCTTGCGCCCGCTCATCCGCCGCACGTGCGCGCCGAGGAACATGTCGGGCAGAAAGAGAATGTCCTTGTCGGCGGGTATGGAATTGACCACCTCCACCGCATTGCCGGACGTACAGCAGTAGTCGCTCTCAGCCTTCACATCCGCAGTCGTGTTGACATAGGAGACGACAACGGCTCCCGGATGCTCCGCCTTCCACTGTCGCAGCTGATCGCCGTCGATCGTCGCGGCCAGCGAACATCCCGCCGCGAGGTCGGGCAGCAGCACCGTCTTCTGTGGCGACAACACGGCGGCAGTCTCCGCCATGAAGTGCACCCCACAGAACACGATCACGTCTGCTTTGGTTCTCGCCGCCTCGCGACTGAGGCCGAGCGAATCGCCGACGAAATCCGCGACATCCTGAACTTCCGGCCGCTCGTAGTTGTGCGCGAGAATGACTGCATTCCGCTCCCGCGCGAGATGCTTGATCTCTTCATGCAGCTCTTTGTACAGCTTTTCGGTGATGTCTACCATTCGATGTGTCTGCCGACCCACTTCCTTTTGGAGCGAGGAAAATCACTTCTATAATGGCCGCCCCGCGACTCCTTTCTCAACAGGGCGGCATCGGCGATCAGGCGTGACGTCTCAACCATGTTGGCCTCTTCAGTCGCGCCCACCGGCAGTCGCGACTCGATCTCCGTCAGTTTTGTCAGGCCGAGTCGGAGTCCCTTGGCACTACGATCGATGCCGCAGTAGTCCCACATCACCTGGCGGATGCTGTCGGCAGCAACCTGAGCCGCGCCACGGTCGCGCAGGGCGTGCACCTCCCATTTCTTTTTGCGCGGCGCCGCCTGCAGCTTCGGACAATCGATCATGTCGCGCGCGACGCGTTCCGCGAAAACCAGGCCCTCGAGCAGAGAATTGGACGCGAGACGATTCGCGCCATGCACTCCGGTGCGCGACACCTCACCACACGCGTACAGTCGGTTGAGACTCGCACGCCCGCGAAGGTCGGTGACGATCCCGCCCATCATGTAATGAGCCGCCGGCGTCACGGGGATGAGATCGGTCGATGGGTTGATTCCGCGCGCGAGACAGATCGCAAAGATTCCCGGGAATCGCTGCTCGAAATTCTTGCCGAGGGAGCGGGCGTCGAGAAATACCCGCCTGCCACCTGCCCTCTCGCGAAATATCTCACGTGCCACGACATCGCGCGGTGCCAGCTCGGCGAGACGATGCTTCTCGAGCATGAATCGCTTGCCTTCTTCGTTGAGCAGCACCGCCCCTTCGCCACGTACTGCTTCCGAGATCAGCTGCAGTGGATTCTCGGGCGTATCCAGTGCGGTTGGATGGAATTGCACGAATTCCATGTCGGCGAGCCTCGCGCCCGCGCGATGCGCGATCGCGAAACCGTCACCCGTCGCAACCTGCGGGTTCGTCGTATAGCGAAAGAGCTGGCCACATCCGCCGGTGGCGAGAACCGTGGCGTCGGCGATGATCTCGACGGGCTTTCCCGCCACCGCCGCTCGCACGCCGGCCACCGAGTCTCCATCGACGATCAGGTCGAGGATGCGAGTCTTCTCGTACACTTCGATGCGCTCGGTTTCCTTGACGCGCTTGATCAGTGTGCGCGCGACCTCGGCTCCGGTCTGATCGCCGTGCGCGTGCACGATTCTCCGGCGCGAGTGTGCTGCTTCACGACCGAGCTTGAAATTGCCGCCGGGCTCGAGGTCGAATTGTGCCCCCGCGGTCGCGAGCTCACGCACGCGCGCCGGGCCTTCTTCAACCAGGACCTGCACCGCCTTCGCATCGGCCAGTGCCGCACCCGCTGCTAACGTGTCCTGGCGATGGAGCTCGGGCGAGTCTCCCGCGCCGAGTGCGGCCGCAATCCCACCCTGCGCATAGGCGGTAGCGCTGTCGAACAGCGAGCGTTTGGTGACGACTGTGACATCGCCACCCGTCGACGCGCGCCAGGCAGTGTGTAATCCGGCAACGCCGCTTCCCACTACCAGAAAGCGGGTTCTGATTCGTTCCGCCATGTGCTGAAATCAACGCCCGCAGAGATGCGATGTGTAGGGGTGGTTTTGCCTTGCAACCGCTTGTGTTTCGGGCGATTCTTCTCAGCAGATGAGAAAGTTGATCGTCGTCGCTTCCCTCCTGCTCGCCGTCCACATCGCCCTCCTTTTCACTCGACGGAGCGCGCAGGCGGAAGGCGCAAAAAACTCCAAGGTCCAGATCGGAATCGTCCTCGACGTCGGTGGACGTGGCGATAAATCCTTCAACGACGGGGCTTACGCCGGCGCAGACAGCGCCACGAAAATCCTCGGCTCCAATATCCGTTTCATCGAACCGGGCGAAGGCGCCGATCGCGAGGCCGGGCTGAGATTGCTGGCCGCCGAGGGAATGAATCTCGTCATCGGTGTCGGTTTCATTTTCACGGATGATCTCGCCAACCTGGCGAAAGAGTACCCGAGGACCGCCTTCGCGGGCATCGATTACGCCCTGGCGACTGACAGCGCCGGCAACGTCATCCCGCCGCCGCCCAACGTCGCCGCGCTCAAGTTTCGCGAGGAAGAGGGTTCATACCTCGTCGGTGCGCTGGCCGCGCTGGTCAGTCACACGAAAAAGATCGGTTTCGTGGGCGGGATGGACATTCCTCTCATTCACAAGTTCGAGGCGGGCTACCGCGCGGGCGTCAAGAAAGTTTGCCCCGATTGCCAGGTGATCGTGCAGTACGCGGGGGTGACACCCGATGCATTCAAGAACCCGGGCAAAGGAAAGGAGCTGGCGCTCAGCCAGTACAATCAGGGTGTCGAAGTGATCTTTCACGCTGCCGGTGCCACCGGACAGGGCGTCTTCGAGGCCGCCCGCGCGACCAACAAACTGGCAATCGGTGTGGACTCCGATCAGAACGATGAAGCGCCTGGTCACGTCCTCACTTCGATGGTGAAGGGCGTCAACACTGCGACGTTCGACGTCATCCGCAGAGTCGAGGACGGGACGTTCAAGGGTGGCATCTACTCGTTCGGGCTCAAGGAAGGCGGCGTCGGTTACATCTACGACAACCGTAATCGCGCGCTCATTCCCGACAGCGCGCACGCACGCGTCGAGGAGCTCAAACAGGAGATCATTGCTGGGCGGATCAAGGTCCCCAGCACGAGATGAGGGAAGCGGATCGCGGGAGGCGGGAGGCGGGAGGCGGGAAGCGGGATCGCGAGAAAGAGTCCGAAACGCGCTCGGGGTCGTCGTCACCACTTCCCGCTTCCCGCCTCCCGCTTCCCGCTATTCGAATGCTGGACATCGCCAAATCATTCGGCGCCATCAAGGCGAATCGTGGAGCATCCCTCGAGGTCATGCCGGGCGAGATCCACGCGCTCGTCGGTGAGAATGGCGCCGGCAAATCGACATTAATGCGTATCCTCGGCGGACTGATGAAGCCGGATGCAGGCAAAGTCGAGATCAACGGTCGCGATGTCACCGGCTGGTCCACCAGTGAAGCCATCAGCGCCGGAATCGGAATCGTGCACCAGCACTTCATGCTGGTGCCGACGTTGACCGTCGCCGAGAATCTCGTTCTCGGATGCGAGCCAAAGACTCGCGGTGTGATGCTCGACTCCGCGCGCTCCGCCGACAATGTAAGACAGCTCTCCAACGAGACCGGACTCGTAATCGCACCCGACCGCCTGATCTCTGATCTCTCCGTCGGCGAAGCGCAGCGAGTCGAGATCCTCAAGGTTTTGTTTCGCGGCGCGAAGATCCTCGTGCTCGACGAGCCGACGGCGGTTCTTTCGCCGCCCGAAGTGCGCGAGCTGTGGACCGTGCTGCGTCGCCTGCGCGACAATGGCGACACCATCGTGTTGATCACCCACCGGCTCGACGAGGTCGTCGATCTGTCGGACACCATCACCGTGATGCGCGCTGGACAAACGCTGGCGCGGCTCAAGACATCGCAAACCAACCCATCAGAGATCGCACGCCTGATGGTCGGACGAGAGGTGTCACTTTCTGCCGGCAAGCGTGTGCAGCCGGTCTCACGGACCGAAGTACCTCAGCGCGACCGCGGACTCGAGGTGCGAAATCTCGCCGTCATGGGGTCGCGCGGCCTCCGCGTCGTCGACGGCGTCAGCTTCAGCGTCAGGCCCGGGGAGATCCTTGGCGTTGCCGGCGTCGAAGGAAACGGACAGACGGAGCTGATCGAAGCGATCTCAGGCCTGCGCCCGGTGTTCGCCGGTGATGTCCTGATCGACGGCGTCGACGTCACGCGTCGCACAGTTTCGCAGCGTCATCAGGCTGGCCTCTCGCACATACCCGAAGATCGTCACCGTCGCGGGCTGATTCTCGAGTACACCGTCGCCGACAACCTCATACTCGGGCTCGAGCGAAGTTTCTCGCGACGCGGCATCATCGATCAGCGCGCCGTGATGGAAAACGCCATGGGCGAGATCTCTTCGTTCGATATCCGTCCGCCAAGCCCGGTGCTGGCAGCGCGCGCACTCTCCGGCGGCAACCAGCAGAAGGTCGTCGTCGCACGGGAGATGGCCCGCGACTTCTCGGTGCTGCTCGCATCGCAGCCGACGCGTGGCGTCGACGTCGGGGCAATCGAGTTCATACATCAACAGCTGCTGGACGCTCGCGCCAAAGGAAAGGCGATTTTGCTGGTGAGCGCCGAGCTCAATGAAGTGCTGGCGTTGTCGGATCGCATCGCGGTGATGTATCGCGGCAAGTTCGCGGCGCTGATCCCGGGCAGCGAAGCGAACGAAGAGGCGCTGGGCGAATACATGATCGGCACGCGGAAGCAAGACGCGATGAGTCCTGCGTGATTTTTTCCAGAGAGATTGCGAAGTGACCGCATCCTCGCTCGCCGGCGGAAATCAACCGAGCTATTCGTCGGCGCCCTGGCGTGAGCGCGCTGAAGAGGCGCTCATTCCGCCGCTCGTCGCGCTGCTGGTAGCTCTTATTTGCGGCGACCTGTTGATCCTCAGTTACGGTCAGTCGCCGGCCAATGTGTATCGCCTGCTGCTCGAGGGAACGTGGGGCAACGCCTACGGATTCGGCCAGGTGCTCTACAAAGCGACGACGCTCGCTTTCACGGGGCTGGCGGTTTCGTTTGGTTTGCGTGCCGGACTGTTCAACATCGGTGGTGAGAGCCAGCTCGCCGCGGGCGGCTTCGCGACGGCACTGATCGGGCTCGCCCTGCCGGTGAGCACGCCACTCGTCCTCGCCCTGCCTATCTGCATCATAGCCGCCGGCGCGGCGGGTGGAGTCGTCGGTGCGGTGCCCGCGTATCTGAAAACGAGGTTCGGCGCGCATGAAGTGATCGTGACGATCATGCTCAACTTCGTTGTACTGGCGCTTCTCAATTGGTTCATCGCCGGACACCTGCACGTGCCCGAGACTTTGCACACTCCCGAGATTCATGCCGGCTTTCTGCCGCGTTTGGCCGACATGGATTCCGACTTTCACGGATCCGCTGCCAATCTCGCGCTTCTGGTTGCTCTCGCTGTCGCGGCCGCAGTGTGGTTCTATCTGTTCCGCGCGCGCGGCGGATACGAGCTGCGCGCAGTGGGGCTGCAGCCGGATGCAGCGGAATACGGCGGCATCAGTGTCGGACGCGTGTGGATGCGTGCGCTTACCTGGTCCGGCGTCATCGCCGGCGTTGGCGGCATCAACTACGTGCTCGGTTACAAGCATTACTACGAGGACGGATTCGCCAGCGGCGCTGGATTCCTCGGCATCGCTGTCGCCCTCGTCGGACGGAACCATCCATTCGGCGTCATCGTCGCCGCTTGTTTCTTTGCTACGCTTTCCCAGGGCGGACTTGCCATCCACGCCTTCGTGCCCAAGCAGATGATGGACGTCCTGCAGGGCGTCGTCATTATCGCAGTGGCAATGGCCGTCCCCGAAGTGCGACGCGTACTGCGCAGCGCGCGTAAACGGAGCGACGCGTGAATCCGATCTCGTTCGTTACGCAGATGATTCGCATCGCCGTGCCGTATCTGTTCGCCGCCAGCGGTGGCGTGGTGGCGGAGCGCGCGGGAATTGTGAGTCTGACGCTGGAAGGATTCATGCTCAGCGGCGCGTTCGGGGCGGTGCTCGGCACCAACTACACCGGCAGTCCGTGGATCGGCGTGCTCGCCGGAATGGTTGGCGGATTGATCTTCGGCGTGATTCACGCCATAGCCAGCATTCGATATCGCGCCGATCAAGTCGTCGTCGGCGTCGCGATCAATCTGCTCGCCATCGGCGTCACACGCTTCTTTCTCAAGCTGTTTTTCGCCAGCTCCTCGAATTCGCCGCGCGTCGCGGGCTTTGGCGGAAACATCCACGCTGGCGGCTTCGACAATCCGCTGCTCTGGCTCGGATTGCTGAGCGCGCCCGTAGTAGCGTTCGTCATCTACAAAACCCCGTTTGGACTTCGCGTTCGCGCCGCCGGCGAGCATCCCGATGCGGCAGAGAGTGTGGGTGTGAGCGTTCATCGAGTGCGTTACATCGCCGTCGCGCTCTCCGGAATTCTCGCGGCGCTCGGCGGCGTGTACCTCGCGCTCGATCAGCATCAGTTCACCGACCAGATGACCGCCGGTCGGGGATTCATCGCCATCTCCGCGGTGATTTTCGGACGATGGGATCCGATGCGCGCTGCGGGCGCGTGTCTGCTGTTCGCCGCGGCAGAGACTTTCCAGATTCAGCTGCAGGGAAGCCACGCCATTCCCTCGCAGTTCGTCGAGATGATTCCGTACGTCCTCACCATCGTCGCGCTCGCCGGCGTCGTCGGTCGCGCGGTCCCGCCAGCAGCGCTCGGCAAGGCCGAGGACTGATGCCGTCGAGGATGCGCGGTCGCATCTCGCGCGCCGCCAACGCGAAGCTGGCTGTACTGATCGTCACGAACTTCGTCGACATGGTGGGATTGCTGATGATCATCCCGCTGATGCCGTTCTACGCGCGCGACATGGGCGGCGGTGCGCTGGTCGTTGCCATCCTGATGGGCGCGTTCACCGCTGCGCAGCTGCTAAGCGCGCCGATATGGGGACGATTCTCCGACAAGTACGGCCGGCGGCCGGCGCTGCTGGTCGGATTGACCGCGGCAGGGATCGCGTACCTTGTTTTCGCTTTTGCGAACTCGATCTGGCTGCTGCTGCTGTCGCGGCTGGTGCAGGGCGCGGGCGGCGGCACGGTCGGGGTGATTCAGGCGTACGTTGCTGACTCCGTCGAGCCGGACAACCGCGCCAAGGCGCTCGGGTGGTTGTCGGCGGCAACCAATGTCGGCGTTGCCATCGGTCCTGCGCTCGGATCCGCTGCGCTCAGGTTCGGTTCGCACGGTCCGGGTGTCGCCGCCGCCACACTCTGCGCGATCAACATCTTCTTCGCCTGGAAATTTCTGCGCGAATCGCGGGACATGACGGAGGCGCTCGAGAAGAAGCCGCGTACCTCGCGCACCGCGATCGCCCACGTCCTCACGCATCCGAATGAGCCGGCACCGCGTCTGATCTGGATCTATTCGATCGCGATGGGCGCGTTCTCCGGCTTGATGGCGATTCTCGCGCTTTTCCTCGCCGATCAATTCGGCGTCGGAAAAGATCGAATCTGGATCTTCTATACGTACGTCGGAACGATCTCCGTCATCACGCGCGCGGGAATACTGGGCAAAATGGTTGATCGTTACGGGGAAGCGTACCTGTCGCGGATCGGTCTGGTAACGCTGGCGACTGGCCTCGCAACGCTGCCACTCTCGCGCGGTTATCCGAGTCTCGCCGTCTCGGTCGCGCTCGTCCCGCTCGGCACCGCGTTCACCTTCCCGTGTGTGACCTCGATGCTCTCACGCGTGATCTCGAGTCGCGAGCGGGGTCTCTACATGGGCGTACAGCAAACCTTCGGCGGACTTGCGCGCGTGCTCGTTCCACTGTGGGCCGGATTCTCCTACGACCACTTCGGCCGCGCGATTCCAATGTTCACCTCGGCCGCTCTGGTGCTGGCGACCATCGCGCTTGGGTACGGGATCGATGACGGACGGAAGGCGGAATTGCCGATTTCCGCCTGAACTACTTACTGAAAACGACCAGCTTGCGGCTTGCGGCCCTCAGCCTGCAGCGCCGAGCTACAAAAAAAGGCCAGCAAATTACGCTGGCCGTTTTCGTATCCTTTGCTCGGAGCCGCCGGCTGAAGCTCGGAGCCGCCGGCTGAAAGCTGCCAGCTGCAAGCTGGTAGTTTTTGGTATGTGTCTAGCTACTGAGCCCCATCCGCCTGCGCAAATCTGAGCGTGTAACCCGCAATCCTCTCTCCGTGCGCAGTGCCGGCCGCGATGTCGACCGGATAGTGAATGCCACCGTACACCCGCGACATCCCCGCCTCGTCGCGCATCGCCTCAAAACCCGCGCTGCCGCTCGGGAACAGGTACGACAACACCGCCGCGCCGGCCGCCGAGAACGTGGAGTGACCCGATGTATAGGACGGGAAGTTCGGTAGACCGATCTGCGTTTTGATCGTCCCGTCGAGCATCGACGGACGCGGGTTGAAGTAATGGAACTTCGCCTCCCAGCATCCGACGCCGGCATCGTGCATCGCCATGTTTAGCAGAGCAAATACTCGCGCTGCACGTACCTCGCTCATGTTCGCATCGCGAACGTATTCGAGAGCAACGTCGTTCCAGTGACCCGGGGGTGAGTAAGTGCCCGCTCCGTCATTCCACTTCTGCGCGATCGCCAGCTGCGCATCCGAAAGATTCGCGGCGATCTTTTTCACTGCTGCCAGCTCGTCTTTCATCTGCTGAGATTGTGTCGATGGCGGCGGTGGCGGCCGCTCCGCGACGATGTCCGCGGGCGTCATGTTCCACGCGCGAACCTGACCGAACATAGGAAGCATCGGCGGACGCGCCGGAATGTCCTGGCTGATCCAGGGAATTTCGCCGTGTGCGACCGCAGTGTCGGCGAAGCCCTTCCACAATGCCGGCGTGCCGCCCGCGTTGCGCATGCCGTCACCTGCCGCGCGCGCCAGGAACAGCGCCGCGACGGATTTCCCGAGCGCAAGTCCCGCAGCCAGATCACTGGCGGTTGCCTTGCCGGACAGGAGCGCCGCGTTGCGCTGCTCGGCCGCTTTCAGGGTGATCTCCTCGAGCGAGGCCGGGAACAGAACCTTGAGCATCTCGACGGTCACGCCCGACAGCACCGCGTCTTCCGACGGATAGGAGGGCAGATCGGACACGGGGATCAGCGCGCTGATGCCATTGTCGTTCTTCGCCGGCGACAGCCGATTGTACTGGAACTTCCAATACCACGCCGCTTTGAGCGCGTCGTATTGTGCCGCGCTGACATAGCTGTAGGCGCGCGCAGCGTAAACCGGATTTGCAAACGGGAATGCCGGATCGCCGTAAGGATTCTCGGCGTCGGGTACCGGATAGCCGCCATCATCACGCGGTGCGGGAGGCAGAGTACCGTGCGACCAGCTCACGCACGATCTGATTCCAGCGCATCACACCACCGCCGCTCCAGTACGCGATCGAGGATCGCTGCTCGGAGGTCAGAGCTTTTTGGCCGGATTTGATCGCATCGAGCTCTGCGAGATAGGCGGCTGAATTCGTTGCCGTCGGTGCCGGAACCGCGATCTGCGTCGGTCCCGTCATCAGGATCATGTGCCACGTTCCTGCCGCCGCATCGGTCGACGTTGGATTGAGCGGAGGCAGTATCTCAGTCGGGCCGACCGCTTTGTCGCATCCGGCGGCGATGAGCACGACAGCCGTCGCAATCGCCGCGATCGAACGGCGATTCAATGCCTTCACGCCCGCTCGCCGAAGATTAAAGGTGGAATGCATACATCAGCCCCGACGTGAAGGTTGTCGACTGGCCGACGTTGCGCCCGCTCAGCACGTGACCGGCACCAACGCGAATCGCGAGATTCTTCGGCAGCTCGTATATCGCACCTGCATCGAGCTTTACAAAATCCATCCGATTGGCGACGAACGGCATGTCCTGACGGCGAATGTCGCTGCCGCCGAGCGTTCGTTGCGCCGTCAGCGTGACTGGTAGCATCCATGCACCGTGCGCGAGACCTGCTGTCAGCGAATTCACGATCGCGTTCGGCATGGAGACTTCGTTGGTCATGTAGAGCTGACCGTTGTCGTAATACGAGTTGCGATTCAGCCTGACGTTGGCGCAGAACGTATAGGCGCTCGATGCCGTGGCGAAGAGCCCGGATTCACGCCGGTAATCCACTGTCAGTCGCGCCGATGCGCGACGGCCGGCAGTGCCGATCGAGAGAGGCATGAAGTCGGGCGTGTAGTTACTCGTCGGGATCGCGCCCGCACCAACAAGAAAGGCGCTCAGCGCGCCGTGTTTTGTTTGTCCCGTATTGAGGAGGCGCAGCTTTGCGCCAAGGGTGAGGTCCTGCAGCCCGCTCATGTCGCGCAGCACGCCCTGACTCGCGTGGGTCCAGATGTACGGAAGGGTTGCGACGAGAGCGATGCGGTCGGTGATTCCGTAACCCGCAGCCCACGTCACATTCTGCGTCGTAAGTGTGCCGATGTTCCCGTTACTTCTCTTGAGCGTCCCCTCCCAATACTGATCCCAGCTTTCATGTGTGTAGCTGACACCGGCGACAATCGTTCGCTTCGGTATCGCTAAACCGTCATCCATCGTTTGAGCCGCGGCGGAGGATACGCCAACAGCAAGGAGTGCCGCCAATCGAACGACGTTAGATAGCATAGGCGCCTACCGCGTGATGGGATTTTGCGAGCCGGCACAGACAGCTGCGCTCGGCTCCGGGACCTCGAAGGTGGCGGCCAATGTAGGATGGAACCCCCAATTTTGCAATAAATTCCGGGCGTCACTCCATCGGTTTAGCTGCGTTTACAATGGGCTAAGTGGCGTTCTAGGCACGCAACGCACCGAACAACGCCGGCAGCGCACCGAGAACCCAAACGATCGCGGCCGCTATACCCGCCTGTTGGCGACTGACTTTGCCAACGACATGAAGCCCGATTGCGAGCAGTACCGTAACCCAGATCGTGAAGACGTCCACTCGACTGGCGAGCGCGATCGCGATTGGCGATGCGGTGTCCGGATTCAGGAATCGAGCGAGGTTGAGCGAAGCGGCGTTGGCGCCATTCAAACTCTCCGGGCTCATGAACAACGCCTGCGCTGCCTGCACCAGAATCTGCGCAATGCGCGGCACTTCCGAATAAACGGCGATCATAAGCGCGGCCGCGACTGATTCCTTTGCGTCGAACAGTTTGCCGACGAGCCAGAGCGCAAGCCCGGCCAGGAGAACGCTGACGGTGAGTCCCAAGGCGAAGAAGATCGGGGCCATCATCTCCACGAACTTGCGCCCCGATGCGAGCTGCTCAGCGGTGAGGTTCGGATTCTTGCGCATCGCCGCGGCGCCCTGTCTCGCAAACTCCGCGTCCATGATGGGCTGCATCGCGTTCTTCGTCAGAAAAAACAGAATCGTCCCGACTACGACGAGGATCAGCAGCGGCTTTCCCCAGGATCCATCCGCCCTGCGTGCGAACACCGACGACGGCGTGTAGAAAATGTCGACGAAGTCTTCCCATAAGCTCGCCTTCGTCGGCGCCGGCTCGGAGCTTTGAAGCGCCTCCGCATTCGTGCCCATTGACGCACCCCTGAAAAAGAGGAATACTCGGGCTCAACATTAGCAATTCCGGCCGCCTACCACCACCGGAGAACCCCTATGCCAGGTGACTCGAGAGCAACCCCAAGCATCGACGTCGATCGGCTCGTTAGTGCGAAAGAGAAGAATTATTTCGCGCTCTGCGTGCTCGTCAGCCTCGCGATTTACTACGTGCTGATTCGGATCATTCTGTCGGGGTCCCCAGCTGGCGGTGTAGTTCTTTTCTACGGATTTTTTTTCATCGTCGGGTACTTCGTCTTTCACGGTCTCCTGCTCGGGCACCTTCGCGGCAACAGCATTCGCGTTTCCGCGAAACAGTTCCCCGAGCTGATGGCGATGGCGAACGAACATTCTCGCCGACTCGGCATGCCGGACACACCCGACGTCTTCGTCCTCCAGTCGGGCGGGATGCTGAACGCATTCGCGACCCGCTTTCTGGGACGAAACTTCGTCGTTCTCTTCTCGGACGTACTCGCGCTGGCGACGCAGAACGGCGAAAAGGCTGTCAGCTTCGTGCTCGGACACGAGCTCGGGCACATCAAGCGCCGCCACATGACATGGCGCGCGCTGCTCTATCCTTCGATGGTCGTTCCGTTCCTCGGGTCAGCGTACTCCAGGGCGTGCGAGTACACCTGCGATCGAATCGGAAACGCGCTCGAGCCGGACGGCAGCATTGCGGGTTTACTCGTGCTTGCCGCGGGACGCCACCTTTACAGTCACGTCAATCCAATCGAGTTCGCCAATCAGCGCAACACCGAGCGCGGCTTCTTTGTCATCGTTGCCGAGCTCTTTTCGAGCCACCCCAATCTCACCAAGCGCGTCGCTACTCTGAACTCGGCCACCCCGCGCGAAACGACACCGGTGCCTTCGCTGACGCAGCCTGTCATCGCGAGCTGACCGGTGGCGGCTTGTACCTCTCGACATCCGTAATCAGCCGCGCGCCCGCCTGGTAAGTGAAGTATGAATAAGCCCAGTCGAGGAGCACAGCGATGCGGTTGCGGAATCCGACGAGATACATGATGTGAACGAACAGCCAGAAGAACCACGCGATGCGCCCGGAAAATCTGATCCAGCCGAGATCGGCAATCGCGCGTGAGCGACCGATTACCGCGAGATCGCCTTTGTTGAAGTAGCGAAACTTCTTGCGCGGCTTTCGATGCAGGTCGCGCAGGATGTTCTTCGCCGCCGCCTTGCCTTCCTGTATCGCAGCCGGACCGACGCCGGGAACCTGACGTCCATCCTGAATCAGTGTCGCGAGATCTCCGACGACGAAAATATTTGGCCGGCCCGAAACCGAGAGGTCGGGATCGACCTTGATTCTACCGGCGCGGTCGAGTGGCACGCCGAGGAATTGTCCGAGCGGAGACGATTTGTTGCCGGCCGCCCAAAAGGAAGTTCGCGCCCGGATTTCCTCCTTCCCTATGCAGACGCGATCGGCGCGCACG
>JADMIO011507093.1_pt1 | contig 22919 bp, 16 predicted proteins | sample 8958161 | NCBI WGS metagenome assembly JADMIO01 (sample SAMN16585339, study PRJNA669376) | soil metagenome | isolation source: Crop rotation soil | place: USA: Cullars Rotation, Alabama | collected 2011 | reverse complement strand
ACAACTTGTCCACGTGGAATTCTAAGCTTAGGATCCCAATGTGCTGGAAAGGCGGTCTCGACCTCGGCCAGGACGGGGAAGGTGGGGGCGAGGCGGATGTTGCGGTCGCGGGGGTCGTCGCCGTGGGGGTACGACGCGCCGGCGGGGGTGAGGGCGATGCCGGCCTCGCGCGCGAGGGCCACGACGCGCGAGGCGGTGCCGTCGAGGACGTCGAGGTTGACGAAGTAGCCGCCCGTCGGGCGCGTCCACTCGGCGATCCCGAGGCCGGAGAGGCCGGCGGAGAGCGCAGCGTCCACCGCCGCGAACTTCGGCGCGATGATGTCGCGGTGCTTGCGCATGTGCTCGCGCACGCCGTCGGCGGAGCCGAAGAACTCGACGTGGCGCAGGTGGTTGATCTTGTCGGGTCCGATCGAGGCCATGCCGAGGTGGGACAGGTACCACGCCTTGTTGGCCGCCGACGCCGCCAGCACCGAGACGCCCGCACCGGCGAAGGTGATCTTCGAGGTCGAGGCGAACATGATCGGCCGGTCGGGGTGGCCGGAGGCGGCGGCCAGGGTCAGCGCGTCGGCGCTCTTGGCCTCGTCCTCGGTGAGGTGGTGGAAGGCGTAGGCGTTGTCCCAGAAGATCCGGAAGTCGGGGGCGGCGGTGGGCATGGCCATCAGCTCCGCGGCGATCTCGTGGGAGACCACGGCACCGGAGGGGTTGGCGTAGGTGGGCACGATCCACATGCCCTTGACCGACGGGTCGTCGCGCACGAGCGACGCCACGGCGCGGACGTCGGGCCCGTCGTCGTTCATGGGCACGGTGACCATCTCGATGCCGAGGTCGGCCAGCATCGAGAAGTGCCGGTCGTAGCCCGGGACGGGGCACACGAACTTCACGCTCGGCTCGTCCTTCCACGGCCGCTCGGAGCCGGGGCCGCCGTGCAGGACGAGGTCGACGAGCACCTGGTGCATCAGCGTGAGCGAGGAGTTGCCGCCGCACACGACCTGGTCGACGTCGACCCACAGCAGCTCGGCGAAGATCTCGCGCAGCTCGAGCAGCCCCTCGAGGCCGCCGTAGTTGCGCACGTCGCCGCCGGCGCGGTCCGTGGTCGTCGTCGGCAGACCGAGCAGCGCGTCGGACAGGTCGAGCTGCGCGCTCGACGGCTTGCCGCGGGTGAGGTCGAGCTTCAGGCCGCGCGCCTGCAGGTCGGCGTACGCCGTCTGCTGGGTCGCGAGGAACGCGGCGAGGTCGTCGGGGGACAGCGAGGCGAGCGGAGCGGTCACGCCTCCGATCCTGCCAGCCCGGGCCGAGGGCGGACCGGGGACGAGCCCGACCCGAGACGGACCGCCCGCGCGATTTGGCCGACGCGCAGGACCCGACGTAACGTTGGCCCCTGAACCAGAGACCGCCGGTTGTCCCGCTGTGCATGCAGCAGGACCGAAGGTGCCGCGTGATGCGGACGGCCAGCGCAGGTGAAGAGCACGATCCCACCACGGTGGCATCCACGCCCTGAGCCCGCGTTCGGGGCGTTCGTCATCTCCGGGTCCTTCGCGTCGGTCACACCGATTACCGAAGGAGACCCATGGCGCGGGCAGACAGGCAAGCCGCCGTCGCGGAGATCGTTGAGTCCTTCAACGATGCCGCCGGTGCAGTGCTGACCGACTACCGCGGTCTCACCGTCAGGGAGCTGCAGGACCTGCGCCGCTCCCTCGGTGCGAACGCCAACTACGCCGTGGTCAAGAACACGCTGGCCAAGATCGCCGCCAACGAGGTGGGCATCTCCGGCTTCGACGACATCCTGGTCGGTCCGACCGCCATCGCCTTCATCAGCGGTGACGTCGTCGAGGCCGCCAAGGGTCTGCGTGACTTTGCCAAGGCCAACCCCGCCCTGATCATCAAGGGCGGTGTCCTGGACGGCAACATCCTCGACGCCTCCGAGGTCGCCAAGCTGGCCGACCTCGAGTCGCGTGAGGTCCTGTTGGGCAAGCTGGCCGGTGCGATGCTCGCGTCGCTCAGCCAGGCCGTCTACCTCCTCAACGCCCCGCTCGCGCAGGCTGCCCGGCTCGCCGGCGCCCTGCAGGCGAAGGCGCAGGAGGACCCCTCGATCCTCGCAGGTGGTGCCGGTACGCCGGCCGCCGCCGAGGAGGCCCCGGCTGCCGCCGAGGAGACCCCCGCAGAGGAGGCACCCGAGGCTCCGGCCGAGGACGCCCCCGCCGCAGAGGCCACCGACGAGGCTGCCCCGGCCGACGACGCAGCCACCGACGCCTGATCCACGGGCAGCGCCACACCACCTGAAAACAACCCCGGCCCACGGCGTACGCCGTCGGGCCACCGAATGGAAGGAAACGCCACCATGGCGAAGCTCAGCACCGACGAGCTGCTCGACGCGTTCAAGGAGATGACGCTCATCGAGCTCTCCGAGTTCGTGAAGCAGTTCGAGGAGACCTTCGGCGTCACCGCCGCCGCCCCCGTCGCCGTCGCCGCGGCCCCCGCCGCCGGCGGTGCCGCTGGTGGTGGCGAGGAGGCCGCCGCGCAGGACGAGTTCGACGTCATCCTCGAGGCTGCCGGCGACAAGAAGATCAACGTCATCAAGGAGGTGCGCGCGCTCACGTCCCTCGGTCTCAAGGAGGCCAAGGACCTGGTCGAGGCCGCCCCCAAGGCCGTTCTCGAGAAGGTCGACAAGGCCGCCGCGGACAAGGCCAAGGAGGCGCTCGAGGGCGCCGGCGCCACCGTCACCCTCAAGTGACACCCCGGTCGGCGGCCTGAGGCCACCGACCACCCAGCACGACCCCAGCACCACCCAGCACGACCCCAGAAGGGCGGGCCTCCACCAGGAGGTCCGCCCTTCCGGCGTTGTCAGCGCAGGGCGAGGACCGGGCGAAGGTTGCGGTTGCGTCTCGTGAGCGCTCGCGATCGTGACGTGGGCGTGGATCGTGCGTAACCTCTCGGCAGAACTGCCGTTGTTACCCATGGGTGTGCGACGCTCGTCACGTTCTCCGAGCGCGTGGACGGGCGAGCGCAGGGAGCAGTTCACACCACAGCGAGAGGGACGCGGCATGGGTGTCGAGATCAAGATCGAGGACTTGAGCAAGTCCTTCGGCAAGCAGCTCATCTGGGGTGACGTCACGCTGACGGTTCCCGCGGGTGAGATCTGCGTGATGCTCGGCCCCTCCGGCACCGGCAAGTCCGTGCTGCTGAAGACCCTGATCGGGCTGCTCAAGCCCGACAAGGGCTCGGTGATCATCGAGGGCACCGACATCGCGTCGTGCTCCGAGCGCGAGCTCTACGAGATCCGCAAGCTCTTCGGCGTGCTGTTCCAGGACGGCGCCATGTTCGGCTCGATGAACCTCTACGACAACGTCGCGTTCCCGCTGCGCGAGCACACCAAGAAGTCCGAGTCCGAGATCCGCAACGTCGTCATGGAGAAGATGGACCTCGTCGGTCTCCTCGGCGCCGAGGACAAGCTCCCCGGCGAGATCTCCGGTGGGATGCGCAAGCGGGCCGGCCTGGCCCGCGCGCTGGTCCTCGACCCCGAGATCGTGCTCTTCGACGAGCCCGACTCCGGCCTCGACCCGGTGCGCACCGCGTTCCTCAACCAGCTGATCGTCGACCTCAACGCCCAGATCGACGCGACGTTCCTCATCGTCACCCACGACATCAACACCGCGCGGACCGTCCCCGACAACATCGGGCTCCTCTACCACCGCCACCTCGCCATGTTCGGCCCCCGCGAGATGCTGCTGAGCTCCGAGGAGCCGGTGGTGCGCCAGTTCCTCAACGCCCAGCGCGTCGGCCCGATCGGCATGTCCGAGGAGAAGGACGCCGACGAGCTCGCGGCCGAGTCCGGCCAGGAGCTGCCGCCGCTGCCCCCGATCCCGCTGCAGCTCGAGCCGTCCAACGGCATCCCGCGCCGCAGCCAGCGCGAGCCCGGCGGCTGGTGCCGCGAGCACGGCGTCACCCCGCCGCCCGGCTCCTTCGCCGAGAACATGAACATGACGACCGGTGGCTAGTCTCTCCGCGACCAAGGTCCTCGCCCCCGTAGGCACAGCAGGCAAGCTCTTCGCATTCGCCCTGGATGTCCTGCGCGGGCTGTTCCGGCGTCCCTTCCAGCTGCGCGAGTTCATCCAGCAGGCGTGGTTCATCGCCTCGGTGACGATCGTGCCGACCGCCTTGGTCGCCATCCCCTTCGGTGCCGTGATCGCGCTGCAGGTCGGTGCGCTGATCCGCCAGTTCGGCGCGCAGTCCTTCACCGGCGCCGCCTCGGTGCTCGCGGTCATCCAGCAGGCCGCCCCGATCGGTACGGCGCTGCTCATCGCCGGCGCGGGCGGCTCCGCCATCGCCGCCGACCTCGGTGCCCGCAAGATCCGCGAGGAGCTCGACGCCATGATGGTGCTGGGCATCGACCCGATCCAGCGCCTCGTCGTGCCCCGGGTCCTGGCCTGCATGCTCGTCGCCTTCTTCCTCAACGGCATGGTGAGCGTCGTCGGCGTGGCCGGTGGCTACGTCTTCAACGTCAACCTGCAGGGCGGCACGCCGGGCGCCTACATCTCGAGCTTCACCGCGCTCGCGCAGCTGCCCGACCTCTACATCGGGCTGCTCAAGGCGCTGACCTTCGGCCTGATCGCCGCCATCGTGGCCGCCTACAAGGGCATGAACGCCGCCGGCGGGCCCAAGGGCGTCGGTGACGCGGTCAACGAGTCCGTGGTCATCACGTTCCTCCTCCTGTTCATCGTCAACCTGGTGCTGAGTGCGGTCTACCTCCAGGTCATCCCACCGAAGACAGGGTGACGGCAGTGGCGAGCATCCGTGCGATCTACCAGAAGCCGCTCAGCTCTCTCGACACGATCGGTGAGCAGCTGGCGTTCTACATCCGCGCCTTCGCGGCGACCCCCCGGGCGGCCAAGCGCTACCCCAAGGAGGTGCTGCGCATCCTCGCCGAGGTCACCCTCGGCTCCGGCGGCCTCGCCGTCATCGGCGGCACCGTCGGCGTCATCGCGGTGATGACGTTCTTCACCGGTGCCCAGGTGGGCCTGTCCGGCTACGCCGCGCTCGACCAGATCGGCACCGCGGCGTTCGCGGGGTTCATCTCGGCCTACTTCAACACCCGCGAGATCGCGCCGCTCGTGGCCGGCATCGCGCTGGCCGCCACCGTCGGCTGCGGCTTCACCGCCCAGCTCGGCGCGATGCGCATCTCCGAGGAGGTCGACGCCGTCGAGGTGATGGCCATCCCCTCGATGCCCTACCTCGTCTCGACCCGCGTGGTGGGCGGCCTGATCGCGATCATCCCGCTCTACGTCATCGGCCTGCTGTCGTCCTACACCGCGAGCCAGCTGGTCGTGACGAAGTACTACGGGCAGTCCTCGGGCACGTTCCAGAACTACTTCAACCAGTTCCTGCCACCTCAGGACGTGCTCTGGTCCTTCGGCAAGGTGCTGGTCTTCGCCATCGTCGTGATCCTCATCCACTGCTACCACGGCTACAACGCCTCGGGCGGACCCGCGGGCGTGGGCGTCGCCGTGGGCCGCGCCGTGCGCACCAGCATCGTGGCGGTCAACGTCATCGACCTGCTGCTGTCGATGGCCATCTGGGGCACGACCACGACCGTGCGATTGGCGGGCTGACCGGTGCGACTGCTGACCCGCAACTACAAGGTGCTCGGGATCCTGTTCCTGGCCCTGCTCGTGCTGGCCGTCTACATGACCTACGCCGTGTTCACCAAGAAGTTCACCGACTACGACCGGGTGACCCTCGAGACGTCCTCGATCGGGCTCCAGCTGCCCACGCGGGCCGACGTCAAGATCCGTGGCGTCATCGTCGGCGAGGTGCTCGACTTCTCCTCGACCTCCGACGGCGCCAAGGTGACGCTCGGGCTGTTCCCCAAGTACGTCGACGAGATCCCCGCCAACGTGACCGGCTCCATCACGCCCAAGACCCTCTTCGGTGAGAAGCAGGTCTCGCTGATCGTGCCGGACAAGCCGGCGGGACCGATCAAGGCGGGCGACACCATCGCCAAGACCCAGGTCTCGACCGAGGTGGAGGCCGTGCTCAACGATCTCTACCCCCTGCTGCGCACCGTCCAGCCCGCCGAGATCAACACGACGCTCAACGCGATCGCGACGGCGCTCGAGGGTCGCGGCGAGCAGATCGGCGAGAACCTCGAGACGATCGACGACTACCTCAAGCGTCTCAACCCGCAGATCCCCGACCTGGTCGAGGACCTGCGCCTGACGTCGTCGGTGTCCGACACCTACTCCGACATCCTCCCCCAGGTGGGTGACATCCTCGAGGACACCATCAAGACCACCGGCACCCTCGAGGACCGCTCCGACAAGGTCGCCGCGCTCTTCACCAACGTGACCATGTTCTCCGGGACGGCCGAGTCGTTCCTCGACCAGAACGGCGACAACCTGATCAGCCTCGGCCAGCTCAGCGCCGCGCAGCTCGACGTGCTCGCGCGCTACTCCACCGAGTTCCCGTGCCTGCTGCAGGGCATCGTCATCGCCGGCGAGCGGCAGGCCGAGGCGTTCCGCGACTTCACGCTGCACATCGTGCTCGAGACGATCCCCAACCAGCCGCGCGCCTACACGCCGGCCGACAAGCCGATCTACGGCGACGACCGCGGGCCCAACTGCATCGACCTGCCCAACTCGACGGGCTCGCAGGCCAACCCGTTCACGCGCTACCCCGACTTCGACGACGGTGTGACCACGCCGACCGGCAAGGGCACCCAGCGCGCGGCGACCGACTTCGCGCCCACGGCGACCTCGAACGGCGCCGGCTTCGTCGGCTCGCCGGCGGAGGCCGCCACGCTCAAGACGCTCATCGCGCCGGGCCTCGGTCTCACGACCGACCAGGTCTCCGACCTCGGGCCGCTGCTGATCGGCCCGATGGCCAGGGGAGCGACGGTGTCGGTCGGATGAAGCTCCTCGACAAGAAGACCTCGGGCGACCTGGTCAAGCTGATGGTGTTCATCGTCGTCACGACGATGGCCACCGGGCTGCTGATCGTCATGATCGGCAACCTGAGCTTCGGCTCGACGACGACCTACCGCGCCGAGTTCGTGGACGCCACCGGCGTCAACAAGGGCGACGACGTGCGGGTCGCGGGCGTCAAGACCGGCACGGTCAAGGACATCTCGGTCGTCGACCGCACCCGCGCGCTGATCACGTTCACCGTCGACAGCGACGTGCGCCTCAGCGACGCGACGCGGGCCACGATCCGCTACCGCAACCTGGTCGGGCAGCGCTACATCAGCCTGGCCGAGGGCGTCGGCAACTCCAAGCGGATGCGGCAGGGCGACACGATCCCGGTCGCACGCACCTCTCCCGCCCTCGACCTGACGGTGCTGTTCAACGGCTTCAAGCCGCTGTTCCAGGCGCTGTCGCCGGCCGACATCAACCAGCTCTCCTACGAGATCGTCCAGGTGTTCCAGGGCGAGGGCGGCACGCTCGAGAGCCTGCTGGGCCACACCGCGTCCCTGACCAACACGCTCGCCTCGCGCGACGAGGTCATCTCGGCCCTGATCACCAACCTCAACGAGGTGCTCGACCACCTCGCCGACCGTGACGACCAGCTCTCGCAGCTCGTGGTGTCGCTGCGGACGTTCGTGAGCGGCCTCAAGGACGACCGCGAGGCGATCCTGGGGTCCCTCAACCAGATCTCCGACCTGTCCGTGCAGACCGCCGACCTGGTCAAGGGCATCCGCTCGCCGCTGGTCGAGGACATCAAGCAGCTCAACCGGTTCGCCTCCAACGTCGACGACAACAAGGCCGAGCTGGACCGGGCGCTGCAGGTGATGCCGATCAAGCTCAACAAGATCGGCCGCACCGCGATCTACGGCTCCTGGTTCAACTTCTACCTGTGCGACTTCGGCGGCACCGTGCGGCTGCCGGGCAACATCAACGTCCCCGTCAGCTACTCCACCCCGTCTGGGAGGTGTGACCTCGGATGAAGCCCTTCCGTGAGCGCAACCCCGTGATCATCGGGGCCATCAGCATCGCCGTGATCATCGGCGCCCTGCTCGTCGCCTTCCGGGCCCAGGACCTGCCGCTGATCGGCGGTGGCGACACCTACTCCGCCGCGTTCTCCGAGGCCGGCGGTCTCAAGGCCAGGGACGAGGTCCGCATCGCGGGCGTCCGGGTCGGCCAGGTGTCCAAGGTCGAGCTCGACGGCGACCACGTCAAGGTGTCGTTCCACATCAAGACCGACTCGGCCTTCGGCAAGAGCACGGGTGCCTCGATCCGCATCAAGACCCTGCTCGGCGACACCTACCTCGCGCTCGAGCCCGCCGGCGCCGGTCAGCTCGACGCCGGCTCGGAGATCCCGGTCGACCGCACCACCTCGCCGTACGACGTCGTGGACGCGTTCTCGGGCCTGGCCGGCCGGGCGGCCGACATCGACACCGACCAGCTCGCCGCGTCGCTGACCACCCTCGCCGACCTGACGCGCAACACGCCCGAGGAGTTCAAGTCGGCGCTGCAGGGCGTCTCGGCGCTCTCGACCAACGTCGCCGACAAGAACGACCAGATCAACAGCCTGCTGCAGAACCTCGAGCGGGTCTCCAAGGTCCTCGATGCCCGCGACGACGACATCATCTCGCTGATGAAGGACTCCAACGTCCTCTTCGACGCGCTGGTGGCCCGGCGCACCGACATCCACAACCTGCTCGTCGCCACGACGAGCCTGTCCGAGGAGCTGAGCGCACTGGTCGACCAGACCCGGGCCGACCTGAAGCCGGCGCTGACGCACCTCGACAACGTGGTGCAAGTGCTCAACAAGAACGAGGACAACCTCGACAGCGGCCTGCGGCTGCTGGCGCCCTTCTACCGCGTGTTCGCCAACACGCTGGGCAGCGGTCCCTGGTTCGACACCTACATCCAGAACGTCCCGCCCCTGCCCGCAGGAGGTGGCAACGGATGACCATCCTCCGCAAGGTGGTCCCGCTGCTGGTGGTCGCGGCCCTCGTGGTCGCCGCCGGTCTCTCGCTGCTCGGCTCCGACAGCAGCCGCAAGCTCACCGCCCACTTCCCGCGCACCGTCTCGATCTACGAGGGCAGCGAGGTGCGCATGCTCGGGGTCGCGATCGGCAAGGTCGACTCCGTGACGCCGTCCGGCACCGACGTCACCGTCGCGATGCACTACGACGGCGACGTCAAGGTGCCGGCCGACGCCTCCGCGGTCATCGTGGCGCCCTCGATCGTGGGCGACCGGTTCATCCAGCTCACCCCCGTCTACAAGGGCGGTCCCACGCTCGCCGACGGTGCGGTGCTGCAGGTCGACAAGACGCAGGTCCCGCTCGAGCTCGACGAGATCTTCGGCAGCCTCGACAAGCTGACCGTGGCGCTCGGCCCCAACGGCGCCAACGCCAACGGCGCGCTGACCGACCTCCTCGAGACCACGGCCGCCAACTTCGGCGGCCAGGGCGCGCAGTTCCACACCACGATCCAGAACTTCGCCAAGCTCAGCGAGACGCTCGACAACAACAAGGAAGAGCTGTTCGGCTCGGCGGCCGAGCTCGAGAAGTTCATCAAGACGCTCGCCGACAACGACCAGACGGTGCGCAGCTTCAACACCTCGCTGGCCAACGTGTCGACGACGCTCGCCGGTGAGCGCGAGGAGCTCGCGTCGGCGCTGAAGAACCTGTCGACCGGCCTGGGCAAGGTCGCCCAGTTCGTCAAGGACAACAAGTCGATCCTGAAGAAGAACATCACCGGCCTCAACCGCGTCACCAAGGTCCTGGTCAAGCAGCGCGACGCGCTCGAGGAGACCCTCAAGACCGCGCCGCTCGCGCTCAACAACCTGGCCCTGACCTACAACCCGCAGGCCGGCACGCTCGACACCAATGCCAACCTGGGCGAGCTGGTCAACCAGATCCAGTCCGACCCCTCGACCCTCGTCTGCGGGCTGGTGTCGGTGGCGGACAGCAACGGCCAGCTCTGCAACGTGGTCAAGCAGATCCTGCCGCGGGGCGCGACCTTCGGCAGCGTCGCCGCCGGCCTCGGCTCGACGCCCAGCGTGCACAACGACCTGACCCTCGGTGGTCTCGTGAAGGCAGGCTCGTGATGATGCGTCTCAAGTGGGTCCGTGCCCTGCTCGCGGTCGTGCTCGGCAGCGTGGTGCTCAGCGGCTGCGACTTCGACGTCTACAAGCTGCCGCTGCCCGGTGGCGCCGACGTCGGCAGCAAGCCGATCACCGTGACCGTGATGTTCACCGACGTCCTCGACCTGGTCCCCAAGTCCACGGTCAAGGTCAACGACGTCAACGTCGGGCAGGTCACCGACGTCTCGCTCGACGGCTACACCGCCAAGGTGACCCTCGAGCTGCGCAACGACACCAAGCTGCCCGACAACGCGCTGGCCGAGATCAGGCAGACCAGCCTGCTCGGCGAGAAGTTCGTCTCGCTGGCCGCGCCCCCCGAGGGTGCCAGCACCAACCCGCTGAGCACCGGCGACGTGATCCCGCTCGACCGGGCCGGTCGCAACCCCGAGGTCGAGGAGGTGCTGGGCGCGCTGAGCCTGGTGCTCAACGGCGGCGGCGTCGCGCAGCTGCGCACGATCGCCCAGGAGCTCAACAAGGCCCTCGCCGGCCGCGAGGACTCGGCCCGCTCGGTCCTCGACCAGGTCGACCAGCTGACCAGCACCCTCGACGGCAGCAAGGACGACATCGTCAACGCCATCGAGGCGCTCAACAACCTCTCGATCGCGGCCGAGAAGCAGCTGCCGACGATCGACAAGGCGCTCGAGGAGCTGCCCAGCGCGCTCGACAGCATCGACGCGCAGCGCGCCGGGCTGGTCAAGATGCTGCAGTCGCTCGACGACCTCAGCGACGTCGGCGTCCGGGTCATCAAGGCCTCCAAGGACTCGACGATCCAGGCGGTCCAGCAGCTGCAGCCCGTGCTGACCCAGCTGTCCAACTCCGGCGACGCGTTCGTGAAGGCGTTCAACACCTTCTACGCCTACCCCTTCGTGGACGAGGCCGTCGGCCGCGACCCGCAGGTGGCGCGCAACCTGCACGTCGGCGACTACACCAACCTCGACATGGACCTGGACATCGACCTGACCGGCATCCTGCCGACCGCGCTGCCGACCAACCTCCCCGGCGACCTGATCAACGCGCTCCAGGCGTGCCTCGACAGCAAGGACCCGACCAGCCAGGCCTGCCGGCAGGTGCTGGGCAGCACGCTGTTCAAGGACTACTGCGCCAAGCCGGCCAACAGCGGCACGCTCCTCTGCACGCTGCCCGGCGTGCCCGGACTGCCCGGGCTCCCCGGTGCGCCCAGCATCCCCGGCCTGCCGATCGGCCTGCCCGGTGCGGCCGCCGCCAGTGCCCAGTCGACCGGCGGCACCAAGGGCGGGCTGCTGCCAGGGGTTCCGCTGGCCTCCCAGCTGCCGATCGTCGGGGGCCTGTTCCGTGCCGGCACCGGCTGGGCCGCGCCCAGCCCTGACGGCAAGGGCGGTCCCACCCTGGGTCAGCTCCAGGACGCCTACAACCCCGACCTCGTGGCGCTGATGGTCCCGCCGATGGTCTCCGGAGGTGCACGCCAGTGATCACCCAGCGCACCAAGGTCCAGCTGCTGATCTTCGTGATCATCACCCTGGTCGGGGTCACCTACGTCGGCGCCCGCTACGCGCGCCTCGACCGCTACATCCGCTCCGACAGCTACGAGGTCACGGCCCACTTCACCGACTCCGGCGGCGTGTTCGCGGGGGCCGCGGTGGCCTACCGCGGCGACAAGATCGGCACCGTCAAGGAGCTCGACCTGACCAAGGACGGCGTCGACGTCGTCATGGACATCGACAACGACAACGACGAGATCCCCTCGGACGCCAAGGCGCTGGTGGCCAACAAGTCGGCCGTGGGGGAGCAGTACGTCGACCTGCAGCCCCAGAGCAACAAGGGTCCGTTCCTGGGCTCGGGCTCCGAGATCGCCAACGAGAACACCGCGATCCCCATCCAGACCGACCAGATCCTCGGTGACCTGCAGAAGACCGTGTCCTCGGTCGACAAGGCGTCCCTCCAGACCACGGTCAGCGAGCTCGGGCAGGCCTTCAACGGCACCGGCGAGGACCTGCAGAAGATCATCGACACCAGCAACTCGTTCATCGACCTGGCCAACCAGAACTTCGACACGACGACCGCGCTCATCAGGGACGGCAACACCGTCCTCAACGGCCAGATCGCCTCCGAGAGCGCGCTGCGGACGTTCGCCAGGGACCTGTCGCTGTTCAGCGACACGCTGGCCGGCTCCGACACCGACATCCGACGGCTGCTCGACACCGGCTCCGCGGCCACCACGCAGCTGCGGACCTTCATCGAGCAGAACAACGTTGACCTGTCGTCGCTGCTCAACAACCTGGTCACGACCGGCCAGATCATCGTGCGCAACCTCGACGGGGTGAAGGTCGTGCTCTCGGTCTACCCCTACGTCGTCGCCGGCGGCTTCACGGTGGTGTCCAAGTCGCCCGACACGGGTCTCTACGACGCCCACTTCGGCCTGGTGCTGACCACCTCGCCGATCTGCCACCAGGGCTACGAGAGCACCGACACGCGGCCGCCCTCGGACGGCAGCAACCGGCCGATGAACGAGAAGGCCCGCTGCACCGAGCCCGCGAGCAAGGCCAACGCCCGTGGCGCGCAGAACCTGCCCGCCAACCCGCGCGCCGCGGCCAGCTACCTGCCGCCCGCCCCCCTCTCCGACGACCAGGCACCGATCGCCGCCTACGACCCCGAGACGGGCAAGGTCACCTGGGGTGCCGACAAGGCCGCGGCCCTTGAGTCCCGCAGTACGGTTGCCCCGCCGACGCTGGGGAAGGAGTCGTGGAAGTGGCTGTTCCTGCAACCTCTGACCAGCGGTCAGCAGTGACGCAGAGCGACCCCGACACGACTCCCAGCCGGACGGCTCGCCTCACCTCGCGCGTGCGGCTCGTGCTGCTCGGCGTCCTCGTCGTCGCTCTCGTGGTGGCCGTCAGCGTGTTCGCCTACCTGCTGGCGGGACGGCGCGGCGGTGCCGACGACCTGCAGCGCTCGCGCGAGGACGTGATGGCCCAGGCGCGCCAGTTCATGATCCGCATCAACACCTACGGTCCCGACCTGCTGGTCGGCACCCAGATGCCCGACTACCGCAAGGGCGTCGACGAGCTGCTGACCTCGAAGTTCAAGACCGACTTCGAGAAGAACGTCCCGGTCGCCGAGGCGCTCGCCTCGCAGAGCGGCGAGTCCCGCGTCGCGCAGGTCTTCAGCACCGGCGTCTCGACCATCGACTCCGACTCGGCCACCGCGCTCGTCGCCGGGTCGTTCACCAAGAGCTACCCCTCCAAGCCCGGCGCCACCGACAGCGTGGCCGGCGAGCCCACGCCCTTCCGCGTCCAGGTCGACTTGGTCAAGGTCGACGGCACCTGGCTGGTCGACGACTTCCTGCCCCTGACCGGGCAGGACGAGTCCGGGACCGGCGGCGCCACCATCGACCCGAGCGCGGTCCCCACCGACCAGGCCACCGACCTGCCGTCCGACCTGCCCACCGACGGGTTGACCGACCTGCCCACGGACCTGCCCACGGACCTGCCGACCGACGCGCCCACGGACCTGCCGACCGAGGGGGCCACGCCGTGACCCCGTCGTGGTACGACGTCCTCGACGTCGACCCGAGCGCCGCCGAGTCCGAGATCCGCGCCGCGTGGAAGTCCGCCATCGCCGAGCTCGAGCCGGGGGACCGACGCTTCCGCCTGCTCAACCAGGCGGCCGAGGCGCTCCTCGACCCAGCTCGACGTGCCCAGCACGACGCCGCCCTGGCCGCCGACGCCGAGGCGGAGGACCAGGCAGAGGACCAGGCGGAGGACGAGCCACAGCCCGCGCCGGTCGCGACGCCGGAGCCCGTCGTCCTGACCAAGACGGCGCCCGCGCCTGCCGATGTCGCCGAGCCCGGCGGCGAGCCCGACAGCGAGCCGGACGCCGCGTTCGAGCCGACCCTGCCGACGGCCGGTGCGTCACCCGCCGCGTCGGACGAGGAGCCGGCCGGTGCGGCGCGCACCGTCGTACCCCTGTGGCTGCTCGCGGCCCTCGCCGCCCTCGTGATCGCCGTGGTCGCCGGCTCGGTCCACCTCTCGACCAAGCCGTCCGACGACGCCGTCGCCACCGCGACGACGCAGGCGTTGTCGGCGGCCGAGCGTGCCGCGCCGGCGGTGCTGTCCTACGACTACCGCGACCTCGACGCCAACGCGTCGGCCGCGCACGCGATGATGACCAAGACCTACCGCGACGAGAGCTACGACCCGCTCTTCAAGATCATCAAGAGCAACGCGCCCGGGCTCAAGACCATCGTGTCGGTCGACAAGATCGTGGCCTCGGGGATCGTGCGCTCGGGCGACGACCGCGTGCAGGTGCTGGTCTTCCTCAACCGCACGACCAGCAACGCCAGCGGGCAGCAGGCGCTGACCCAGGACCAGGTCGTGATGACCATGCAGCGCGGTGACGACGGCGAGTGGCTGGTGTCCGACATGAACACCAACGAGCTCGGCTGAGCGCTCTCCCGGCGTTCTGCACAGCGCTCGTCCGGACCGGTCCGCCAGAACAATCGGCGTGGGCTGCTTGACCTGAGTGGCTCCTGGGGTCATGATCTTGCGCAGCGTCTCGCTGACGAACACGAGATGGCTCTTGTGCTGCACTGAGTTCTTGGCTACTGTTGCGCTTTGCGCCTGCCCTCAGATGCTCATCGCCTGCCCGGATGGCCGATGCAGTGGTGGCCCGGCGCCATTCAGTTCTCGTCTCAAAGGGACTCTCCTTGGCCGCGCGCAGCACCACCGTTTCCGGTAAGAACAACCCCCGCCGCATCTCCTTCGCAAAGATCCACGAGCCTCTCGAGGTTCCGCAGCTCCTCTCCCTCCAGACCGACAGCTTCGACTGGCTGATCGGCAACGAGAAGTGGGACGCCCAGGTCCAGGCCCGCACCGACGCGGGCGAGGACGTCAGCTCCAAGTCCGGTCTGACCGAGATCTTCGAGGAGATCTCGCCGATCGAGGACTTCTCGGAGACGATGTCGCTCTCCTTCGAGAGCCCGGTGTTCTACGACCCCAAGTACACCGTCGACGAGTGCAAGGAGAAGGACTTCACCTACTCCGCTCCTCTCTACGTCTCGGCGGAGTTCACCAACAACGACACCGGTGAGATCAAGGGCCAGACCGTCTTCATGGGTGACTTCCCCCTGATGACGCCCAAGGGCACCTTCGTGATCAACGGCACCGAGCGCGTCGTCGTCTCGCAGCTGGTCCGCTCGCCCGGTGTCTACTTCGAGCGCACGGCCGACAAGACGTCCGACAAGGACATCTACACCGCCAAGCTGATCCCCAGCCGCGGCGCCTGGCTCGAGTTCGAGATCGACAAGCGCGACCTGGTCGGCGTACGCCTGGACCGCAAGCGCAAGCAGAACGTCACCGTGCTGCTCAAGGCCCTCGGCTGGACCAACGAGCAGATCCGCGAGGAGTTCGGCCAGTACGAGTCGATGATGCTGACCCTCGAGAAGGACAACACCCAGGCCCAGGACGACGCGCTGCTCGACATCTACCGCAAGCTGCGCCCGGGCGAGCCGCCCACGCGCGAGGCCGCGCAGACGCTGCTGAACAACTACTACTTCAACCCCAAGCGCTACGACCTGGCCAAGGTCGGTCGCTACAAGATCAACAAGAAGCTGGGGCTGACCGAGGCGTTCGACCAGCAGACGCTGACCATCGACGACATCGTCGCCGCGATCCGCTACATCGTCGCGCTGCACGACGGCCAGGAGAACGTCGAGGCGCCTCAGGGCACCCTGCCGATCTCCTCCGACGACATCGACCACTTCGGCAACCGCCGGATGCGCACGGTCGGCGAGCTGATCCAGAACCAGCTCCGCACGGGCCTGGCCCGCATGGAGCGCGTGGTGCGCGAGCGGATGACGACCCAGGACGTCGAGGCCATCACGCCGCAGTCGCTGATCAACATCCGCCCGGTGGTCGCGGCGCTGAAGGAGTTCTTCGGCACCTCGCAGCTGAGCCAGTTCATGGACCAGACCAACCCGATCGCCGGCCTCACGCACAAGCGTCGCCTCTCGGCGCTCGGCCCCGGTGGTCTGTCTCGCGACCGCGCCGGCATGGAGGTCCGCGACGTCCACCACAGCCACTACGGCCGGATGTGCCCGATCGAGACCCCTGAGGGTCCCAACATCGGTCTGATCGGGTCGCTGGCCTCCTACGGCCGGATCAACCCGTTCGGCTTCGTGGAGACGCCCTACCGCAAGGTCGAGAAGGGCGTCGTCACCGACCAGATCGACTACCTCACCGCCGACGACGAGGACCGCTACGTCATCGCGCAGGCCAACGCCGCTCTCGACGCGAAGAACCGCTTCGCCGAGGAGCGCGTCCTGGTCCGCCAGCGCGAGGGCGAGGTCTCCGAGATCCTGGCCGACGAGGTCGACTACATGGACGTCTCGCCGCGCCAGATGGTGTCGGTCGCGACGGCCCTCATCCCGTTCCTCGAGCACGACGACGCCAACCGCGCACTCATGGGCGCCAACATGCAGCGCCAGGCCGTGCCGCTCATCAAGAGCGACTCGCCCCTGGTCGGCACCGGCATCGAGTACCGCGCGGCGGTCGACGCCGGCGACGTGGTCGTGGCGGAGAAGGCCGGTGTGGTCAAGGAGGTGTCGGCCGAGCTCGTCGAGACGATGAACGACGACGGCTCCTACTCCACTTACAAGCTGGCCAAGTTCAAGCGCTCCAACCAGGGCACCTGCATCAACCAGCGGCCCCTGGTCTCGGAGGGTGACCGGCTCGAGGTCGGCAGCCCGATCGCCGACGGTCCGTGCACCGACAACGCCGAGATGGCGCTGGGCACCAACCTCCTCGTGGCGTTCATGCCCTGGCAGGGCCACAACTACGAGGACGCGATCATCCTCAGCCAGCGGCTGATCCAGGAGGACGTCCTCACCTCGATCCACATCGAGGAGCACGAGGTCGACGCGCGCGACACCAAGCTCGGCCCCGAGGAGATCACCCGCGACATCCCCAACGTCTCCGAGGAGATGCTGGCCGACCTCGACGAGCGCGGGATCATCCGCATCGGCGCCGAGGTCACCACGGGCGACATCCTGGTCGGCAAGGTCACGCCCAAGGGCGAGACCGAGCTGACCCCCGAGGAGCGGCTGCTCCGCGCGATCTTCGGCGAGAAGGCGCGCGAGGTGCGCGACACCTCGATGAAGGTGCCCCACGGTGAGTCCGGCACGGTCATCGGCGTGCGGGTCTTCGACCGCGAGGAGGGCGACGAGCTGCCGCCCGGCGTCAACCAGCTGGTGCGCGTCTACGTCGCCCAGAAGCGCAAGATCTCGGTCGGCGACAAGCTCGCCGGGCGCCACGGCAACAAGGGCGTCATCGCCAAGATCCTGCCGATCGAGGACATGCCGTTCATGGAGGACGGCACCCCGGTCGACGTCGTGCTCAACCCGCTCGGTGTCCCGCGCCGGATGAACATCGGCCAGATCCTCGAGCTGCACCTGGGCTGGCTGGCCAAGCAGGGCTGGGACCTCGACCTGCACGGCGACACCTCGAAGTCGGACTGGAAGCAGCGCCTGATCGACATCGGCGTCGACAAGGCCGAGCCCGGCACCAAGGTCGCGACCCCGGTCTTCGACGGTGCCCGCGAGGACGAGATCGTCGGCCTGCTCGGCGCGACCTACCCCAACCGTGACGGCGTCCGCGTCGTCAAGGAGGACGGCAAGGCCTCGCTGTTCGACGGTCGCTCCGGCGAGCCGTTCCCGGACCCGGTGGCGGTCGGCTACATGTACATCCTCAAGCTGCACCACCTCGTGGACGACAAGATCCACGCGCGCAGCACCGGCCCCTACTCGATGATCACGCAGCAGCCCCTGGGCGGCAAGGCCCAGTTCGGCGGCCAGCGGTTCGGCGAGATGGAGGTCTGGGCGATGGAGGCCTACGGCGCCGCGTACGCGCTGCAGGAGCTGCTGACCATCAAGTCCGACGACGTGCCGGGTCGCGTCAAGGTCTACGAGGCGATCGTCAAGGGCGAGAACATCCCCGACTCGGGCATCCCCGAGTCGTTCAAGGTGCTCGTCAAGGAGATGCAGTCGCTGTGTCTCAACGTCGAGGTGCTGAGCCAGGACGGCTCGTCGATCGAGCTCCGTGACGCGGAGGAAGACGTCTTCCGCGCCGCCGAGGAGCTCGGCATCGACCTGTCGCGCCGCGAGCCCAGCTCGGTCGAAGAGGTGTGAGCCGCCGGCGCCCCGGGGCTCCTCGTGAGCCCCGGGCGCCGGCCTCCGCCCCCCACTACACAACTTTCTTGCTTAGTCCTACCGAAGGGTTGCAGCCATCGTGCTCGACGTGAACTTCTTCGACCAGCTCCAGATCCGTCTGGCCACCGCGGATGACATCCGCACGTGGAGCCACGGCGAGGTCAAGAAGCCTGAGACCATCAACTACCGCACGCTCAAGCCCGAGCGTGACGGCCTCTTCTGCGAGAAGATCTTCGGTCCCACCCGGGACTGGGAGTGCTACTGCGGCAAGTACAAGCGCGTGCGCTTCAAGGGCATCATCTGCGAGCGCTGCGGCGTCGAGGTGACCCGTTCCAAGGTCCGCCGTGAGCGGATGGGCCACATCGAGCTGGCCGCCCCGGTCACCCACATCTGGTACTTCAAGGGTGTCCCGAGCCGGCTCGGCTACCTGCTCGACCTGGCGCCGAAGGACCTCGAGAAGGTCATCTACTTCGCCGCCTACATGATCACCTCGGTCGACGAGGACGCGCGTCACCGCGACCTGTCCTCGCTCGAGGGCAAGGTCGGGCTCGAGCGCGAGCGCCTCGAGAAGCGCCGTGACGGCTCGCTCGAGGACCGCCAGAAGAAGCTCGAGGAGGACCTCGCCGCCCTGGAGGCCGAGGGCGCCAAGGCCGACGCGCGCCGCAAGGTCCGCGACGGTGCCGAGCGTGAGATGAAGCAGCTGCGCGACCGTGCGCAGCGCGAGATCGACCGCCTCGACGAGGTGTGGAACACCTTCAAGTCCCTCAAGGTCCAGGACCTGATGGGCGACGAGATGCTCTACCGCGAGATGAAGAACTGGTTCGGCAAGTACTTCGAGGGCTACATGGGCGCCACGGCGATCCAGAAGCGCCTCCAGGACTTCGACATCGCCGCCGAGGTGGAGTCGCTGCGCGAGACCATCGCGACCGGCAAGGGCCAGCGCAAGGTCCGCGCGCTCAAGCGCCTCAAGGTCGTCGACGCGTTCCGCAAGACCGGCAACCAGCCCGAGGGCATGGTCCTCGACGCCGTCCCCGTGATCCCGCCGGACCTGCGCCCGATGGTGCAGCTCGACGGTGGTCGCTTCGCGACGTCGGACCTCAACGACCTCTACCGCCGCGTCATCAACCGCAACAACCGCCTCAAGCGGCTGCTCGACCTCGGCGCGCCCGAGATCATCGTCAACAACGAGAAGCGGATGCTCCAGGAGGCCGTCGACTCGCTGTTCGACAACGGCCGTCGTGGCCGTCCCGTCACCGGCCCGGGCAACCGGCCGCTGAAGTCGCTGTCCGACATGCTCAAGGGCAAGCAGGGTCGCTTCCGCCAGAACCTCCTCGGCAAGCGCGTCGACTACTCCGGCCGCTCCGTGATCGTCTCCGGCCCGCAGCTCAAGCTGCACCAGTGCGGTCTGCCGAAGAACATGGCGATCGAGCTCTTCAAGCCCTTCGTGATGAAGCGGCTCGTCGACCTCTCGCACGCGCAGAACATCAAGTCCGCCAAGCGGATGGTCGAGCGCGCCGTGCGTCCCGAGGTCTGGGACGTGCTCGAGGAGGTCATCACCGAGCACCCGGTGCTGCTCAACCGCGCACCGACGCTGCACCGCCTCGGCATCCAGGCCTTCGAGCCGCAGCTGATCGAGGGCAAGGCCATCCAGATCCACCCGCTCGTGTGCGGCGCGTTCAACGCCGACTTCGACGGTGACCAGATGGCGGTGCACCTGCCGCTGTCGGCCGAGGCGCAGGCCGAGGCCCGGATCCTGATGCTGTCGACCAACAACATCCTCAAGCCGTCGGACGGCCGTCCCGTGACCATGCCCTCGCAGGACATGATCATCGGCATCTTCTGGCTGACCACCGACCGCGACGGCCTGCCGGGCAACGGCCGGGTCTTCTCCTCGCAGGCCGAGGCCATCATGGCCTTCGACCGCGGCGAGATCGGGATGCAGAGCAAGATCCGCGTCCGCCTCAACGACATCGTGCCGCCCGTCGGCCACGACGTCGGCGAGGACTGGGTCGCCGGGCAGCCGCTGCTGTTCGAGACCACCCTGGGTCGCACGATCTTCAACGACACGCTCCCGGCCAACTACCCCTACGTCAACGACCGGGTGGACAAGAAGCGTCTGGGCCAGATCGTCAACGACCTGGCGGAGCGCTACACCAAGGTCGAGGTCGCCGCCTCGCTCGACGCCCTCAAGGACACCGGCTTCCACTGGGCGACCCGCTCGGGAGTCACCGTGTCGATCGACGACGTCACGACCCCGCAGAACAAGATCCAGATCCTGGCCAAGTTCGAGGAGCGCGCGGCCAAGATCCAGGTGCAGTTCGAGCGCGGTCTGGTCACCGACGAGGAGCGCCGTCAGGAGCTCATCGAGATCTGGACCGAGGCCGCGAGCGACGTCGGGAAGGCGATGGAGGAGAACTTCGACCGCACCAACCCGATCTACATGATGGTCGACTCGGGTGCCTCCGGAAACATGAACCAGATCCGGCAGGTCGCGGCCATGCGTGGTCTGGTGGCCAACCCGAAGGGCGAGATCATCCCGCGCCCGATCAAGTCCAACTTCCGTGAGGGCCTGACCGTCCTCGAGTACTTCATCGCCACCCACGGTGCCCGCAAGGGCCTCGCGGACACGGCGCTGCGTACGGCGGACTCGGGCTACCTCACGCGTCGTCTGGTCGACGTGTCGCAGGACGTCATCATCCGCGAGGAGGACTGCGGCACCGAGCGCGGTCTGCCCAAGCGGATCGGCGACAAGAACGCCGAGGGCGTCGTGGTCAAGGCCGAGAACGCCGAGACCGCCGCCTACGCCCGTTCGGCCGCCTCCGAGGTCACCCACCCCGAGACCGGCGACGTGCTGGTCGAGGCGGGCGGCGACCTGGGCGACGTCCAGATCGGTCAGCTGGTCGCCGCCGGCATCGAGGAGGTCAAGGTCCGCTCCGTGCTGACCTGCGACGCCAAGACCGGCACCTGCGCCAAGTGCTACGGCCGCTCGCTGGCCACCGGCCAGCTGGTCGACATCGGTGAGGCGGTCGGCATCATCGCCGCCCAGTCCATCGGTGAGCCCGGCACGCAGCTGACCATGCGCACCTTCCACACCGGTGGTGTGGCCTCGGCCGACGACATCACGCAGGGTCTGCCCCGTGTGGTCGAGCTCTTCGAGGCCCGCTCGCCCAAGGGTCGTACCCCGATCGCCGAGGCCGCCGGTCGCGTCGAGATCGAGGACACCGACAAGGCGCGCAAGATCCTGATCACGCCCGACGACGGCTCCGAGGTCCAGGAGTACCCCGTCTCGAAGCGCTCGCGCCTCCTCGTCGAGGACGGCCAGCACATCGAGGTCGGCGACCCGCTGACCATCGGTACGCCCGACCCGCAGGACGTCCTGCGGATCCTCGGCGTGCGCCGGGCCCAGGAGCACCTGGTGGACGAGGTGCAGGCGGTCTACCGCTCGCAGGGTGTCGCCATCCACGACAAGCACATCGAGATCATCGTGCGGCAGATGCTGCGCCGGGTCACGGTCATCGAGTCCGGGGAGACCAACCTGCTCCCCTCCGACCTCGTCGACCGCGTGATGTTCGAGGAGGAGAACCGCCGCGTGGTCTCCGAGGGCGGCAAGCCGGCCTCGGGTCGCCCGGTCCTCATGGGCATCACCAAGGCCTCGCTCGCGACCGAGTCGTGGCTCTCGGCGGCCTCCTTCCAGGAGACCACCCGGGTGCTCACGGACGCGGCCATCAACGGCCGCTCGGACTCGCTGCGCGGTCTGAAGGAGAACGTGATCATCGGCAAGCTGATCCCTGCCGGCACGGGTCTCGAGCGCTACCGCAACATCCGGGTGGAGCCCACCGAGGAGGCGCGCGCCGCGGCGTACGCCGTCACCGGCTACGACTCCTACGACTACGAGTTCGGCACCGCTGGTGCCGGTCAGGCCGTCGCTCTCGACGACTTCGACTTCGGGTCCTACCAGAGCTGACCCAGCTCGACCACGAGGCCCGTCCCCCGTCATGGGGGGCGGGCCTCGTGCCGTCTCAGCGACTTCTCAGCGCCGATCGGCAACTCCGGTGCGACGGCGTACGTCGTACAGACGTGAACATCATCCGCACCACCTCTGTCCTGGCCGCCGCGGCGGCCGTGTCGTTCTCCCTCGTGCCGCTGGCCTCGGCGCAGGCCGCGCAGGCCGCCCCGGTCAAGGAGTGCACGAACGCGCAGCTGAAGGCGGCCTACAAGGGCGGCGACGCCGCCACGAGCCACGTCTTCGGACGCATCGTGCTCACCAACGTCTCCTCGCGCACGTGCTCGGTGCGCGGCTTCGGCGGGCTGTCGTACGTCGGGCACGGCGACGGCACGCAGGTCGGGGCGGCCGCGGACCGGGCCACGGGCACGAAGGTGACCACCGTCGTCCTGCGCCCGGGTGACAAGGCCAGGAGCAAGGTCTCCGAGACCAGCACCGGTCCCTACGACGCCTCGCAGTGCACGCCGGTGGCGGTGGACGGGTTCCGCGTCTACGTGCCCGACTCGACGGCCTCGCAGTTCGTCGCGCACCCCACCACGGGCTGCGAGCAGACCGGCGTGCACCTGCTGAGCCACCAGGCCTTCAAGCGCGCCTGACGCTCGCCCACTTTCCAGCACAGTGGGATCCGAAGCTTGGAATTCACGTGACTTGAAGTCGC
>JADMIO010965039.1_pt1 | contig 22921 bp, 21 predicted proteins | sample 8958161 | NCBI WGS metagenome assembly JADMIO01 (sample SAMN16585339, study PRJNA669376) | soil metagenome | isolation source: Crop rotation soil | place: USA: Cullars Rotation, Alabama | collected 2011 | reverse complement strand
CGCGACAACTTGTCCACGTGGAATTCTAAGCTTAGGATCCCAATGTGCTGGAAAGGTGCCGCACGTGCCGTGCCTCCCGGTTACAACCCTCGGTTCACGAGCACGAAGAAGCGCTACCGCTACCTGGTCGTCCGGGACAAGGTCCGCAAACCCCCTGCTTCGCGATCGTGCCTGGCGCGTCGGGATGGACATGGACATCGCGCGCGCGCAGCGGGAAGCTGAATCCATCGTGGGCACGCACGACTTTGCAGCATTTCGAGCGGTAGGCGACGTGCGCGAGATCACGACGCGCACCATCACGTCCGTCACCGTCGAGGCCTCCAGCTGCGATCCGCGCCTCTGGTCGATCGCGATCGAAGGCAACGCCTTCCTCTACAACATGGTGCGCATCCTCGTCGGTACGCTGATCGACGTGGCACGGGAGAACCTTCCCGAGGGGGCGATCGCGCGCGCGCTCGAGATGAAGGACCGCTCCTTCGCAGGTCAAACGGCGCCTGCGCACGGGCTCACGCTCCAGCACATCGACGTCGACCTTCCGGAGAGCGCGGGGGTCCCATGGCCGCCGTGAGGCAGACGTCGACCATCTCCGTACGCGGCGCGCATCCCGACGAGGGCCGCGCGATCTCGGGCCTCTGGCGCGAGCTCTGGGACGCGCACGAGGCGTGGGGCGGCTACGCGGGTACCCGCGACGGGCGCATCTACGATCAGCTCGCCCATCGGCTCTCCGAGGACGCGCGGGTGCGCGGCGGTCAGCCGGTCCTCGGACGTCACATCCACCTCGTTGCTGCCGTGGATGGTGGGGTCATCGGTCAGGTCGAGGGATGGTTCGAACGTCACGGCGTCGACGAGGCCACTCCGTTCACCTGCGAGGTGCGCTCGCTCATCGTCGCAGCCCGAGCGCGAGCGCGTGGTGGTGGCCGCGCCCTCCTCGACGGCCTCGCGGGGGTCGCGAAGCAGCTCAGTCGCGGCTCGCCCGTCGTGCTCGCTGCAGAGGTGCTCGAGCCGAACCCCGCCCACGCGTTTTACGGAAACGTCGGCTTCGCGCCGGTCTCGTGGACCGCGCGCGTCTCCACCGAGGGGGCCGCCGCGCCGGTCCCCTTCGAGCCCTATGCTGCGCGGATCGCGTCGGCAAACGACGCGCTCCCGATCGCGTTGCTCGATCCCGCCCTCGCCGCTCGTCGTCGCGCGCAGGGTGACATCCGCTTCGACCGACCGCGCGCCGTGGATGCCACCTTCGTCGGGGCGCTCGCGGCACATCTCGCACGTCCGAGCGCCACCGATCAGAGCGAGCTCGTCGCCGTGGATCCAGCCGGCACGGTGCGGGCAAGCGCGAGCCTCACCGTCATGTCGCTCGATCCGCCTTTCCTGCCTGCGCGTCGTGGCCTCCTGGGGCGCTTCGCGATGGACCCCGCGCTCGATCCACGCCCGCTCGTCGGAGCCCTCGTGCGGCTCGGACGGCGGCTCGCGCTCGTGAGGGGTGCCGCGACCCTCGAGCTCACCGATCTCGATCCTCCCGGGCACCCGCTCCACTCCGGCGCGCTCGCCGTGGGCGCCGGCGCCGCTCCGTGGTCCCGCATCGTCGAACGCTTCGCCTAGGAGCTCACGTCATCATCGGCCGATAGCGGCGCGCTGGCGGCGTCGGCTCGCTGCGTCGTACAGGAGTACGACTCGCTCGGCCTCCTTGCCAGCGCTTGCTCTCGGCCGATGCTGACGCGAGCTCTCGCGCGGTCGTTTGGGGACGCGTGCGACCTTCGCGGGGGCGCGCGGTGGGCTAGGGGATGGCGCTCTTGAGTTGTTGCTGGAGGATGGCGTCGACGGAGGACTGGGCCGAGGGAGGGGCGGGCGTCGGCTTCTTTTCGGGCTCGGCGGCCGCGGTCTTCTCGGGGGCCTTCGGCTTGGGGGCCTCGCGCGGGGCGGGCGCAGCCGCCTTCGGTGCCTCCTTCGGCTCGGGCTTCGAGGCGACCTCGACGGGGGGCGGAGTCGGCGCGGCGGAGCGCGCCTTCGCCGCGGTCGCGGGGCGCTTGTCGCTCGTCGCGATCTCGGGGCTCGTCGCAGGCGGCGCAGGAGCAGCCGCGGCCGCGGGAGCCGGATCCACCTTGGCCTCGGCCGGACGCGGGACGACGAAGCCGACCGCGGTCTCCGGATTCGCCTGCGGCGCGATCGCGAGGGCGCCCGCTTGCGCGGCGGCCGCCGTCGTCGGCGCCGCGTTGCTCGCGGTCTCCGCGTGCGCGCTGGGAACGACCGACTTCTTGTACGAGACCCATGCCGCGCCCGCGCATGCGATCGCGAGCAGACCGAGAGCGGCCATCACCAGCGTGCTCGCGCGTCCCGATCCTTCCTTCGCCTTCGCGAGCTTCGCGGCAGGTCGCTTGGTCGTGACCGTGGGCGTCGCGCCGGGCGGCGCGGAGGGAGTGCCTTGCTTCGCTTCGCGCGCGCTTGCGGCGCTCGAGACGGACGACGTGCTGGGCTCCTTTGCGTCGATGAGCGCAGCAGCCGCGCGCGCGACGTTGAGGTTGTGAGTCGTGAGCGGAACGGTCTTCAGCTGCCGCGGGGGCGCGTTCTTCATTTTCGCAAGGCCTCGATCCAGCTCAATCATGAGGCGGTCTTGGGTCAAAATCGAGCCCGTTGTCGTCTTCACCACGGTCTTTTCGCCTCGCCTTCCTCGTCGCGCCCCGCCGCTCTTGCCGCTCGCTCGCTCGCCGTCTCCAGAGGCGCTCTGCCTCACGTTCTCTCCGTCGTCACCCGCCGTGTTCCACCGCGCACTTCGACGGACATGACGTCCGCAGTCGTTGCGGTGTCGCCCCTGGGTTGTCAGGTGTCAGTTGGGAATGGACCGGTACTGCTCGCGTACCACCACTCCCTGGACCCCGAGGTTCGTCGCGCTGACATCCGCCGCGTAGTCGGCGAAACGAAACTCGGTCGCCGCGCGATTGAGGTAGCCCGCGAGGTGTGCCGAGGACGCCGTCCCCTTCACGGTCGTGGCCGGACCGGCCTCGTGTGTGATCCGGTCGGAGATCGACGTGAGCACCGCGGCGGCCTTGTCGACGTCGGTTCCGTCGCGCATGAGGTCCACGCCCACGAGAACGCCCTTCGGGTCGAAGCGAAAGAACGCGTCGTGCACGGCGCCGCCGCCCTCGGCCGGCATCGGCCGGTCCTTGCCTTCGCAGCGCACGGCTGCTCCCCCGAGCTCCTCGCCGCACGCCGCGCCCACGCTTGCACCCCAGGCCGTGACTTCCGCCTTGGTCGTCCGGTCGAGCACGAAGCCATAGGCGGGGCGGGCCGCAGCGCGGGTGGTCGCCTTGAGGGTCGCGAGGTTCTTGACCCGGAAGTCCTCGAGCTTGTCGGCCGAGGGCGGAGCCTGTTCCCACGGACATCCACCCGAGCCAAGACCGAGAAGGGCGGCACCGCTGCGCGTGTGCGCGAAGACCGTGATGGCCAAAAGAGGCACGGTCACGGCCGCCGCGCCCTTCGACCAGCGTTTCCACTGCGGTCTCATGGTCAGCCGCTGTCCCCCGCGTCGCCCGCTTCGGCCGCGTCGATGAGCCCGGTGTCGATGATCCCGGCGTCGACGGTGCAGGGCTTGCCCATGTACTCGCCGTTCTCGCAGGCGCAGTAGGTGTTGCGGTCCGACTGGTTGTTGGTCTGGACCACGCCCGTTCGCGTGCCCTCGAACACCGGTGCGATCGCCCGGATATCGTCCTGGGACAGGCCCTTGTCCGCCAGCTCGGCCGAGACGACCTCGACGAAGGCGTTGAAGTCCGCGTTCCGGAGGTTCATCCCCTTGTGGGCGTTGGTCATGTCGCGGCACTTGTTGCCGGCCGAGTCCTTCGTCGTGTTCGTCACGTACGAGACGCCCGGGCACTGGAACGCGCCGCCCATCTGGATCTGGAAGCATTCCACGAGGTGCTGCGTCTGCTCCGGCTTGAGGGCGGTGATCGGTGAGCCGATCCGGCAATCCGCGGCCGCGCGGGCCATGATGCTGGCCGCGATGGCCTTCACGTTCTCGTAGCCACCGTACTTGCCGCAGATGGGGGCGCCGAGCTGGGCATCGGGGTTGTTCTGGGGATCGATGTTGCCCCCCTCGCCCCCGCCGCCGTCGCGGGTTCGGGTCGTTCCCGGGTTCTCGTCCTCGGTGCTGCATGCGTAGGCCAGCGCGGCCCACGCGACGAGCATCGACGACACGACAGCGATCCTCGTTCGACCTCCCAAGTTCTGCATCCGACAGCCTCCGCTTCGTTTCTATGGAGCAAGCCCCGCGCCGACCCGGGCGCGCCCCTCCGATCCTAGCCGCAGCGGGCATGGAATTGTGCAGCAGACCCACCGATCGACCGCTCTTGCGTGGAGATGGATGAACGGACAGCTCCGGATCGGTGCACGATGCACGCACCTCGTGTGTCCACGCGATCTCGTAGGCCGGCGCCCCGTCCGTTGGGGTGTGGAGCCCTCGTTCGTTACGATCTTCGTTCCACGAATGTGACAGCCCGTGTGACGATGACCGAGGGGCTTTAGAAGAGCGGGAGAGCCCTGAATGCCCTCCGCCGCACGAGCTCGAGGTGGACGGCACGTGCCGTGCAAACTTTCCAACACCATGCGAATCGGCCTCCTCCTCGTCGTCGGACTCGCGCTCAGCGCGGGGTGTGCGCAGAAGCGCTCACAGCCCGTCGCGCGGACCGCGACGCCGCCGACCGCCGCCGCGCCTCCCGCCGTGGACCCTGCCGCAGAGCAGGCCGCGGCGGATCGCGAGAAGCGTCCTCGGCTTGGTGAGGCGGCGGTGTACGTGGACGGCAAGTCGCTCGGTGTGCTTCGCAGCCAGGAGCTCCCGGCCAAGCTCCCTCCTCATGTGATCAACCTGGGAGAAGGGTACGAGGCAACCCGCTACTCGCTCACCGAGTACATCACCGCGCTCGGCGTCGACGCGAAGAAGGTGCGCGCCGCCCACCTGTACGGCGGCTCGCGCGTGGTCGTCGTCGATCGCGCCGAGCTCACGCGCATCGGTAGCGAAATCATGTTCTCCTTCGTGCAGGGGGATCGCGGCAAGCCGCGGCTTCACTTCCCCCCCAAGAAGCTCAACGTGAACACGACGATCGACATGCTCTCGGGCATGGCCTTCTACGTCGACAAGGAGCCGCCGACCTTGAAGGACGGCGAGCTCGTCATGCCCGATGGCACGTCGGCCACCGGCAAGGTTCCCTACGCGCCCGAGGAGCAGGGCAACGGCACTCGCGTCTACGTCGATGGTTCGCTCGTCGCGACCGTGAAGCGCAAGAAGCTCACGAACGACATCGCGGTCCCCGCCAAGGCCGGTGACGAGAATGACCCCACGAAGTTCTCGCTCGTCGCCTACGCCAGCAAGCTCGGCGTCGATGCCAAGCGCGCCAAGGCCATCGATCTCGTGGCGGGCGACGATGTCGTCGCTCATCTCGCGCCGGAGAGCGCAAAGGGCGTGACGTTCTACGTTCCCTCGCGCAACCGCGGCCAGGCCCTCGTCGACGTGCCGCAGGGTGACGCCACGCGCCCGGCCCGTGTCAGCGCCGTCCAGATTTTCGTGAAGACAACGCCTCCGTCACGCAGCGTCGTATCCATCGACGATGCAGCGGAGGCCATCCCCAACACCACGGCGGGCCGCGGTGGGGATGACGATCGTGAGTAACCGCAGCAGCCAGGAGAGCAGGAGAATCATGAGAACACGGCATTCGATCTCGGTCGTTTTCGGATGTGCACTCATGCTCACGGGGACGAGCGTCTTCGCTGACACGGCGCTGCCGGAGACCGCGCCGCTCGAGAAGACGAGCGCTGCGCAGGTCCTCAGCGTCGCCAGCGGTCATCACCGCGGTCGAAACGACGGCGAGATGCGCCTTCGCTATCCCGGCTTCGAGCAGAGCACCGTCGTCTTCTCGAAGAACCACCTCGTCGTCGTGACGATGGAAGCGGTCCAGGAGAAGGACAAGGCTCCCGTCCAGTGCAGCTGCTCGAGCTACGAGATGCGGCCTGACGGGCCCCCGCGGCTCGTCACCGATCTGAAGCGACTCACCGAGTACTCGAACGGAGAGCGTGCCTGCAACCATCCGAAGGCCGCGGCGGACGAGAACGGCAACATCGTCTGGGGCTACGGCTCCGACTACAACTCGAACCGCCCCAACACCTACGCCGGCATCATCAACGAGAAGTGCGAGCACCTCGCGGCGCCGCAGATGGTCAGCATCGCGCGTGACGCGAACGACGGCGCGTGGGACGTCGCCTACCTCGGCAATGGTCAGTTCATCGGCGGGTACTACAGCGACGGTGGCACGCCCACGACCGGGTTCCCGGCGCCGGGCGGCGACTACTCGGTGGCGATGGGCCTCTCGGTCCAGACGGGCGCGCTCCTCCCGACCCTGACCCGGACGTGGATCAAGGACGTCGTCACGCCGACCAACATCGGTCGTCCGACCATCACGGCGGTCGCGCCCGATCGCGGTCTGCTCTGCGCGCCGAAGGGACCGAACCGTCCCAGCGATCACATCGAGTGTGGCCTCATCGACACGACCAACGGTACGGTCGTGTGGAAGGCCGAGGTCGCGAAGGGCGATCGCAACAAGAAGATCTACTTCAATCAGCCCACCGTCGTTCGGATCTCCGAGAACAAGTTCGCGCTCTCGGCCATCGAGTCGAGCGGACAGGGCAAGCAGGGCAACAACGTCAAGGGGTCGAACCTCTCTCACCTCATCCTCCTCGAGCGCAACGGTGACTCGATCACGGTGGGCGGCGAGATCGTCGGCGCGGCAGCGCACCAGACGCACTCCTCGATCTGCGCGGGCGGATACGGCGAGCAAGGCGAAGCGAGCGTCGCCGTCTTCAGCGCGGCGCCTACCGGCATCGGCCGCGCGGCGATGCAGATGGTCTCGTTCAACCAGACGACGAAGGCGTTCGCCACCGACCCCAAGGCCGACCTCTGGCCGGCCGCGTGGTACGGCGACTCGGGCCACCTCTCCAACTGGTATGGCCGCAACCCGATGCGCCAGGGTCGTGACTTCATGCGCTGCATCGGCGACGTTCCGAACGCCGGCTACCACGTTCCGAACGGCTTCCAGCCGGACGTGAAGAGCTTCTTCGTCGGCACCGTGCACGGCCGCGTGCCCGGCGACGAGAAGAACTCGCTCTTCCTCAGCCTGGTCCCCGGCCAGATGGACAAGAAGCTCGCGCCCACCAACCCGGTGCCCGCGGGCGAGATCCCGAGCCTGGATCCGAACGCCACGAACCCCAACGACAAGGCGCCCAGCGCCGACGAGAGCGGCTGCGGCTGCAGCACCGTCGGAATGTCGAGCGGCGGGAGCATGTCGCTCCTCGGACTGGTTGCCATCGGCCTGATTATTTCGTTGCGCCGCCGGACGCGATAATCTCTCTCTCGAGCGGGAGGCTATTTTGAACCATCGAGCTTTCTTGAGAAGCTCCGCAGCGGTCGTCGCCGCGTGGCTCGTGGCGACGACGGGCTGCTCGACCAAGAAGACGGCGAGCAGCGAAGAGAGTCAGGCGGACCAGGACCGCGCCACGGCGCGGGAGTACTACATCGCACGCGTACACCCCGCGGCAGGCACCTGCCTGGGGTGTCACGCGGGAGCGCAAGGCCCCCGCTTCATGGCGACCGACGCCGAGGAGTCGTACAAGACGATCGAGAAGACGGCCGGCCTCATCGCGGCTCCGAAGGGGAGTCCTCTCGTGCAGTACGTCCACAAGGATCCCGCCGTCGCGATCAGCCCCGAGCAGCGCAGCGTCATCACGCAGTGGCTGAGCCTCGAGGCCACGGCCCGGAACCTCGAGGGGGCGGTCGAGAAGCCGAAGACGATCACCGACGCGTACAAGCAGTTTGCCGACTGCATGAACTTCGACGTCTGGGCCTACTACCGGATGGGCGACGTCGCCTTCACGCAGACCGACGCCGAAGGTCCCTGCCTCGGCTGCCACAGCACCGGACAGGGCAGCGCCTGGCTGAGCGCCGGCTCTCGCGAGACCTTCGAGAAGGCGCGCCAGTTTCCGTTCATCCAGAAGCTGGTCGTCGGCAAGCTCGACGACAGGGGGAGCTTCGAGACGCTGCAGCCCTCCAACCGCCTCATCGAGAAGGCCAACGAGGTCTGTCCTCCCGAATCCAAGGCGTGTCACCCCAGCTACGGTCTGCCGCCCGCAATCACGACCGCAGTGAAGGGCTACGTGGACACGACGTTGCAAAATCTGGCCGCGGGTACGTGCTCGTCGGGCATCGTCGTGCCCCAGGATGCGGGCCCCAGGGACGCAGGAGACGGAGGCTGAGATGCGCAGCATCACGAACGTAGAGCGCCGGAGTTTTCTGGCCGTGGCGCTCGTCGCTGCGGCGTGCGGAGTATGGGCGTGCGGCTCGTCCGAGGGCGGTGAGGACGGTGAGTCCGGCGGAGGCACGGGCGCCAAGAAGTTCTTCGTCGACAAGGTCTACGTGACCGTCAACGACGCCTGCAAGACGTGCCACCAGACGGGCAAGAGCGGCGCGCCCGTCTTCCTCGGCGCGAACGGTGACGCGTCGTACACGGCCATCGAAGGTTTTCCTGGCCTCATCTCGGCGCCCAGCGTGAGCCCCATCGTGCAGAAGGGCGTGCACAGCGGCCCTGCGCTCTCGCTCACGCAGACCGAGCTCGTCACGCAGTGGCTCAAGCTCGAGATCGCCGAGCGCAAGCTCGGATCGGATCTGGGCGCGCCCAAGAACCTCCGCGCAGCCTTCGCCGCGTTCGGGGCGTGCATGGACTTCACGAAGTGGAAGGAGCTCAAGCTCGACACGATCGCGGCGACCCCGACCGAGAACAACCAGGGGCAGTGCATGGCTTGCCACAACTACGGTCAGGCCAGCATGTGGCTCAGCGGCGACGAGGACGAGACCTTCCTCAAGATGCAGAAGTTTCCCTACGTCCAGCGCCTCGTGGTGGGACGCGTCACGGCCGACGGATCCTTCGACGGGATCGAAGCTTCACGCCGGATGCTCGACAAGGGGAACGAGGCGCAGCAGCCCCAGTCCAACAGCCACCCGCGGTTCGCGCTCACCGCCGAGCTGGCGACGAGCCTCAACTCGTTCGTGCTCGACACCATCAGCAACATGAACGCGAACCGCTGCCAGAACGTGACGGGCGCCGACGCGGGCCCGGACGCCACCCCCTAGTCCTCGGTGCACAGCAGGATGGCGCGTTGTCACGCCATCTAGTCGCCGTCATCGAAGTCACCTGGAGCGCGCTGTTGGGGGCGCAGGACAGCATCGTGCCGCACCGAGAGCGGCGCGGACCTCGGGTTGCACGCGGTCGACGAAGTGCTAGAGCAGGCGCGCGATGAGGTGCCGCATTCCGTTGGGCATCATGTCAGCGCTCCTCGCTGCCGCGTGCTCGGCTTGCACCGCCGACGGATCGGGCGATGGCTCCGACCTCGAGAACGTGGAGTCCCCGCTCCTGCCGAAGATGCCAACGGCCCATGTCGTCTACCACGACCCGTTCATGACGATCGTCTCGGATGTCGCGTTGAATGCGGCTGGCGTTCGGAAGGTGGCCCACGACCTCCGTGACGCTTACGCCTTCGACACCGCCCACCAGGGTTGGGCGTCCCCCTTGTTGAACCGTCACATGGAGGTGGCGGTCGTCACCGATCGCCTGATGAAGAAGGTTACGGGTCAGGCGGGCGGCGGCATCTGCTGGGACGCTGACAGTTTCTTCACCGACACCAGCATTGTCTCGCCCAAGCCGGCAGACGTTGCCTTCGAAGCCTTCGTGGCGGCGCACGAGCTCGAGCATATGCAGATGGAGCGTCTTGGGGCCACCGAGCCGGCGGTGCCGGTCTTTGCGTACGAAGGCATCGCCTGCACCCTTGGCGACTGGTACGTCGCCTTGAAGCAACCGGCCGGCGCGAACGAGTATCTGCGCGGTGAAGCGCGGTTGATCACGAGCCTCACGTCGCTGGACGCGCGGGACCTCTTCGAGAACTTCGCCACGAGTTACGGCGAGCCAAAGAAGCTCTACTGGTACGAGCACCTCGGCGGTTTCTTCTTCGAGTTCGTGCGTGCGCACGTGTGCAACAATCCTGACGAAGTGCTCCTCCGCTGGGGAACGCTCACGCTCGCTGTCGCTTCGGGCACGTCCTTCGACCAAGCCTTCCTCGACGCCTACGGCACGACCGTGAGCGACGCGCAGGCCAAGTTCGTCGCGTTCATGGCGCAGACACAGACGGACCCTCTTACGCGACTCAAGGGCACGGTGCTCGAAGGTTTCAGCGCTCCGTAGACTCCGCCCGCCGGCGCTCGACGACGCGGAGGTTCGACGCTCGGTTTCCTGCTCGAGCAGTCTGCGGATGATCGTGCCCGAAGCGGGCCGACGCCAGCCCGGACGCCACCCCGTAGGAGCGTTGGAGCGGAGACCGCTGGGAAGAGGCATAGGACACTCAAAAGCGGCGGAAATCCTTGGTGGCGGTCACCTGGTCCACGGATGGGCGAGGAGCCGCACCGGGGTCGAATTCGCACCTACGTGTAAGATAGGGTGCGCGACGCGCCTCCGTCGGGTATAGAGATTCATGCGGTCCTGGTTCGCGCGCGGTCTCGCGATCTCCCTGTCGCTTGTCGGATGTTCGAGCGGCGAGAGCGGCGCTCCCGACGCCGCCGAGAGCGAGCAGAACGGCGCCGGCAGTCTCGGCGTGGCCAAGCCGAGTCCCGATCGTGTCGTCGCGATCGGCGACCTCCACGGCGATCTCGACGCCGCCCGTCGCGCGCTCCGGCTCGCGGGCGCGATCGACGCGAAGGACGCGTGGATCGGCGGCAAGCTCGTCGTGGTCCAGACCGGCGATCAGATCGATCGAGAGGATAAGGATCGCGAGATCATCGATCTCTTCGACCGCCTCCGGCGCGACGCGCGAGCGACCGGCGGCGACGTCGTGGCCCTCTGCGGCAACCACGAGATCATGAACGCGTCGTTCGACTTCCGCTACACGACGAAGGCCGCCTTCGCCGAGTTCGCCGATGTCCAGGGGAACCCACCGCCGGGTCTCCCCGCCGCTGACCGCGGACGCGCCGCCGCGTTCATGCCGGGGGGACCGTACGCGAAGATCCTCGCCAAGCGTCCCGTCGTCGCGCGCGTCGGCGATTCGATCTTCGTGCACGGCGGCGTCCTCCAGAAGCACGTCCGCAAAGGACTCGACGCCATCAACGACGGTACCCGCGCCTACCTCGATGGTAGCGCCGACCTGCCGCCGAGCGCCATCACGAGCGACGACGGTGTGCTGTGGACGCGCGCGTACTCCGAGAAGACCGGCGCATCGGAGTGCGCCGAGCTCTCGGGCGCGCTCTCGCTTCTCCACGCGACGCGCATGGTCGTCGGCCATACCCCGCAGAAAGCCGGGATCAACAGCGCGTGCAGCGGTCAGGTGATCCGCATCGACACCGGCATGTCCAGGTTCTACGGCGGTCCGATCCAGGTCCTCCAGATCACGAAGGACGGCCTCACCGCGCTGCAAGAACACTGAGCGGTGCTGGCGAAACCGGATCCAGACCCTCTCGACGGCACGGCTCCTTCTCGTGTCTTTTCCACGGTCGACGCGCGGGGCTCGACTGGTGAAACCAGGAGCCCCGAAGTTTCCTGGCCGTGACGCTCATCCCTGCGGCGCGCGGGCCGGCGGCTCGTCCGAGAGCGGTCACATCGACCGATTCGGAGGCCGATCCATGCGGCCCTGCGGACGAAGCGCCGTGTCCGCTGGGTTCCGGATTTGCGCCGAGGGCGTCTTGTTCGGGACCGTCGGCGCTGGTTGAAGGTTCGACGCGATTTCGCGAAACAGCCGCTCCCATTGCGCGCGTTCGCCATCGGCACCATCGAGTTGCCAAACCGGGCTCGCGGACACGTCTTGTCCGTTGATGTACATACGTGGCGCGGCGCGAACGAGTGTCCCGCTCGGAGCGTCGAAGAACGTGATGCTGTAGCTCCGAGCGTACGCGTTGGTCCGGGCGGATGCTCGGTAGTCGTGCTGCCCCTCGAGCGAGCCACTGAACGACGCGATCGTCAACGTCGACATGGGTTCGGTCTTCAGGACGGTAGACGCCTGGTCGGCAAACGCAATGCTGTAGCCGAGCACACGAAGGGCACCTGCAGTTGCTGCAAAAACGCTACTTCGAGACGCAGGCAGGACTCGAAGGCCCTCACGATCGACGAGCTCGGAGCTCATTGGGATGACCTTGGCGATGTAGAAGGGCCTCGTGCTAGCGCCGCCGCACCCCATCGCTGCAGCAGCCATCGCGACCGTTGCGAACAGGAATGCTTCTCTCCTCGACAACATCCTGGCGACGCTGCCACATGGCGCCTCAAACGCCAATCCAGAAACACACGATGCTCGACCGCGTCATCGAGTCAAGGAGCTCGCGGCGATTGCCCGCCATCTTCGGCCAGGTCCGCTTCGACTCACTACCCGCCCTGCTCAGGCTTGGTCAGCAGATGAGGACGATGGAGGCCAGGCAGAACGCGGCCGCGGTCACCGTGGTCAGGGGACGCCGACGTGCTGGGTCCGGACGCCAACATCGAAGCTTCCGGTCATGACTTCGGTGCCGACCAGCACATACCGAGATTGGTGGGGCGGGATGAGGAGGCTATCGAGCGAGACGAAATTCCAACTCGTCGTCTTGATGCAGGCGTTCCCCTCCGCGAAAGTCGCAGGCGGGGTCGGCGAGGCGTAGGCGAAGAGCCAGACCTTCGGGCTCACGAGCGGGTAGGGAGCCGTGCGTGACCCCGTCAGCGCGACGGTAACGGGAACACCGAGGGGGTTGTTTACCTCGACGTAGGCAAAATTTTGTTCCTGCACGACCCTGGGCGGCGATCCCCCGCACTGCGACAGGTACGGAAGCGTGTAGCTGGTTCGCTGCGACCCGCTCACCAGCACCGTCCGCCTCGTCTCCTGGCCCTCCGCAGGCACGATGATCGAGGTCTTGTCGACCGGAGCGAGTTGCTGCGTGTACACACCCACTTCGAACGTCGGGTCCTCGTTCCTCGTACCCACGGTGGTGTACTCGTTGTCGGAAACGGTTACGAGAACGAAGACCGAACCGCGCGCAGGAACGACGATCGCGCTCCCTTGCTCCGAAGCGAGCGCACCCCTGTCGAGGCCGTAGTTCGGGCTGATCGCCAGACACTTGCCTGCTTCGTCGCGATCCCGCGGTGGCTTGCTGGAGGCATAGGCCCGGAGTCGCACCGAGCCGATGTTGTGGGACGGTCGAGCGTGCGCCCATACAGAAATAGCGGCAGCGGCTTCACCGGGATTCTTCAGTTCGACGTACGCGAACTTGGCATCGCCAGGGAGAAACCTGCGAGGTGCCCAATACCCGTCAGACGTGTCCGTCGCGTGGCAGCCGGTAGGAAGGATACCCTCGGCCGTGCGGTTGGCGTGCGAGACAACGACGGTACTGTGCGTACTGGCGCCTGCTGTCGCGCCGATCGTCAGGATGGAAACCGCGGTCTGCGCAGCTTCTGCCGAGGACGAGTCGGGGTCGACATCGGACGAGCATCCAGCACTCCCGCCGAGGCCGGCAATCGAGAGAGCGATGATGGAGGTTACCGTCGAACGGTGCCGATGCATGACGACACGCTTTGCACGACAGCGACTGCACGTCGAGTCGGTCGGCGACGTTGGCCGCGCTCACCTTCGCTTTGTCGTGTTCGGCGAGGATGAGTGGAGGGCGCGGCAAGGGCGACGGGCCTCCTTTCGTCCCGGTGAACTGCCGTGGCTGCGTCAGTGCGCACCGGCGATCAGGTGCGCGTGGCCTGGTGCCGCTCACTCCTTCGGAAAGACCGCCGCCGCCGTGCAGGCGGCCTTGTCGATCGGGTTGAGGAGATCCTCCTTCAGCCACGAGATGATGCAGCGCTCGGCGTCGTCGCCCTTCTTCATCGCGGGACCGCCCTTGTGCTTCTCGAGCTCGAGGGGCTTCTTCACGACCAGGAGCTCGTAGGGGTCGGCGCCGTCGACGACCGCGTTCGAGACCTCGGGCTCGAGCGTGAGGATCGACTGGTAGTTGGCGGTGACCTCGTCGAGCGTGGTCTCGCCCGCGCCGACCGTGAGGCCCGCGTCGTTGGGGAGGCGGAGGCCCTTCGACGAGTAGATCCGCATGTTGCGCGTGATCGATCCGTGGCAGTCGAGGGTGCCGCACCGTCGCTCGAAGACGATCGACACCCCGGCCGTACGGAACGACCCGGGCGCGGCGCGCGTCGAGACCTTTCGTTCGAGCTCGCCCTTCGGTGGACCGCTGCATGCCGTGAGCGACGTCACGACGCTCCCCGCGGATCCGGCGCCGAACACCGCCACGACGAGCAGTGAGAGAGCTCGACGAGTGAGCGAAGCGAACGAGGAGCCCAGCGGACGAGTGAGCGAAGCGAACGAGGAGCCCAGCGGACGCATGGCTTACGGGCTCCCTGCGCGCTTGGGATCGACGCTGCAATCGCCGGCGCCCTCGGGACTGCCGGGCTCGTCGGTCGCGAAGAGGTAGACGTGCCCGACCTGCGAGAGAGGATCGGCCACTTCGAGCTCGCTCGAATGGCATCCGGCGCAGGATGCGTTGCGACCGATGGGGCTGCGCATCGACCGGCTCACCTTGTTCTTCGCGACCTCGACCAGGATCGGGAACTTGGGTTGCCATTCGGCCGCCGTGACGAAGAAGTTCCCGACGCAGTTGGTCTTGGCGATGTGCTTGGTCCCGTCGGCGTCGGTCATCCGAACCTCGGCGCCCTCGACGCCGACCTGGCGACGCGGCTGAGCGAAGACGGTGCCCGCGACGGTGTACGGGAAATCCGAGGCGGGGCCACCCTCCTGATGACAGGTGGTGCACGGCTGGCCGGCGCGATGGAACTCGCCCTTGTCGATCCCCGACGTCTCGTTCCCCTGCGCCTTGACCTCGTCGCTGAGAACCGGATCGGCGCACGAGAGGAACGATGCGAGCATCAGTCCCAGGAGGGTCGACCCTCGGCGATCGGATCCAGCGCGCGTCATTCGAAGTCCGCCTCGAGACCTATCGTACCGTAGCCGCCGAGGCGGGTCCGCAGGTAGAGCGAGTTCAGGTAGTAGTTGAAGAGCCCATCCGCGGTGGCCACGACCGCCAGCTGGATCTTCGACTGGGGGTCGGTCAGGGCGAAGCGCGCGCCGCCGCCGACGGTCGCGCCGAACATCGGGCTGAGCTCGCGATCGGTGGTCCGGAACTCGGGGATGGTCGCGGACCCGTCCGAGTTGAGCGTCGCGCCGTAGATGCGGTTGTAGAAGCTCGCGCCCGTCTGGATGTGGAACCGCACGTGCGGCCAGATCCGGAGGCGGTTGCTCGTGTCCATCAGGTAGCGAAAATCAGTGGAGCTCGCCTTGATGTCCCACGTGTCGTCGTAGATGCGCTCCTCGAGGCGGAAGGTCGAGGTGGCGCGCATGCGCTGGATGTAGCGGAGGCCGATGGAGAAGCGCTTGCGGTCGAGGGGGAGGGCCTCGAGCGCCTTGGCGGGCAAACGTGCCTGGTTCACGACCTCCGGAGAGGCTCCGACGGGCACCGAGACGCCTCGGTCGAAGAACGGAACGTAGCGGTAGGTCTTCGACTGGTCCCCGTTCTCGAGGGCCACCGTGGCTCCGAAGACGAGCAGCGAGACGGGAGAGAGGATGACCGTCGAGCCCGCCGAGAACTCCTCGACCGTGAGCGAGCGACTGAAGACATCGTAGGGGGTACCGGCTCGTCCCTGCGTGTCCCACGTATGGGAAAAGCCAAGCTGGGGAGTGAACTGCTTGTCGAGGAAGGCGCCGCTCACCGTCGCGCCCAGCGTGCGTGAGATGTAGTCGCTCTCGCTCGAGAAGCTGCCGAAGACCTGACCGCCGAAGCGACCCGGCAGGTAGCCGCCGGTGACGGTGGCGGCGTGCCGGGTATCGGCGAAGCGGCGTGACGCGGTCGACACGACGTCCGGCGACGCCGCCGTCACGACGTCGACGAGGTAACTGGCGCCCACGTTCCAGCCGGCGGTGGGCGACAGGACCGAGGCGCGAACGGCGGGGGTGAGGACCCGGACGGCGGTCGTGTCGAGGTAGCCGCTCATGTCGAGCCCGAGATGGACCACCAGCGGCTTCCGCTCGTTGGGGAGGCACGCGAGAATCTCCTCCTGCGTCTTCGCGGCGACCATGCACTCGAGCTGACCGCCGGTGAGCGCGGCGGGCTTGAGCGTGATCTTCACGCTCACCGTTTGACCCTCGGCGACCTCCACCTTCTCGTCGTCGTAGGAGACGCGCGCCCCGCGAAGGACGCCCTCGGCGTGGACCTTGTGCGTGCCGGGATCGATCGTGAAGTTGTCGCCGTAGCGCTCGGGCGGCACGGGCCGATCGTCGAAGACGATGCGGAGGTCGTTCACCCCGGTGGGGATCTGGAACACGACATGGGCGAGCTTGGGGAGGAGCTCGGTGACGCGCTCCTGGACCTGCTTGAGCGCCGATACGTCGTTCTTGGCGCGCGCCGCCTCGAGCGCCTTGGCGTTGTCGCGGAGGGCGTCGACGACCTTGCCGACCTTGGCCTCGCAGAGCGCGAGGTGAAGGCGCGCCCGCATGTTCTCTTCCTGGGTGAGTGCGGCCCGGTCCTTCTCGATGCACTCGGCGTAGTTTCCGGCGACCTCGGCGGCGACGGCGGCCTTCGACAGCTCGTAGCCCTGCTTGTTGACCCAGCCCGCCTTCTGCGAGTCGTCCGGCTGCGGGTTCGCGGCGAGCCAGGCCTTCTGGACCTGCTCCCACTGCTGCCGGATCGCCGGGCTGACGCCGGTGCTCGGGAGCTGCACGTTGGCGTCGGCGTTGAGGGCATCGAACCAGGATGTCTTGGCCTCGTCCGCCTGGCCGATCTGCGCCGACACGAGTCCGAGAGCCAGGTGCACCTGCGCCACCGCTCCGGGGCTGCAGTTCTTCTTGCACTTGTCGAGAAGCGCGCGAAGCTTCTTCTTCGCCTCGCCGTAGTTGGCTTGCGCTACGTCGCCGTGGATCACCTTGTCCACTGCCGCGATGGTCGCGCTGTCCTCCTTCTCACCTGCCCGAGACGTCCGGGGCACGAGCGTGAGAGCGAGGAGAATCGCGAGCGCGATCGCGGTGATCATCGCGCGCCACGTCACGCTCCCAACCTATCCGAAGTCGACCGGCGTTGACCAGAACAGAGCGAGACGATCGCTCAGTCGGGCGCTCCGCACTTGAGCCACGCTTCGACCTTGCACAGGTCGCCGTTGCTCGGGTCGAGGCCAGGAGGCTTCGGCATCTTGCTCCCGCAGGTACCCTGCAGGTTGCACAGAAGACTCTGCACGTTCGGGTCCTTCCCGCCGTCGGAGAGGACGTAGGGCGTGTTCCCCACCTTGATCTTCTGCAGGGAGGCGAGGCAATTGGCGGCGTTGGCGCCGTCGATGGTGGGGGCGCTCGCGCCGCCGTGGCACGTCTTGTCGGCGCAGCGCCAGGTTCCAGCCGCGGCCATGAGCGGATAGATGTCGGTGGCGAACGAGGGACACCCTCCGTCGAACGAGTCCGCGCCGCTGTCGGCACCGCAGACGAGCTGCTCGATCCCTCCTTCGCCGGGAAGGTTCTTGCGGTCGAGCGTGTTGGGGTTGCCGAAGGTCGTTGGCTGGATCTCGGAGCACGCCACCACGCCTCGCACACCCGCAAGGGCCAGCGCGATGGCTCCCGCCGCCAGCAGGTACCTCCGGGTCATGCTCCGATCATAGCTGTCCTGCGCGGCCGTCGAAACAGCGACTTTTGGGCTCCCGGCGTCCAATGGAGCACACCGGTACTTCGTTTTCCGCGGCGCGCGGCGTTTGCTAGGGTTCATTCTCGCGCGGCAATGCGCTTGGTCGGTTCCGGGATCGTTTCCCCACCGGGCTTTTTCTGGAGGCGTGATGAAGCTTTCCTTTCCCCGTACCGCTCGCACCTTCGTCACCGTCCTCGGCGTCTCGGCGCTGGCGTCGACCGCGCTCGCCCAGCCCACGCCTGGCGACAAGCCCCCCCCTCCGGCGGCCCCGGGCGCCGTCGCCGAGGCGCGCAAGCTTTCGGACGCCTTCGTCTCCGTCGCCGAGCGGGTGAGCCCCAGCGTCGTGCAGATCGACGTCACGTCGCGCGACGAGAGCGGCGACCAGATCACCCGCTTCTTCGGCAAGAACCAGGACTCGCCGGTCGCGCGCGGCACCGGCTCCGGAGTCATCTTCACGGCCGACGGCGCCATCCTCACCAACAACCACGTCATCGATCACGCGCTCTCGATCAACGTCCGCCTCCGTGACGGCCGCCTCCTTCCCGCGAAGCTCCTCGGCCGCGACCCGGCCACGGACCTCGCCGTCATCAAGATCGAGGCCGGCGGTCTCACGGCGGCCAAGTTCGGCGACTCCGACGCCTCGCGCGTCGGCGAATGGACGATCGCGATCGGATCACCCTTCGGCCTCGGCTACACGGTCACGACCGGGGTGCTGAGCGCCAAGGGCCGCGGCGGTCTGGGGATGAACCAGATCGAGGACTACCTCCAGACCGACGCCAGCATCAATCCCGGCAACTCCGGCGGGCCGCTCTGCGACCTCGACGGTCGCGTGCTCGGCATCAACACGATGATCGTCGGTCGCGGAACGGGCATCGGGTTCGCGGTCCCCTCCAACCTCGCCCGCCGAGCGGCCGAGCAGATCCTCAAGACCGGTCGCGTCCAGCGATCGTGGATCGGCGTCGGCATCCAGGATCTGACGCCCGAGCTCGCCTCGGCCATGAAGGTCGATCCGCGTGCCGGGGTGCTGGTCAACTCGATCAACGACGGTGGCCCCGCCCAGAAGGCGAACATCAAGCCTGGCGACATCATCGCGGGGGTCGGCGGCAAGAGGGTCACCGACGGGCGCGAGCTCGTGCGCGAGGTCATCTCCCACGAGGTCGGGCAGACCGTGCAGCTCGAGATCTTCCGTGACGGCAAGAAGTACGGCACGAACATGCTCCTCACGGCGAGGCCCGACGCGGCGGTCCCTCCGCTCCCGGTGCAGCAGCAGGGCGTGCCCCAGGCCGGGCTCGGGCTGAGCGTGCGCGACCTCACCCCCCAGCAGGCCGCGCAGCTCGGGCTCAGCGCCAAGCCGATGCCGATCATCACCACCATCGCGCCGGGCTCGGCCGCCGATCGCGCGGGCCTCAAGCCTGGAGACGTGATCGTCGAGGCCGACGGCGTTCAGGAGCCCACCTCGACCCAGCTCTCCGAGGCGGCGAAGGACGGTCAGCTCCTCGTGCGCGTGAGGCGTCGCGAGGCGAGCTTCTACGCCGCGATGAAGAAGTAGCCGAATGCTCGACATCCGGCAGACCTCGATGGGCGGTGATCTTCGCGATTTTCTCGGAGTCGTGGATCGCATCTACGAGGACGATCCTTCGTACATCCGCCCCATCGACCGGGAGCTGAAGGAGCGCCTCGACCCGAAGAAGAACCCGTTCTTCGAGCACGCCGAGGGCACGATCTTCACGGCGTACAAGGAGGGCAAGTGCGTCGGCCGCGTCACCGCGCAGATCGACCGGGAGCACCTCGATCGGCACAAGGACGACGCGGGGTTCTTCGGCTTCCTCGACACGATCGACGATCCCCTGGTCGTCCGCGAGCTGCTCGCGCGCGCCGAGTCCTGGCTCCGGGAGCGCGGCATGAAGAAGGCGCGCGGTCCGTTCTCACTCTCCATCAACGAGGAGGCGGGTTGCCTCGTCGAGGGCTTCGATCACACGCCGGTGATGCTGAATCCCCATCATCGCGCGTACCAGGGAGGCCTCATCGAGCAGGCTGGCTACACGAAGGAGAAGGACCTGCTGGGCTGGCGCTACGAGGTGGGCGATCTGAACCCGCGTGTGCGCAAGGCCCGGGACGACATCAAGGCGATGCCGGAGGTCGTGTCGCGTCCGCTCTCGCGCAAGGACCTGGAGCGCGACGTGAAGGTCACCCTCGAGATCTTCAACGACGCCTGGAACGAAAACTGGGGCTTCGTTCCCATGACACGCAACGAGGCCGCGAAGATGACCGCGGACCTCAAGATGTTCCTGATGCCCGACATCACGCGCATCGTGACCATCGACGGCGAGCCGGCGGCCGTGGCGCTCGCGCTTCCCAACATCAACGAGCTCATCCCCGATCTTCACGGAAAGCTCTTCCCGCTGGGCCTCGCGAAGCTCTTCTACCGGCTCAAGGTGGAGGGCGCGAAGAGCGGTCGTCTCCTCATCCTGGGCATCAAGAAGAAGTTCCGCCTCCAGCGCAAGTACGCCGGGCTCTCGCTCTTCCTCTACGCGGAGATGAACGACGGCGGACGGAAGCTCGGCATGACCTGGGGCGAGCTCGGCTGGACCCTCGAGGACAACGCCGCCGTGAACACCGGGATCCGCATGATGGGCGCGAAGAAGTACAAGACGTACCGCCTCTACACGAAGGATCTCGCGAGCTGAGCGAACGGCGCAGCGACCGAGCGATCGGTGCGCTGAGCGAGCGTCGCGTCGTGTAGGGTAAGCTTGTCGCCATGACGGACGAACCTCCGAAGGCACCTCCGCCGGGTGGCCAGGGTGACGTGCCGGAGAAGGAGCCGACGCTGCCCGGCGTGGGACCTCGCGAGAAGACCGTTCTCGGTGTCGGCGTTCCGGCTCAGGAGAACCGCGGTCCAGGCGCGGTCGTGCCGCCCTCCGTCGCCCCGCGTACGGTCGGTGCGGTCGCGCCGCCCACCGCGTCGAGGCCGCTCCACGAGGCGACCATCCTCGGCGTGGGCAACGAGCCGAAGCCCGCGGCGCTCGTGCTCGCCGCGGACGCGAGCGTGCCTTCGGTCGACGCGCTCGCACCGACGGCGGAGGTGGCCGCCGTGCCCATCCCGCCGGCGCCGGTGGTGACCGCGCCCCTCCCGGCCGCGGCCGCCTTTCCGCCCGCCCCGTCGCCGCCGCCCGCGCGCGCGGCCATGCCCCTGGGCGAGGCACTTTCGCCTCCCTCCGCGCGGCCTGAGTTCGGTCGTGGGCCCGCCCCGCGGATCATCGACACGCGTGACGTGGACGAAGGGTCGCGCACGTCGGAGGTCGACAGTGGGATCCGGCCCGCCGGCGTTCCACGCTCGGGGCTCGCGTGGAAGCTGTTCGTGCTCGTCCTGCTCGGAGGGCTGGGCGCTGCCGGATACCTGCATCGGGACCGCATCGTGAGGGAGGTCGCGCCATACCTGCATCCGACCGCACCGACGGCCACGCCGACAACGCTACCCTCGGCTGCCCCCTCGTCGAGCGTGGCATCGCTCGACGAGGCCGGCACCGGCGGGGTCCAGGACGGAGCGGTCGAGGATGCGCTGGCGCTCGTTCCTGGCTCCGATGCCGCGCTCGATGGATCCCTCGACGCGGCCGGGGACGCCTCGACGAAGGACGGCGGAGCCCAGGATGCCGGCAAGGATGCGGGCGCGTCGAAGGACGCGGGCGTCGCGAAGGACGCGGGCGTGAAGGGCGCCGGTCATGCACCGAAGACCGCGCCATCGGCCAAGCCGACGCCTTCGAAGCCCACCGCGAAGCCGCCGGCCAAGCCCGCGGCGGCGCCGCCGCCGCATCCCACGACCGAGTAACGAGCGGCCACGGCGGAGCGCGCGAGCGTCAGCGAGGCTTGCGCGGGGGCGGATGCGCCGGGCCGGGGGGCTTCCTCGGTGGCGGCGGCGGCGGGTGGGGAATGCGCCTGGTCGGCGGCGGGGGCGGAGGAGGAGCTGTCGTCGCTGGGGGAGTGGCCGAGGTGGGCGCGGACGTGGTCGCGCGCGGCGGGGGAGGCAGCGGCAGCATCGCGGACGAGCCTTGCGGGAGACCGCTCGATCGCTGCGCTCCTTCGCTCGGCGCCGGGCCGTCGGTGGTCGCGTCGCGCGACGAGCCATCCTGCACCTCGGGGTCCTCGGCCCGCGTACCGTCGACGGAGGCGTCGAGGTCGGGCTCGAGCGCCGCGTCGAGCTCGAGGTCGGCCTCGGTCTCGGCATCGGCGCCGACGGAGACGCTCGTCGGCGATGGCTGTGCGGCGAGGCCATCGACCTCTGCGTCGGGAATGCTCGTGGCGTCGTGCGTGTCCTCCGGCGTCATGCGATAGGCGAAGAAGAGCCCCACATAGAAGAGCAAGGTGACGGCCGGGATCATGGAAGGCCTGCGGCGGATGAGACGGCGCGCCGCGACCTCCGCGAGCGAGGCGTCGGAAGTCGAAGGCTCGGCCGTCGAAGGCTCGGCCTCCGAGGGCTCGGCCGCCGAGGGCTCGGCCGCCGAGGGCGCCGGCCCCGGGAGCTCGGGTGCCGACGACTCGAACCACGCGGCCTCGACCGGTCGCAGCGGCTCGGCAGGATCACCCGGAGCGATCGTCTCGAGCGCGCGCGGTGCGTCCGCGGCGCCCGCTGCCGCGTCATGCGCCGCCGGCGCGCCTGGTGCAGGCGGGGCTTCTGCCGTCGCGAGGTGGCTCGGTGCGCGCTCGCGGAGCGGGACCTCTGCCGGTGGCGCTTCCGCGGTTGCGAGGTTGCTCGGTGCGCGCTCGCGGAGCGGTGGCGCTTCCGCGGTTGCGAGGTTGCTCGGTGCGCGCTCGCGGAGCGGGCCGTCTGCAGGCGGAGCTTCTGCAGTTGCGAGGTTGCTCGGCGCGCGGTCGCGGGGCGGGCCGTCTGCAGGCGGAGCTTCTGCAGTTGCGAGGTTGCTCGGTGCGCGCTCGCGGGGCGGGCCGTCTGCAGGCGGCGCCTCTGCGGTTGCGAGGTTGCTCGGTGCGCGCTCGCGGAGCGGTGGCGCTTCCGCGGTTGCGAGGTTGCTCGGTGCGCGGTCGCGGAGCGGGCCGTCTGCGGGCGGCGCCTCCGCGGTTGCGAGGTTGCTCGGCGCGCGCGCGCGGAGCGGCGGCGCCTCCGCGGGCGCTGCCTCTTCCTTTCCAGCACAGTGGGATCCGAAGCTTGGAATTCACGTGACTTGAAGTCGCGGC
>JADMIO011560729.1_pt1 | contig 22922 bp, 18 predicted proteins | sample 8958161 | NCBI WGS metagenome assembly JADMIO01 (sample SAMN16585339, study PRJNA669376) | soil metagenome | isolation source: Crop rotation soil | place: USA: Cullars Rotation, Alabama | collected 2011 | reverse complement strand
CGCGACAACTTGTCCACGTGGAATTCTAAGCTTAGGATCCCAATGTGCTGGAAAGCGGAATCGCATCATCGGCGACGCGCAGCTGCCGGCGAATGAGCGCAAGACGATGTTCAACAATTTCCGGGCGACGTATTCGCAGTTCAAGGATGCGCCGCTGATGGAAGCCGGATTGCTCGGCCCGATCAGGCTGGTGCCGACGACGACCAAGGAGGTCGACTTCTGATGGCGGGCCGCCGGAAAGGGCCGCTTCGAGGCATTGCCTATCACGCAACAAAATGCTTGCAAAGTAACATGACGCTTCCGCAAATCGCCTTCGTTTTCAAAGCGTCGAATCGACGTCAGGCCTCGCGCCCGGGACGTCCTCCGACCGTCGAGATCCATCCATGCCCCTGAAGCTCTCCTGCGCCGATTTCACGTTTCCGCTGCTCGCCCACTGGCAGGCGCTGGACCTGATTGCGATGCTCGACTTTCGCGGGGTCGACATCGGCCTCTTCAGCGGCCGATCCCATCTGCGGCCGGAGACGGAACTTCGCCAGCCGCAGCGTCGCGCCCGCGTCCTCGCCCGCGCGTTGCAGGAGCGTGGGCTCGCGCTGGCGGACGTGTTCCTCATTCCCGGATCCAGCTTCGCCGAGAATGCGCCCAATCATCCTGATCCCGCGATTCGCGCCGCCGCGCGCGAACAGTTTCGGCGGGGCATCGAATACACCGTCGAAGGTGGCGGGCGGCACTTCACGGCGCTTCCGGGCGTGTTCTGGGAAGGGCGGTCGAAATCCGAGGCGTGGCAGCGCTGCGTCGAGGAGCTGTCCTGGCGCACGGAGTACGCCGCCGGGAACGGCGTGACCTATTCCGTCGAGCCGCACATCGGTTCGGTGATCGCGAGCCCGAAGGCGACGCGCGCGCTCCTGCGCGAGGTGCCGGGCCTGAGCGTCACGCTCGACTACACGCACTTCACGCGCGTCGGGATGGCGGACCGGGAGATCGAGCCGCTGGTGGCGCACGCTTCGCATTTTCATTGCCGCGGCGCGCGCAAGGGCCGGCTGCAAACCTCGTTTCACGACAACACGATCGATTACGCCCGCGTCGTGCGCGTGATGCGCCGCACGGGCTACAAGGGTTATGTCGGACTCGAATACGTCTGGCAGGATTGGGAGCACTGCAACGAGTCCGACAACGTCAGCGAAACCATCCTGTTCCGGGATTTCCTGCGGAGCCAGGCGTGAGCCTCAAATCACCGTAACATGTCCACTCCCGAGCTGAAAAAGAAATCCTCGACCGGCCGCCGTTCCGGGCGCAAGGCCCGGCTGGGCGTCATCGGCGCCGGCTGGTGGTGCACGACGGTCTACCTTCCGGTGCTGGCGCGCCGGCGCGACGTCGACCTGGTGTCCGTGTGCGGCCTCGATGAAAACGTGCTGCGCCGCTGCCAGCAGGATTTCGGTTTCGCGCACGCGACCACGGACTATCGCGAACTGCTCCGCCACGATCTGGACGGAGTCATCGTCACGTCGCCGCACACGCTGCATGGCGAGCATGCGCTCGCGGCGTTGCGGGCGGGTTGTCATGTGATGGTGGACAAGCCGATGACCGTCGACGTGGCGTCGGCCCGCGCGATCGTGGCCGAGGCGCGCCGTCGTCGGCGTCACGTGGTGGTTCCCTGCGGCTGGCAATACCGGCCGATCGGCGTGAAGGCGAAGGCGATCATCGAGCAGGGGTTGGTGGGCCGGATCGAGAACGTCGTCTGCCACATGGCATCCTCGCTTCGAAACCTGATGTCGGGACGCTCCTTCGACTTTGGCGGCGCCTACGTGCCCGCGAATCTCTCGACGTGGGCCGACCCGCGCCGTGCCGGCGGCGGTTACGGCCAGGGCCAGCTACCGCACAGCATCGGACTCATGCTCTGGCTCACGGGGCTGCGGGGCCGCCGGGTGTTCGCGCGCATGAGCCGGCCCGGCGCGGCGGTCGATCTCCATGATGCGATCACGGTCGAGTACGAGGGCGGCGCGATCGGCACGATTTCCGGCGCGGCCACGCTGCCGCCCGGCATGCCGTCCGGATTCCAGCTCGACATCCGGATCTTCGGCTCGCGCGGCGTGCTGCACCTCGACGTGTCGCGCGATCACCTTTCAATCCACACCGCCGGCGGAAAACACCGGCGCATCCCGCTCGCCGCCGGCGACGGCGCCTATGCGTGCGACGCGCCGCCCGCCCAATTCGTCGACCTGATCCTCGGCCGGACGCGGGTGAACAATTCGCCCGGCACGGTGGCGATGCACGCGGTGGAGATCATCGACGCCAGCTACCGCTCCGCGCGCAGCGGACGCCTTGAAACCATCTCGCGCCCCGCGCGCGGCAGACCATGAACAATTCTTCCGAGACCACCCGGCGATTCCAGGGACGCACCGCCGTGATCACCGGCGCCGCCGGAGGCTTCGGCCTCGCCACGGCGCGGCTGATCGCCGAGGGCGGCGGACGCGTCGTCGCGATCGACCGCAATGAAAGTGTGCGCGCCGCGTGCGACAGCCTCCCGCGCGTCGAAGCGGGCGCGCACGTCGCGCTCGTCGCGGATCTCCGTCCCGCCGAGGCCGCGCCCAAGGTCATCGCGGAGGCCCGGGAGCGCGCGGGGTCGCTCGACATCCTCGTGAACTCGGCCGGCGTGTGCCATTTCAACAAGACCGCGGGCATCACGCCGGAGGAATGGGACGAGGTCCACGAGATCGACGTGCGTGCGCTCTTCTTTCTCTCGGTGGCATTCGCCGAGCAGGTGGACGTCGCGCGGGGAGGGCGGATCGTCAACCTCGGCTCGAATGCCGGCCGGAAGGGGCGCGCGCTCTCGGCGCATTATGCGGCGGCGAAGGCCGCCGTGGCCAACCTGACCGAGTCGCTCGCGCTCTCGTACGGCCCGCGCCAGATCACGGTGAACACCGTTTGTCCGGCCGTGGTGCTCACGCCGATGTGGGAGCAGAACTTTCGCGAGCTGGGGGCGCTGACCGGCCGGACTTCCGAGCAACTGGTGGCGCTGTGGCGCGAACAGACACCCCTCCGCCGCCTCGGCACGGTCGAGGACGTCGCGAAGCTCACCGCGTTCCTGGCCAGCGACGACGCCGCGTTCATCACCGGGCAGGAGATCAACGTGTGCGGCGGCTTCATGCTCACCTGCTGAATCCAATTTCGATGAACCTCTCCGAATCCCCGCTTTTGAAACGCAATCTGCGCCAGGATCCGCCCGACACGGTCGGCGTGTCCTCGCTCCGCCTCGCCTACGCGGCGCTCGACCGCGGCGAGATCGACGAGGCCAAACGCATCGTGGAATACGCCCGGCTGGAATGGCAGGTCGTCCACGACATGTACGTCAACTGGTCGTGGGCGTTCTTCACCTACATCTCGGAAACGTACGGCGAGGCCGAGCTCGAGAAGGCCTTCCGCGGCGTCCTCGGCAGCTACTATCGCGCGCGCTACGACAAGGTGATGGCGGCGGATGTGGAAACCCAGCTGCAGCTCACGGTCGAGGGCCTGCGCGGACACCTCATGGGCCCCGGCCGGCAGGGCGACATCGAGATCACGGAGGAAGCCGATCGCTACAAGCTGACGCTCGCGCCGTGCGGTTCGGGCGGCGTCGCCCGGCAGCGCGTGGAAGGAGGGCAGGAACCGCGGCCGGAGCTCTTCGGGTTTTCCCGCGACGCCCACGCGTGGACGTGGGGTCGCCAGAATGTCTGCCTCTACTGCGCCCATTGCGCGATGGTGAACGAGGTGATGGCGATCGAGCACTACGGCCATCCGATGCGCGTGACGGAATATCCCGAGGACGCCGCCTCCCCGTGCGTCTGGTACATCTACAAGGACCCGAAGAAAATCCCGGCGGAATATTACGAGCGCGTCGGCAAGACCGCGCCGGCCCACGCGCCGCGAACCGCGCCCACACCATGAATTCCGAGCAGCCGGATCCCGCTTCCGCGTGGTCGATGCCATTGGGCGCGCCGCTGTCGCCGCCCTTTCCATTCAGTTTCCGCAACGCGGACATCCTCACGCTCACGTACCGCACCGATCCCGATGCGATCCGGCGATTGCTGCCGCAGCCGCTCGTGCCCGTCAGCGACTGGGTGCTCGTTCACATCTACAACATGAACGATGTGGACTGGCTCGGACGCTACGGCGAAAGCAACGTCATGCTGGGCGCCCGACTCCCGGACGGGACGGTCGGCGGCTACTCGCCCTTCCTGTTCCTCAACAGCGACGGCGGCCTGGCCCAGGGCAGGGAAGTGCACGGGCAGCCCAAGAAGTGGGCGAATCCGCGCGTGGAATTTCGCAGCGATCTCATCGTCGGCGTCGTCGAACGCAACGGCATCGACGTCGTCACCGGCACGATGGCGTACAAGCACACGCGGTCGACGATCGAGGAGCTGAAGGCGCGCACGTTCGATTTCGCGCTTAGCTTCAACCTCAAGCTGATCCCGCAGATCGACGGCACGCCCGGCCTGCGGCAGATCACCGCCCGCCGTCTCGCCGACGTGCGCGTGCATGAATGCTGGTCCGACCCATGCTCGGTCGAGCTGCGGCCGAACATGCAGGCTCCGCTGCACCTGCTGCCCGTGCGGGAATGCGGCGCCGGCTGGTTCTGGCGCGCGGATTTCACGCTCGTTCCCGGCCGGATCGTCCACGAATACCAATGAGCGCGACGGTCCTGATCACCGATTACGGCTTCAAGAACCTGGACCCCGAGAGGGCGCTGATCCAGGGCGCCGGCTTCCACCTGCTCACGGCACAGTGCCGCACCGCGCAGGAGGTCATCGCCGCGGGCCGGGACGCCGACGTGCTTCTGGTCCAGTGGGCGCCGGTCACCGCGGAGGTCATCGCGGCGCTTCGCCCGCGGCTGCGCGCGGTCATCCGGTATGGCATCGGCGTCGACAACGTCGACCTCGCCGCGGCGAAGGCGCACGGCGTGGCGGTTTGCAACGTGCCCGACTACTGCATCGACGAGGTCGCGGACCATGCCGTGGCGCTGGCGCTGTCCCTGGCGCGACAGCTCCCGCAAACGCACCATCGGACCGTGGGCGGCGAATGGAAAATCGTGCCGCCGCGGCCGCTGCCGGCGTTCTCCGGCCAGGTTTTCGCGTGCGCCGGTTTCGGGCGGATTGCGCGGGCGGTGCTCACGCGCGTGCGCGCCTTCGGCTTCGCGCCGGCGGCCTACGATCCGTTCGTGACCGATGACGCCTTCGCACGCGAGCATGTCCGGCGCCTGAGCATCGAGTCGCTTTTCGCCGAGGCCGGCATCCTGTCGCTGCACCTGCCGCTGACGGCCGAGACGCGGCATTTCGTCAACGCGAGTCGCCTGGCGGCGATGAAGCCCACGTCGGTTCTCGTGAACACGTCGCGGGGCGGACTCGTGGACACGATCGCGCTCGCCGGGGCGTTGCGCGAAAATCGGCTCGGCGGCGCCGGGCTCGACGTCTTCGAGACCGAGCCGCTGGCGGCGGATCACCCGCTGCGCACCGCGCCGGGAGCGCTGCTCACTTCCCACACCGCGTGGTACAGCGAGGCCAGCGTGCCGCGGCTCCAACGCCTGGCGGCGGAGGAAGCCATTCGCGCTTTGCGCGGCGAAACCCTCCGCAATCGCGTGAACGCTTAAACATGGCCCCAAATCCTTTCGTCGGCGTCATCTTCCATTGGATCGGCGGCCTGGCCTCCGCGTCCTTCTACGTGCCGTACAAGCGCGTGCGCCACTGGTCGTGGGAAACCTATTGGATCGTCGGCGGCTTCTTCGGGTGGATCGTCTGTCCGACGCTGTTCGCGCTGCTGCTGACGAACGATCTCTTTGCCGTGATCCGGCAGCAGTCGCTCGCGACGTTGTTCTGGACCTTCCTCTTCGGCGCGCTGTGGGGCGTCGGCGCGGCGACGTTCGGCCTGACCATGCGTTACCTGGGCTTGTCGCTCGGGATGGGCGTGGCCCTCGGCTTGTGCGCCGCCTTCGGCACGCTCGTGCCGCCGCTGGCGAAATCGCTCATTCCCTCGATTCCCCTGCAGGAATCCCTCGGCGACATCGCGTCGACAAGTTCCGGCAAGATCACGCTGGCCGGCGTCGGCGTGTGCCTTCTGGGCATCGCCATCTCGGCGCTCGCCGGGTTGAGCAAGGAGCGGAACATGACGGCCGAGGCGAAAAGCCGCAGCATCGGCGAGTTCAACTTTCCGAAGGGAATCTTCGTGGCGACAGTCTCCGGAATCCTGAGCGCCTGCTTTGCCTTCGCCCTCACCGCCGCCGCGCCGATGGCGTCCGCGAGCGCCGCTGCGGGGACGCCGACGATGTGGACCGGTTTGCCGAAGCTAGTCGTCATGCTCGTCGGCGGCTTTGCGACGAATGCCGTTTGGTGCGGCATTCTCAACCGCCGCAACCGGACGGGCCGCGAATATCTCGCGACCCGGGCGCGTCCCGTCACTGCCGCCGCCGAGGAGATCGTACCGCGCGCGGCAAATTACCTCTGGTGCGCCGCCGCCGGCACGACCTGGTACCTCCAGTTCTTCTTCTACACGATCGGCGAGACGAAGATCGGGCCGTTCTCCTTCGCCAGCTGGTCGCTGCACATGGCGAGCATCATCATTTTCGCCAATGCCTGGGGCACGATTTTCCGGGAATGGAAGGGCGCCGGCCGCGCGGCCCATTGGCTCCTCGTCCTCGGCGTCGTCACGCTCGTCGGTTCCACCCTGATCATCGGCTACGGCGCCTACGTCAAAATGCATTGAGGCCCGCCGTTGCCGCATCGCGCCGAAGGATGACCCACATGAAAACCACTCGCACGATCCTCCTCCTGATGGGCTGTACGCTGGCCGCGGTCATGTTCGGCGCGACTTCCGACGACGCCTTCGCGCGCCTCTCGCCGGAACTCACGCAGCGCATCAAGGACAAGCGGAAGATCTACAGCGACACGGCGAAGCTCGAGGCGTGGATCGCCGCGGTGCCCGCCGAGATTCAGGCCGACGCCAATGTCCGCTATTCGACGCCTGAAGGTTCCGATCCGCGCTTGACCAGCATCGACGTGTTTCATTCGAAGCGGAACGCGAAGCCGCAGCCGATCGTCATCTTTGTCCACGGCGGCGGATTTTCCGCGGGCGACAAGTCGCACGCCGCGCTGGTCAGGAACAAGGCGCTCTTTTTCCCGCGGCACGGCCTGGTTTTCATCTCGGCGAATTATCGCCTCGCGCCCGAGGTCGGGCATCCGACGCAGACCGAGGACATCGCGGACGCGGTCGCATTCGTGCGGAAACATGCGGCTGACTGGGGCGGCGATCCGGATGCCATTTTCCTCGTCGGCCACTCCGCCGGCGCGCAGATCGTCGTGCAGCTCGTATCCGACGGTTCGTTTCTCGCGCGACGTCACGTCCCGATCGCGTCGATTCGCGGCGTGATTTCCGCCGACACGCAGATGCTGGACCTGCCGGCGGCGCTCGAGAACGCGCGCGAGGAGGCGCCGCTCCGCGAGATCGTCGAGATGGTCTATGGCAAGACGCGCGACCGCTGGCTCGCCGCGTCCCCGATCGCGCACCTGTCCAAGGGCGGGCACTGGCCGCCGCTGCTGTTGTTTCACTCGGGCTCGGAACAGTCGCCGAGCGCGACGGCGGCGAGGAAATTCGCGGACGCGTGGCGCGCCGCTGGAGGGCAGGCGGAGGTCCAGTCGTCGCGCGAAAAGGATCATCCGAGCCTCGGGCGCGATATCGGCAAGCCCGGTGACTGGATCACCGAGACCGTCATGCAATTTTTCACCCGCAACGCGGCGCCGTCGCCCGCGAGTTAAATCCCATCCGACCATGAAAACCTCCTCCCGCCATCTCCGGACGATGCTCGTGCAGCTGATCGCAGGTCTCGCGTGCCTCCAGCTCTGCGCCGCACCCGCCCGGCACCTCAACATCCTTCACCTGCATGCCGACGACCTGCGGGCGGACGGCGTGCACGCGCTCGGCAACGCCGTCGTGCAGACCCCGAACATCGACACGCTCGTGGAGCGCGGCACGACCTTCACGCACTGCTACACGATGGGCTCGATGATCGGCGGCGTGTGCCTGCCGAGCCGCACGATGCTGCTGACGGGCAAATCGTGGCGGCGAATCCCCGCAGGGCGCGATCCCAAGGTCGATGCATCGCAGACGCTCGCCCAGGTGCTGAGCCGCGCCGGCTACGAGACCTTCCATGTCGGCAAGGACTTCGCCGAGTTCACCGCCGGCATCAAGGCGTTCGACGCGAACGTGACGGCGGACGACATGACGCCGGAGCTGCGCCGCGGCACGAGCGAGCGCACGGCGGATGCCGCGATCAAGTTTCTCAAGGGGCGCGGCGCGGATGCGAAGCCGTTCTACATCTATTTCGCCCCGCCGGTGCCGCATGATCCGCGCGCCGCGGCGCCCGAGTTTCATGCGCTGTATTCGGCGGACAAGATTCCGCTCCCGGCGGCATTCATGCCCCAGCATCCGTGGGACAACGGCGAGATGACCGTGCGGGACGAGCAGCTTGCGCCCTGGCCGCGCACGCCGGAGAACACCCGCCAGCAGATTGCCGACTACTACGCGTGCATCACGGGCCTGGATTATCACATCGGCCGCGTGCTGGCGCAGCTGAAGGCGATGGGCGAGTTGGACAACACGATCATCATCTTCACGGGCGACAATGGCCTGTCCCTCGGCGAGCACGGGCTCTTCGGCAAGCAGAACCTCTACGAGTTCGGCGGTATGCATGTGCCGTGCGTGATCGCGGGACCCGGAATTCCGAAAGGGCGCAGCGACGCGCTGGTCTACCTGATGGATCTCTTTCCGACGTTTTGCGACCTTGCCAGCGCGCCGGTGCCGGACGGCGTCGAGGGCCGCAGCCTCATGCCGATCATTCACCGGGAGGCGACGAAGCTCCGCGACGTGCTCTACACCGCCTATCGCGACTGCCAGCGAGCCGTTCGCGACGATCGTTGGAAACTGATCCGGTATCCGCTGGTGGACCGCACGCAGCTGTTCGACCTGTCGGCCGATCCCCACGAGCTCAACAATCTTGCGGAGGAACCGGCGCAGGCGGCCCGGGTGGCGGCGATGACGGAAACGTTGCAGGCGGAGATGCACCGCTACGCCGATAATTTTCCGCTGAAGGTCGCCAATCCCAAGCCGGCTGCGTGGTCCCCGCCCGCGAAGTTGCCGCCGGCGAAGGAATGACGGCGGGATGCCCTCGTCCCGCGGTCTACGCCGGTGCGATTTCTTTCACGCCAAGCTCGCGGAGGCAACCAAGTGATCGCGCACCGTAGGCTCATGGATTTCGGTTTTCTCCGGAATAGCTGCGATCGTGAGATCGCGGGTGTGAATGTGGAGAGTGGAGATCGAATTGTTTTCACCACGGATGACACGGAGTACACGGATAGAAGCGCGGAAAGCGGAGGACGTTGTTTATCACCTCCTCGTCGCGCACCGAAAACGCGCGATTTCCGGCTTCTCTCTGGAGTAGCTGCGATCGTGAGATCGCGGGTGTGAATGGTGGAGAGTTGAGATCGAAGTGTTTTTCACCACGGATGACACGGAGTACATGGATCGAAGCGCGGAAAGCAGAGGGCATTGTTTATCACCTCCTCGTCGCGCACCGTAGGCTCACGGATTTCGGTTTTTCTCCGGAGTAGCTGCGATCGTGAGATCGCGGGTTTGAATGTGGAGAGTTGAGATCGAATTGTTTTTCACCACGGATGACACGGAATACACGGATCGAAGCGCGGAAAACAGAGGGGTTGTGCGACCATACCCTATTCTGTCATCGCGAGCCCCGGCCGCAGGGCGTGGCGACCCAGGTTTGGAGTTCGATGTTTTGAAAGCAGGATGCGTGATGCGGGACCCGCGATCTCACGATCGCAGCTACGTGAAAAAACTCTGTCATCGCGAGTCCTGGCCGCAGGGCGTGGCGACCCAGCTTTGGAGTTCGATGTTTTGAAAGCAGGATGCGGTGATGCGGGACCCGCGATCTCACGATCGCTGCTACGCGAAAAAATTCTGCAGGGACCCGCGATCTCGCCATCGCAGCTACGTGCCCAGAACGTGATCCAAAGGAGCCATGCGGTCGGCTGGGCTTGCCTCGGCGGCCTCGGCGGAGAATATGCCGGCCGGCATGACTCCTTCGCCCCACGCGGATCTGCCTCGCCGCCGGTTCCTGAAAATGTCCGGCCTGCTGGCTGCCGGCACCGTCGTCAGCGGCCTTGTGCCGCGACTACTCGGCGCCGATGACGACGTCGTGCTGCCGTTCGAGAACGGCGGGCGCGAACTGGTGGCGTACCCGCAGAAGCGTCCGCTCATCCGCCTGACGGCGCGGCCGCCCCAGCTGGAGACGCCCTTCTCGGTTTTCAACGAGGGCATCGTCACGCCGAACGACGCCTTTTTTGTCCGCTACCATCTCGCGAACATCCCGACCGAGATCGATCCGGCAACCTTCCGCCTGCGCGTCCACGGCAAGGTCGCCACGCCGCTGGAACTCTCACTGGATGACCTCCGGCAAATGGGTGGCGGCGTCGAGTTCCTCGCGGTCAACCAATGTTCGGGCAACAGCCGCGGCTACTTCTCGCCCCGCGTCAACGGCGGGCAGCTCGCGCACGGCGCGATGGGCAACGCCCGCTGGACCGGCGTCGCCCTGAAGACCGTCCTCGAGCGCGCGGGCGTCGCTGCGGGCGCGAAGCAGGTCGCGTTCAACGGCCTCGATGCGCCGGTGCTGCCGGCGACGCCGGATTTCGTGAAGGCGCTGGACGTCGATCACGCGCTCGATGGCGAGGTGATGCTAGCGTGGGCGATGAACGGCGAGGAGCTGCCGATGCTCAACGGGTATCCGCTGCGGCTGGTGGTGCCCGGCTACTACGGCACCTATTGGGTGAAGCACCTGAACGACATCGAGGTTCTCGACGGCACCTATTCCGGCTTCTGGATGGCATCGGCCTATCGCGTGCCGGACAACCCCACGCATTCGGTCGAGCCCGGGACGGCGCCGAAAACGACAGTGCCGATCAGCCGCTTCACGATTCGCTCGTTCATCACGAGCGTCACCGACGGCGCCGTGCTGCCGGCCGGACGCCCCGCCACCATCCGGGGCATTGCATTTGATGGCGGTTACGGGATCAGCGAGGTCGCTTTTTCCAGCGATGGCGGCCGCAGCTGGCGTCCGGCCACGCTCGGCAGCGATGCCGGGAAATATTCCTTCCGCGAGTGGCGCATCGCGTTCACGCCCGAAGAGCGCGGGCCCTGCACGCTCATGGCCCGGGCGCTCAACCGCGCAGGCGAAACGCAGCCGCTCGAGCCGCTGTGGAATCCGTCGGGATACATGCGGAACGTCGTCGAGGCCGTGAAGGTGCAGATCGCATGAGGCCGCGCCATCTTCTCTTCGTCCTGCTGGGGTTGCCGGTCCTCGTATCCGCGACCGAGCCCCGGCGCATCGTGCTGCCGCCGGAGAAGGCGCAGCTGGTGGAATCGCCGCTGCCCGGTTACGCGCTCGCGAATGCGTTCTGCTTCACCTGCCACTCGGTCGACTATCTCCGCACCCAGCCGCCCGCGACGCCGCGGGCCTGGTGGAAAACCAGCGTGGTCAAGATGCAGAAGACCTTCGGTGCCCCGATTCCCGACAGCGCGGTGGAACCGCTGGTGGATTACCTCGTGAAGACGTACGGCGCTGAGCGCGCTCCGGCAACTCCCCGGGCCGAGCCTCCCGCGAAGGCGCGAAACTGACGGACGATTCGTTGCCCGAGATCCGATCACATTCGGATCTTGTGGCGCGGGGTGTCAGCCGGAGTGGCCGGCGGCGTTTCGGGCAGCAAACTGTCGTTCGCCCTCACATCGATCAGCTGAAGGCTTTCGACGTGGGACAGCCACAGCGGCTCGCGCGCGCGATCGACGGTCACGTGTCGCAGCGTGACGTTTTGAATCGGCGAGTCGCCGGAGCCATCGATCAACAGAAAATAGGTGGCCGCTTTCCGACAGGCGACGTCCTCGATGACGAAGTCCTCGAAGCGGGTCGGCGCATGGCCGCCGCGATAGCTGTGATAATTGGTTTCGAAGCGCACGACCGCCGAGCGCGAGGCGTCGATCCGGATTCGGCGGACGCGCACGTGACGAATGAAGCCGCCGCGGTCGGCGTTCGATTTGAAGTAGATGCACGACTCGCCCTCGGCGACGTGGCAATCCTCCATGAAAACGTTGCGAACGCCCGCCGACATCTCGCTGCCGATGCAGAGGCCGTTGATCTTGGACTGGAACCGGCAGCGTCGGATCACGATGTTCTCGCAGACGCGGCCGTCGCGCCACGCGTCCGCATCGCGGCCCGCCTTGATCGCGATCCCGTCGTCGCCGGTGTGAAACGTGCAGTCCTCGATCAGCACGTCGGTGCAGGAGTCGGGATCGCAGCCGTCGTTGTTGAGCGCGAGGCTGTCGACCGTGATGCCGCGCACCGTGACGTTGCGGCAGAAGATCGGGTGCACCACCCAGAACGGCGAGTCGCGGAGGGTGACGCCCTCGATCAGCACGTTCCGGCATTCGAAAGGCTCGATCATCCCCGGGCGCAGGAACGCGCCGGGACCGAACTGGCGTTCGGCTAGCGGGGTGCCGTCGGAGCCCATCTGCCGGAGCCGATTTTGCGCGGGCCCCTGTTGTGCGAGCCAGCCGGCGAACGTCGCGCGGGCGTTGCCGTCGATCGTCCCCCCGCCGGTGATGGCGATGTCCTCGGCGCCGCGCGCGTAGATGAGCGGCGAGTAGTTGTTCAGCAGGGTACCCTCCCAGCGGGTGAGCACCATCGGGAGAAAGTCCTCCGGCCGGCCGCTGAATTGCAGGGTCGCGCCGGTCGCCACGTGCAGGTCGATGTGACTGCGGAGATGGATCGGGCCGGCCACCCGGAATTCACCCGCGGGAATCACCACGCGACCGCCGCCTTTCTCCGCGCAGTCCGCGATGGCCGCGCGGATGGCGGGCAGGCTGTCGGTGCGGCCGTCGGCGACCGCGCCGTATGCGGTGATCACGAAATCCCGCGCGGGAAACTGCGGCGCGCGAATCCGGGCCACGAGCGCGGGAACGTCCGGCCATTCGAGATCGGTCGCTGGCGGCGGGGCGGCGAGGAGCGTCGTGACCGCGCCGAACGCGACGGCGAAACCGGTTCGGCAGCGATGGTGCATCGCGGCACGGGTCCTCAGGCGGAGGAGCGAGGCTGCTTCGCCGGGGCAAAGGGCGCGGCGGCCTCCGCGGCGGTGTCGTTGCGTCCGCCGCCCTGGGCCGACATGAGCCGCTGGATTTCGCGCCGGTACTTTTGCGGCGAGGCGCCCGTGGCCTGGCGGAAGAAGCGGCTGAACAGCTTGGCGTCGCGGTAACCGCAGCCCGCGGCGATGGCCTTGACGCTGAGCTTGGTCAGCCGAAGCGCGTCGATGGCGTTCATCTCGCCGAGATCCGGGACGGCGCCGAAATCCTTTTTCGCGGCGTACACCGTCTTCGGCTGCATCTCGAGGGTTGAGCTCACGTGCTGCAGGTGGCGGCGATATTGCTGCGGCGAGCGGCCGGTCGCCTGGCGGAAGACGCGGCCGAAATATCCGGCGTCGCGATAGCCGCAGCCGACGGCGATGACCTTCACGCTGAGCCGCGTGTGGTTCAGCGCCTCGATCGCGTTCTGGATCCGCTGGCGGTTGATGTGCTCCACGATCCGCTCGCCGACCTTCTGGTGGAAGAGTCGTGACAGGTAGCTCGAGGAGCAGCCGAGTTCGGCCGCGAGCGACTCGAGATTCAGCTGCTCGTCCTGAAGGCGCCGGTGAATGAGCCATTTGCAGCGCGCGATCATGTCGATCGCCGGCGGCTGGGCCTGGCTGGGCGCCTCGATGACGGAAAGCAGCAGCGAGAATTCGGCGAGCAGGAGCGCCCGGATCGCGAGGGCGTGGCGCACCGGGTCCGCGTGGTGCAGTTCCGCCGCGCGGTCGAGGAAAAGGATCAGGTCGGGAAAAAGCTCGGTGGCGAAGAGGTCGACGTTGTCGACCACCGGCTTGCCCGGCGCGCGCTCGTGGGCGACATGCACGTAGATCGTGCCGTTGTAGAAGCTGACGACGACGTTCTCGAACGCGGCGCCGCCCGCTCGCGCGACCTCGCCGTGCGGAAGGCCCTTGGGCACCACGCAGACCGAGCCGGGCCCGATCGTGAGGCGCTGGTCGGGGAACGTGAATTCCGTCACGCCGCTGATCTGGATGAAAATCTCCGGCTTGAAGTGATAGGGCATGCCCTTGCGCGAGGCGTAGAGATCCACCAGCCGGGGAATCTGGCAGCTGAAGCCGCCCGCCTGCATCGCGCCGATCTGCGCGCGCAGCGCCCGGCACAGGACCGCCCGCGTGCCCGCGCCGGGGCCGGAGGGAAAGGGAACCACCACAGGAGGGGAATGGGTCACGGGGGTGAGGGCAGGGGGATTGATGCGCCAAGCGCGCGCCGACTCGACCCTAATTTCTGACAGATTTCCCCGATAACTCGGACAATCTTGTCCTCATGGCGACGGGGCGACGACGACCGCGCGCGTCTGCCGGTTGAACAGCGCAAGGCCGGCCAACAGCACCGCGAGGGGAATGAGCGTGAAGTAGAATGCATTGCGACCGCCGTGGGCCTGGAAGAGGTAACCCAGTGCGAGCGTCCCGAGCGCGCTTCCCGCAGCCGAGAAGATCACGCCGAGTCCCGACATCGCGGCATGGCGCGACACCGGCACCGAGCTGAGCATGATCGAATTGATCACCGGAAAAATTGGCGCGACGAAGAATCCGATCAGCGGAAAAACCGCGACGGACGGCGGCGCGTCCAGCCATCCGGTGACCGGAACCGAAGTCTGCCCGCGGGCCAGCGAAAGTCCGAGCGCCACAAAGACCGCCGCCATCACGAGGCAGAAGGCGAGCACCGGGAACCACGCGAAACGCCGCAGCGCAAAACCGGCGGTGACGCGTCCGATCACCATCGAGATCGTCAGCAGGCTCGCCATCTGGATGCTGAGCCACGTCGGCAGTTGAAAGACCTTCGAGTTGAACGTCGGCAGCCAGTTGATGATGCTCTGGTCGACCACGACGTAGCAGAAGACGCAGCCGCAAAACGTCAGCACGATGCGCTGGAGCGTGAGGCCGCCCATGGCGCGCAGCCGGTCCTGCCAGGTGTCCGCCGGTCCGCCCCGCACCCGCGATTCGTCCAGCGGAACGCCAAGCAGCAGGAGCCCCGCGAGCGCGCTGAGGGCTGCGACCACGTAGAATACCTTCAGCCATTCGGTCGACGACGGACGGGCCTCGTCGATGAACGCGCTGAAAAGAAACGAGCCGCCCACGACGCCGAGCGTGAAGCCCGACTCGAGAAAGCTCATCAGGCTGGCGTGGCCCTTGCGATCGGTGGTGAGCAGGCCGACGCTCGCGTACACCGACACCTTGATCAGCGCGAAACCGGCGCCGGCCACCGCGAACAGCAGCTTGAGCATCGCGAAGTCCGGCACCGAAGGCACGACCAGGCACACGAGGGTCAGCGCCCCCAGCGCGACGAGCATCGTGCGCCGGTATCCGAACCGCGCGAGCTGCAGCGCCGCCGCAAACGAGGCGGCGGCAATGCCGAGGCTCTTGCAGACCGCGAGCAGCCCGGCCGCGGCCTGCGACACGCCGAAGCTCCGCTGGACGTGGAGGGCGACCGCGCCGACGCTGTTGAGCAGCACGGCGAGGACGACGAAGTTCAGCAGAAGCGCGGCTCTCAGTCGGGCGTTGTTGGCCGGTGCGAGATTGGGGTCGTCGGAAGGCATCGGCTTACGCGCGGCCGCCAGCATGCCGGCGGCGAATGGCGGGGCAAGGTTGCACGCCGCAGCCCAACGCCGCGCGCGGTTTGGCGCGAACGAAAGCGGTCTCGCGATCAAGAATCTCCGATCAATACCCGATTTCTCCGGACAATTCGCGTAGTCCCGCGAAGCGAAAGCGCGCTGGATCGCCGGCGCCCCACCTCAACCTCCGACCCCACATGAAACGATTCTCTGCTTCGTTCCCGGCCCGCCGCGCCGAGGTTGTCATTCAGATCGCCCGGCTAGCCGCCGGCGTCTTGCTCGCGTCGAACATCGCTCACGGCCAGACCGCGGTGGCTGATCCCGCGCCCGCATCGGAGCCGCCGTTGAAACTCGAACAGATGGTGGTCACCGGTTCGGTGACGCCGCGCAGCAAGCTCGAGTCCGCGCTCGCGGTCACGACGCTCGATCCGGCGCAGGTCCAGACCATGGCGCCGCGCAGCGCCGCGGAGATGCTCAAGATCGTGCCCGGCCTCTACACCGAGTCCACCGGCGGCGAGGTCGGCAACAATCTCGTGGCCCGCGGCGTCGCGACCAACGGCGGGGTCAGCGGCTACCTGTACGTCGCGCTGCAGGAGGACGGCTTGCCGATCCTCTCGGAATCGAACTTCCGCTTCACCCAGGCGGACACTTTCATCCGCGTCACGAATTTCGTGGAGCGCATCGAGGCGCTGCGCGGAGGTTCCGCCGGCGTGTTCGCGAGCAGCGACCCGCTCGGCATCATCAATTTCATCAGCCGCGAGGGCTCCCGGCAGACGCAGGGGGAATTCAAGCTCGAGGTGGGCGACTACGGCCTCCTGCGCAACGAAGGCTGGATGTCCGGACCGCTCGGCGCGAGCAGCACGTACGCGGTCGGCGGCTTCTACCGCATCGACGACGGCTTGCGCGGGCCCGGCTACACGGCGGACAAGGGCGGGCAGCTCATGGGAAACGTGAAGTTCAACTTTCCCGACGGGCGCGGCTACCTTAAAATCCTCGCGAAGGTCATGGATGACCGTCCCGCGTTCGAACTGCCGTTCCCGCTGAAGAATTCCCTGCCGGTGGCGCTGAACAGCAACGTCGGCGTCAACTCCATCCCGGGCGGCCCCGACCTGAAGTCCGGCGCGATCACGTCGAACGACATCCGCTTCCTGACCTTTCCCACGACGCCCTCGGGTCCGCTGCGCATCGACCTCGCGGACGGCGAGAGCGCGACGTACTACCACGTCGGGACCGACTTCGAATACCAGCTCGCGGACGGCCTGAAGCTGAAGTCGCTGAATCGTTACACCGATGGATCGCACCTCGAGGTGCGCAATCCGTTTTCCACTCCCGACACGCTGCAGAACATCGTGAACGGCCTGGCGACCAATGGCCGCGCAGCCGGGGCTTTCGCCGGCGCGCGGAACGCGACGACGGGCAACTTCAACTTCATGCTGACGCTGCCCGGACAGGCCAACGCCGTTGCCGCCGCCGATCCGGCCGCGGCCGCCGCGCTCAACGGCAACGGGCTGGGGGACCTGGACTCGATGGTCTACATCAAGATCAAGCTGAAGAATTTTCAGCAGGATCTTCGCCTCACGAAGGCGTTTGGCGACGGCAGGACGACGCTGACCGCGGGATTCTATTATTCGTTCTTCCAGGTCGGCACTTTTGAGAATGTCGCCCAGGAGCTGATCGACGTCAGCTCGTCGTTCCGCCGGCTGGATGTGACCTTCCTGAACGACGGCACCAACACGCCGATCGGCAAATACACTTACAACGGCATCTCGGCGCTCGCGACGACGTACATCAACAGCCAGGCGGAAAAGCGCGCGACGGATTTCTTCGCCGTGCTGACCCATCAGCTCGGCAATCTCGCGCTGGATGTCGGGTATCGGCACCTCAAGGCGGAGGTCACCGGCTGGGGCGAGGCTCCGCAGAATTACGATGGCAACGCTTTCCTCGGCAATCCCGGCGGCACCTACGGTCCCACCACGACCGCGGTGAGCACCACGTTCACTCCGAACGCCACGCCGGCCAACCAGACCAACGGATCGCTCACGTTTTATCCGGCGCTGCGACTCGCGACCTTCGGTGGCGGGAACACCAACAGCGGCAGCGACAGCCGCACCGACCATGCGCTGACGGCGGGCGCGAACTTCGTGTTTCCCGACCGGCACACCGCGGTGTTCGCGCGTTTCTCCCGCGCGCCAAAGATGATCTACACGAATGACATTCTGCTCGCGATTCCGTTCGGCAACGGCAGCGGCAACGGCGTGCCGTCTCCCTTCCGCGGACAGAATCAAATGACGCAGTACGAACTCGGCCTCAAATACAGCCGCCGCACCGTCGGACTTTTCCTCACGGCGTTTCACGTCGAGGAACGCAACGTGCCGTTTGCCGACACGGTCTTCCTGCCGAACGGTTCGCTCGGCACGGGCCCGTTCTCTACGCTGGACGAGGACGTGAACGGCCTGGAATTCGAGGGCATCTGGGCGCCGCTGCCGGGGCTCAGCGTCAACCTCAACGCGACCTGGCAGGACCCGAAGTTCGTGAACGACGTTCACATCAAGGGCTTTGACGGCAACGGGAACGTCATCCAGCTCGCGGTCGACGGCCTCATGCCTGTCCGCATTCCGAAGGCCTACGGCAATCTCTCCGTCGCGTATACGCTGCCGTCGACCGAGTGGGGCCGGCTGACGTTCAATGCGTCGGCGCAATACACCGGCCGTCGTGCGCTCGACCAGGCGAACTCGGAATTTCTCGCGCCCTTCCACGAGTTCTCGGCCGGCGTGAGCTTCGTGACCAAGGGCGGGCTGACGTTTCGCCTGACCGGCGCCAATCTCGGGAACAGCAACGGCATCACCGAGGGCGATCCCCGCAGCAGCACCGCCGTCGTGGCGAATCTCAGCGCGCCGTACGCCAATTATCGTCCGGTGCTCCCGCGCTCCGTGACCGGTTCGGTCACGTACAGCTTCTGAGTTCGCGGCGCCAAAAAACTCCGCACCTTCGCCGGTTTGTCCGCATTAATGCCATCGGCGTGCTCGGCGAATCCGGCTCGAATTCCCCACACCCCCCAGGAGGCGATGCGCCTCCACGCCTACCCGCACCTCATGATTCCTTTCGCCATGCTGGATCTCTCATCGCGTCGCATTCGGTCCTCGCGCGCCTTCTTCCTCATCTGCGTTCTCGGCTTGGTGCTGCTCGCGCCCGCGTTCGCGGCCGCACAGTTGCCCGCGACCGGGGCCATCGCGGGTCGCGTGGCCAGCGCGGCCAGCGGCAATTACCTGAACAATGCGCGCGTGCGCCTCGAGGGCACCACTCGCGAGACGCTGACCGACCGCATCGGACAGTTTCGCTTCGACAACGTGCCGGCGGGCGAGACCCAGGTGCGGGTGTTCTACACCGGGCTCGCGGGCGACGCGGCGACGGTGACGGTCGAGGCGGGGAAGGTGGCGCAGGTCGATTTCAATCTGGTGCGCGAAGGACAGCAGCCTCCCACTCCCGGCAAGGCCGTGCAACTCGACAAGTTCGTCGTCGAGGCCAGCCGCGAAATCACCGGCGCCGCGATCGCCATCAACGAGCAGCGCTTCGCGCCGAACATCCGCACCGTGGTGGCCGCCGACGAATTTGGCGACAACACCGACGGCAATCCGGGCGAGTTCCTGAAATTCCTGGCCGGCGTGACGGCGGACACCGTGGGGTCCGGCGAACCCCGCGTCATTTCCGTGCGCGGCATCCCCAGCAGCTACACCGTGATACAGATCGACGGCTTCCGGCTCGCGAGCGCGTCGTCGTCGAACCAGTCGCGCACGGTCGAGCTCGATCAGGTCACGATCAACAATATGTCGCGCATCGAGGTCGCGAAATCGCAGACGCCCGATTCGCCGGCGGACGCGATCGGCGGCGCCGTCAACATGGTCAGCAAGAGCGCGCTCGAGCGCAAATCGCCGCTGCTGACCTACCGCCTCTACGTCGATGCGCGCAACGACGAGCTGACGCTCGCGAAGACCGCGGGCCCGGGCGACAATTCCTCGCGCAAGATCAATCCCGGATTCGACTTCAGTTACCTTTTCCCGGTGAGCCAGAATTTCGGCTTCGCCATCACCGGCGTGCACAACGTGAAGTGGGGCGGCCAGGAATCGTACAACAAGGCGTGGTTTCCCAATGGGCAGGCCTCCGCCAGCGGGCAGACGGCGACGACCGCGGACAACCCCTACCTCGAGCGCTATGAATTTCTCATCGGCAAGGGCTTCACGACGCGCGACTCGCTCGGGCTGACCCTGGATTTCAAGCCGTCGCCGAACGACATCCTGTCGTTCACGTTCAACGAGGCGTATTATCACCTCACGTTCGACAATCGCGACCTGACCTGGGACACCGGCAGCGCGGTCACCGCCTGGGGCCAGAACTTCACGCAGGGCGGCGTGGGCAAGGGTTCGGTGAGCAACCAGGGTCCGAATTCCTCCAGCTGGCGCGACAAGCGCGGCACGACGTGGCAGCCGTCGCTCACCTACCATCATTACGGGCCGACGTGGAAGATCGACGGCGGCCTCTCGTATTCCCACGCGACGAATCATTACCGCGACATCGACAAGGGATTCTTCCAGACGATGAACCTCACGCTGTCGAACCTCACGGTGCGGTACGACAACATCCGCGACAAGGTCACCGACATCGCGACCACCACCGCGGCCGGCGCGCCGATCGACACCTTCAAGCTGAACAATTATCGCATCGTCTCCGCGGCGACCAATCCGCGCGAGACGTACGACGAGTTCGCGACCGGGCGGCTCGATGTCTCGCGCAGTTTCGACTTCGCCGTGCCGGTTCTGCTCAAGGCGGGCGGCGAGATCCGCCAGCAGGTCCGCGACATCACGGTCGTCGCGCACGGCATCGGCCCGCGCACCTGGAATTTCGTCGGCGCCGACGGCATCGCCGGCACGGCCGACGATCTTGCGGGCCAGATCATCGACGACAGCTACACCGCGCTGCAGGAAAGCCCCTACGGCCTGCCGCACAACGAATGGCCCAGCCCCTACAAGCTCTACCAGATCTTCAAAGCGCACCCGGAATATTTCACCACGAACGACGCCTCGAACTACCAGGCGATCGTGAACGGCTCGATGAAGATTCAGGAAACGGTCAGCTCGGCTTACCTGCGCGCGGACGTCCATCTCATGAGCCACAAGCTGTGGCTGGTCGGCGGCGTGCGGTTCGAGCAGACGCAGGACAAGGGCGACGGTCCGCTGCAGGACAACAACGCGAAGTATCAGCACGACTCCGCGGGCCGCCTCATCCTCGACGGCGCCGGCAAGCCGATCCTGATTCCCGGGCTGACGGCGCTGCAGCAGACGCAGCTGATCTTCAGGGAGCGCGCCACGCACGCGAAGCACACGTACAGCGGTTATTTCCCGAGCCTCAACGCCACGTACAACTTCAGCGACGACCTCCTGTTGCGCGCCGCCTACGGGCGGACGCTCGCGCGCCCCGACTACAACAACATCATCCCGGGCTTCACCGTCGCCGACCCGACGAGCACGACGCCGAAGCGGATCACGGTGCGCAACACCGCGCTCAAGCCGTGGACCGCCGACAGCTTCGACCTTTCCCTCGAGTATTATTTCAAGAAGGCGACCGGCGTGATCTCGCTCTCCGCGTACCAGCGCAACATCACCAATTTCTTCAGCGCGACCGTCCGCCCGATCACGCCAGCCGACCGCGAGCTCTACGGCCTCGATCCGACCATCTACACGGACGACTACGAGATGAGCACGACGCAGAACGTCGGCAACGCTCGGCTCACCGGCGTGGAATTCAACTACAAGCAGAACCTCACGTTCCTGCCGCAATGGGCGAGCGGGCTCCAGGTCTTCGCCAACGGCACGTTCCAGCATGTTCGCGGCACGAATCCCACGGCGGATTTCAGCGGCTTCATCGAGGAGACGTACAACGCCGGAGTGAGCCTCAGCCGTCCGAAATACGGCGTGAAGCTGAACTGGAATCACAAGGGCCGGCAGCGGCAAACGCTGCAGTTCGCTCCCGACTTCTTCAATTACGCCGTGCCGAAGGATTACGTGGACGCTAATCTCGAGTTCCGTCTTCGCCGCAACGTCACCGTCTTCCTCAGCGCCCGCAATATCCTCAGCCAGTGGGAGCGCGGCGACCGCTACAATTCGCTCACGCCGGGCTACGCGCAGAACTACAACGGAGCCTCTTTTTCCCCGCTCTACACCCTCGGCGTGAGAGGCACGTTCTGATCCCGTCGCCGCCGCGCGGGGTTTTTGGCCGGACATTCGCGCGGTGCGCGCCGGCCTCCGGCTCCGGATCGTGCCCGCGGCAATTTCCCATGAAACACCTTTTCCTGTCCGGCCTCGCGTGCGCGCTGGCCATGATTGCCGCGGGCGCGCCGCCGCGCCTGCAGCCGATCGGTGCGCTGCAGGGTTACACGCGGAACGATCGGGGCATCGTCGTGACCTGCGCGGATCGCTCGGAGATTCAGCTGTCCGTGCTCGCTCCCGATCTCGTCCGCGTGCGCGTGGCGTTCGGGCAACCGTTGCCGTCGCGCGATCACTCGTGGGCCATCGCGCGCACCGACTGGGACGCGGCGCCATGGACCTTGCAGGACGTGGCGGATGGGCTGCACCTCACGACCGCGGAACTGGAGGTGGTGGTGAGGCGTGACCCTTTGCTGATCGAGTTTCGCGACGCCGGAACGCACCGGTTGATCAACGCCGATCAGCGGCCCATGGCATTCGATCCGGAGGGGGGAACCGTCGCCGCGGCGAAGTGCCTCGGGCTCGACGAGCACTTTTACGGGCTCGGCGAGAAGGCGGCGCGGTTGGACAAGCGCCGCGGCGAATTCACGATGTGGAATTCGGACATGCCCGGCTTCGTGGAAGGCACGGATCCGATCTATCAAAGCGTTCCCTTTTATCTGGGGTGGAAGGCGGGCGCGGCGTACGGGATATTTTTCGACAACAGCTATCGCACGCATTTCGACTTCGGTTCGGCGAGCCAGGAAGCGGTCGACTTCTCCGCCGACGGCGGGGAACTGAACTACTATTTCTTCCGCGGCCCGGAGATGAAGAAAATCCTGGGGCGATACGCCGACCTCTTTCCAGCACAGTGGGATCCGAAGCTTGGAATTCACGTGACTTGAAGTCGCGGC
>JADMIO011000799.1_pt1 | contig 22922 bp, 19 predicted proteins | sample 8958161 | NCBI WGS metagenome assembly JADMIO01 (sample SAMN16585339, study PRJNA669376) | soil metagenome | isolation source: Crop rotation soil | place: USA: Cullars Rotation, Alabama | collected 2011 | reverse complement strand
CACTCATGCTTGCCGCTGCAGGCGCCGCGATACCGCTGCTAGCTCCGTCACCGGCGATGGCTGATGGCTGCGACAATTGCGGCTAGACCGCCCAATAAAATCAGCGAAAGAGGCTCGCAATGAAGTCAATCTTGCTTGCACTGGCACTGGCGTTCGCGCTGACAGCCGCCATCGTGCCCGCGTTCACGACATCCGTGGCGCTGGCCGATTGCGGGAACTGAACTAGGCCAGCAAACAGCAATTCTCGCGCTTACGGAGATCGCCATGAAGATCGTCTTACTCGCACTCATGCTTGCCGCTGCAGGCGCCGCGATACCGCTGCTAGCTCCGTCACCGGCCGAGGCCGCGTGCGACCTTGCAGCTAATTGGCCGCCGAATTGATCATCCGAGGCTTCAATGAAAATGCTCTTCCTCGCTCTGGCACTGACCCTCGCTGCCGCTGCCATACCTGCGCTCACCCCATCGGCAGCGATGGCGGATTGCAGATGCAATTAGCCGACTAGCGCACCCCAAAACCGACGAGGCATCAATGAAGATCATTCTGATTGCACTGGCCCTGGCCGCCGCCACCGTCCCTGCGCTCACCCCGACCGCCGCGACGGCTGATTGCAGCAGTTGCGGTTAGAGAAGACCGTAGCGATTCACCGTGGGAGCCATGACCGATCCGACGGATGCCAAGCGCTTGATCGACCGTTTGCGGTTCAAGCGTTACCGCCCGATGGAATCCTTCAGCCACACGCTTATGGAAAAGTGGGCGGCCGAGATCGGGCTCTTCGGCGACCTGTTTGCAGCAGCCTTGGCGTCGGCTGTGGAACTTCAATGGGTCGAGGTTATCGAAGGTGGCCGACGCGCCAGACTGACGCAGGAGGGCTGGGATGAGGCGTGGTACTTGGTGCCCAATGCGAAGCGTCGGTTCCTGATTTAGTTTCGTCGCATAGGTCGTCATCGAGGCGTCGATCGCACGGAACCAAGCGGTAGCTTTGAGTGCAACGAGCGAGCAGGTGCCGTTGCCGCACAGAAACGCGTAAAGGAAGATCGCGCTGCCCGAACGTGTTCGTAGATGCAGCCGCCGCGGCGATGTCGCTTGTCAGCGGCTTGCGGAGTACATGTTTTGGTCAGCCTCTTCATCCCAGCCTCCGCCGCCCGAATTCGCTGCCGGCGCAGGGCGCAAGCAGAGATGGCGCGCTTGCACGGGTTATCAGACCGTTCACTGGGCACCGAACTTCTAGACATCGCACGCGTTGCGCGCATCGACCGCCCCGATTGCTCTGACCCGGCTGACACGAATGCCAGCGCCGACTGCGTCATACTCTGGCAGGTCGTGCCCGAGATCGCGCGACGCCTAGGAGCCGGACCGCCGACGCCAGACGAAGCGGCCGTTGAATACCTGCCGCTTTCCAATATGGAGTTCAGGGCGGGCGTAACCTGGGTCATCGCCAACCGCAGCTTTCGCTACTCGATCGATCACGAGGTCGATACGCCATCCGCGGCTGAACTGCTCGCACGCAGGATCATCGATGGCAATCCACTAGCGATCGGCCTTGACCGCGTTGCGCCAGTGCCAATCGAAGAAGCGGACACAGCTGATTACATAGCGCGCAAGATCTTCGCGTTATCCGTCAGCCTTGGATTGCCGCCGCGGACTACGTGGTCGCCAGAATTGGTCCCCGAGCCGCCTCGAAAGTGACGAACCGGTTGCACCGACGCCAACGTCGCGCGATTGAGCGGAAATGAACGGATCAGGGCTCGGCTGCGAGTCGACCTCGACGCAGACGCCAGCATCTGCCTCCAGCCAAAGAGACGAGAGGCGCTTTGTCCCAACAGCGGTAGTCAGCAGCCAATGATCGGCGAGGCGAAGACGGCCGCCAGCCCACGTCCGTTGTTGGGGTGGGAGCGAGCAAAGCTGCAGGCCGACCAAGGGGTGCTCCTGAACCCCTTGTGGACATCGCGGCCCCTTGCGTTCCTGGATGCCCGCGGCGTTCGAGCAGGATATAGTTGTGCGATGTCGACTGTTCTGACGACGGCGAGTGGAGATCCATGCCCGTGCTTAAAGCCCTTTCCCTAGCCTTTGTTGTTCTGACTATTTTTGGCCTTCCTGCGCAGGCCGAACCGCCGGCGGACCTTGATGCATGTATCGCTCTTTCCGCTGCGACCGCCCGGGCCGCAAACGTGAAAAGCGAAGCGGATTACGTCAAGTTTCACTCAAGGCTATTGGATCTCGACGCCGCATGCGGCGCGAGAGATTTCGCTGGCGCGGACAAAATCGCTGCCGACATCCTGGCGGCCTTTCCACCCAACAAATAGCCATGGACCCGGACGTGAGCCGGTCTCTGCGTTGACCTTTTCCCGACCGGGACGAGCGGCCGCAGACATGCGTATCCGGCGGACGCCCGACAGGCGCTGAACTACTGCCTGCTGTGCCCCTTCATGGTCGCCTGACGGTGCCTCGATGCGACGACCAAGACACACCTTAACCTCCATCACGAAACCGACTTTCCGCGGGGGGCGGATGTGGTTGAGATTGTGACAGGATCTGGGGTAGCGTCCGGCCTCATCCGAAGGGATGAGGCGGGAAAGCCGATATTGCTGGCTAAATGCCGTCGGCAGGGTGATGTGACCGGGAATTAAGATGCACGACGCGCGGACGTCTCGATGGGCTCGCCAAGCGGTCGTAGCAGTGTTTCTAATTATTGCATTGCCCATTGCAGGGAATGCGATCGCCGAAGCCACCGACCCACAAACCCCGGCAGCGGCGGCACCGACGACGGCGAACCCAAGCGCCGTAGCGGCGGCGGCTTCGACGGGCTTCCTCAATCCAGGCGACGTGGCGGTGACCGGATTTTCCGGAACGATGCTCGCCGCGGATTCGCTGCCGGTGGGCGTCGAGCCAGTGGACCGCACGCTTATCGATCCGAAGGCGCCATCGCTCCGCATTTTCGACGTCTCTTCCCTCGGTGGCGCGCCTGCGGGCGTCGTGATCGCTCCGGCAATACGCCTCGACGTACCGGCCGAACAGATCGGCCAGGTTTTCGCCATGACGTTCGACACCGGCGCCGAGGGAGCGCCGCCGAACCTTTATGTTGCCGCCTCCTCGGCTTACGGGTTGAATGTCGTCGGTTCGGCGCTTGCTCCCGACGGCAAGGCCGTGCGCCTCAAGACGGGCGCGCCCGATGCCGTTTTTATGGACGGGCAATTCGGCTCGCTCTCGACCGGCAGTCCGAGCGCCATTTACAAGATCAACGGCGCAACCGGTGCCGCGAGCTACTTCGCCGATACGGCCTTCTCGGGCACCATCAACAGCGGCCCTGGCATCGGCGGCCTTGCCTTCGATCCGGCGAGCCGGAGCCTCTACGCCTCCGATCTCGACACCGGTCTCGTCCACCGCTTCGGCCTAGACAACAACGCGGCACTGCTCGACCACTACGACCATGGCGTCGCCGGCCGCAGCGCCAAGGGTCTCGCTTCTGTCCCCGATGACGGCAAAAAGCTCAGGCTGCTCGAGCCCGACTTCAAAACGGACGATCCGACGACTTGGGGGTTCACGCAGCCGGCGCGCCGCATCGACGCTCTCGCCGTGCACGGCGGGCGCCTCTACTACGCCGTTGCCGAGGGGCCCGCGATCTGGTCGGTCGGCCTCAACGGTGGTGCCTTCGGCGAGGATGCGCGACTGGAGCTGAAGGTCAAGGCGCAGAAGCCTTACCCCGTAACCGGCATCACATTCGACGGCAGCGGCCGCATGTATCTGGCGCAGCGCGCGCCGACCAAGGGTGCCTACGACTACGGCGCCTTCACCGACGGCGGCGCCGAGGTCTTGCGCTATGCGCCCGAGTCGCCCGACGACCCCGCCACGCCCGACCTGTGGTCGGCTGATCCCGCGACCTACGCGGTCGGCGTCGCCGACGACAACCGCGCGGCGGGCGGCGGCGTGAGCCTGCAGTACGGATATAAACCGGACGGCGGCATCGACACCGCCGCGTGCGGCAGCACCATCGCGATGACGAGCGACGCGCTGACGGCCGCCGGTGCCGCGGGGTTGCAGCTCAACAGCCTCGATCTGGTCCGGCCAGCCAACGTGCCGCCGAGCCAGAGCACGTTCATCGACTACGATCAGCGCGAGGCCGGTCAATCCGCGCGCGGCCACGTGGGCAGCGTGCTGGCATTCCGCACGTGCGGGGCCGATGCGGGCTTCCCAGCGGTTGCCGGGGGCGAAACGTTTCCACCTGTCGAAGACGGCGGTGCGACGTCAGGCGGGGGCGAGGTCCCACCCGTCGACGCCGGAGGCGCCGGTGGCGGCGGTGAAGCATTCCCACCTGTCGACGAGGGAGGCGCCGCCGGTGGAGGTGAAGCTTTCCCACCCGTCGACGAGGGAGCCGCCGGTGGAGGCGAAGCGTTCCCGCCTGTCGACGAGGGCGGTGCCGCCGGCGAAGGCGAAGCGTTCCCGCCCGTCGAAGATGGCGACGCCGGGACGACCGAAGCCGGCGGCGTTACGATCACGAAAACTGCCGGACCCGACCAATGCACAGCAGATGGCGGTTGCACCTTCAATATCGAGGTCACCAACAACTCCGGTAAGGAGCTGCAGGATTTTGTTCTTACCGACGACTTGACCGCCGGAGCGGCTGACCTCTCCGGCGTCAAGATCCAGGGCGTGCCACCCCCGCCGTGGAAATGCACCACGCCGCCGAACTTCGGCTGCACGCATGTCGGCGCCATTCCCGACGGCGGGAAGGTGACGCTGCCGTTGACGTTCAAGCCGACCGGCATCGGTCAAGAGAAGCAGCTCCAAAACTGCGCGTCTCCACAAGCCCCCGGCGCGGCCCAGGCACCCGCGCCAGCTCCGGCGCTCGCACCGGTTCCCGCTCCGAAAGTCGCGGAAAAGGACGGCTTCAAATTCGAGATGATTCCGCTTTCGGCGAGTTGCACGGCGGCGGATGGCCAGTGCGAGTGGGAACTGAAGGTTACCAATACGAGCGCCGCGGAAAAGAAGGGGACACTTGTAATAAGCGCCAGCCCCAGCATCGGCAGCGACGGTGTTGCCGCTGACAAGCGAAGGATATTGGAAAGCAAAACCTCTACGGCTGATGGCCTCCCTTGCCACACTCTGCCGCGCAACTTCACCATTCAGTGCGGGAATAACATGACCCTGAAGCCGGGGCAGACTGTCTCGGCGAAGCTCAACTTGAAACTGGAGGTGAAGCCCGGCGACCCGGCGTTCGTGCACAATTTTGCTACCCTGAGCTTCAACAAGGCGGTTATCGGACAAGCCTCCTCGGCTATCCCGCTGAAAGGCGAGGGCGGCGCCGGTGCGGACGCCGACGGAGCGGGCGGTGCGGGTGCGGAAGCTGACGGAGCGGGTGGTGCCGAAGGTCAAAACCCGGCAGACGGGGCAGCCGCTGCCGCGCCGGCTTGCGCGAAGCTCCCGGTCGAGGCACCGACTCCAACCCAGGCCGGCGACATCTCGATCCTGAAGAAGACCGGCTTCTGCGAAGGCGACACCACCTGCTTCAATGATTTGGAGATCAAGAACAGCGGCAATGCCGATTTCGACGGCACCATCGAGTTCGACGACATCATCACCGGCAGTGACGGCGCCGCCATCGTTCCAAATTTCCTCGGAAACGGGCCCTTGATATGTGATGGGGCCGGCAAATGCTCGATGAAGATCAAGATCAAAGCCGGCCAGACGATAAACGACCAGATTCACGCCAACTTTGAGCCGAGGCTTGGCGCAGGCCAGAAGGTCAAGAATTGCATTCGGCTGAAGGGCGCGGCGACAGAATCCTGCGCTGTGGCCGTAACTGAGCAGCCGCCGTCAAAGGCGGGCCCGCTCTCCCTGTCGAAATTTGCTGGTACCTGCACCGACAACCGAACGTGCACATTCAAGATCGACATCAGCAAGGACGATACAGCGTTCGACGGCACGATTGAGTTCGATGACGTGCTGACCGGCGACCTCGCGGCTGTCAATGGCGCGACGATAACGTCATCGATGCCGGAAATGTCGTGCACAGCCGCGGCTCAAGGAGCCAAGTGCAGCGGCAAATTCAAGCTCGCTGAGAACATCGGCAGAATTCCGACAATCGTCCTCACTGTGACGTTGCCCCCAGGCTCCACCATCAAGGAGCTTGAGAACTGCGCGACCTTGAAGGGCGCGCCAACTGCTTCCTGCACCACTGCCTTGACGAAAGGCGACGCCCAGCCGCCTCCGCCTGGGCCGCAGGTCGGGGCAAAACTCACCGTCACGAAGACAGGCCCCGCCGAATGCTCCGATCTCGGGGGATGCGACTTCAAGATTGAGATCAAGAATGAAGGCGATGCGCCGTTCAATGGCCCGGTCGTCGTCAACGAGGAAGTGACGCTCGACGGTAAGGCCGCACCCGACGCTCTGATCGTTCCCGACGTGCTCTACACGTGCACGCCGGGCGGAAAATCCACCTGTACCAGCAGTCCGTTGACGATCATCGAACCCCAGGAGACTGCCACCCTGCGCGTGCATGTGGTCTTCACCAAACCGACCGGCGCCAAGGTCATGCAGAACTGCGCCAGCGTCGTTGGTGCGGCTGCAAAGCCGTGCGTCTCGGCCAACCTACTTCAGGGCCCAAAGCTTCTCCTCATGAAAGACGGATTCAAGAGCGTCTGCGATCCCGCCTGCGCCTTCCGGATTATCGCGAAGAACATCGGCAACGCGGATCTCAAGGGCCCGATAAAAATCGTCGACTTCCCGAGCAACATAAAAAGCAACAGTGGTGCTACCGACATCAAAGCCGAGGTCGCCTCGGTGACCGTGGTCGACTCGCCCGTGAAGGTGACGTGCACGAAGCCGGGCAACATCTGGTGCGATATTGCCGTCGACAGGCTGCCGCCTGGAGCCGAGATCGCCTTCGACCTGGTAACAATCGTCGGTGTCACGGACTTCACCGGCGACAATTGCGTGCTGCCGCGCGACGCGCTCGCCGGCACGGTGCCACAGGTATGCTCCCCGATGCAGGGCATGAAGCCTCGAGGACCAAACCTACTCATCGAGAAGCGCAACGCGAGCCCGGGAACCAAGGGTGCCGATCACTGCGAGCTGAAGAAGGAATGTCTCTTCATAATCCGGGTGACGAACACCGGGCAGAAGGATTTCGTCGGGCCCATCAAGATAACCGACACGATCTCGCTCGGCGCGCCGGAGCTCCTCGAGGAGGGGCCGGGCGGCAACGTAGGATGGAACTGCACCAAGGCCGGTGCCGGTGGCGTCGGCGCCGCTTCCATCGACTGCACGATCCCAGGCGCACCGAGCCCGATCAAACCCGGTACGTTCGGCCCCTTGGCGCCGGGCAAATTCATCGAACTCGGCATTTCCGTCAAACCCGGAAAAACCTGGAAGACGAGCAATATTCTCGAGAACTGCGCCGACCTGGTCGATGCCCCGGCGGGCATGGGCCCAACACACAGCTGTGCAAGCCAGAAGCTCGACCCGTTCAAGCTCAGCATCGAGAAGACGGGCGATCAGTCGTGCAAGCCCGGCGCCGAATGCAAATTCGACCTCAACATCTTCAACAACGAGCAGATCGTCCATGACGATCCGGTCACCGTCGTCGACAATCTGAGCGGGCTCTCGTCTGCGGAGATCGTATCGATCACGCCGGTCGGCGGTGCGCAGCCGTTCCCCTGCAAGCCGCAACCGACGAAGGTTCCCTTCAACTGCACCGGGCACATGAAGCTCGAGCCCGGCGACAAGAACCACTACACGGTGGTGCTTCGCCTCCCCGCCGACGCGAGCGCTGCCTCGTTCTCCAACTGCGCGACTGTCGGCGATGGCGCCACGGAGGATATCCCGCGTAGTGAGCGCGACGGCCACCAATCTCCGGAGTCCTGTCACACGGTGACGACCTCGGAGCCGACGCCGGAACCCAATCCTGACCTACCGACCGAGCCCGAGCCGCTCCAATGCAAGGGCGGCATGATTTTGTCGCCCAAAGGCGAGTGTGCGTGCCCGGCGAATACAAGGTGGAACGGCCGCGAGTGCTTTGCCGGCGAAGGCGGGAGCAACACCGTCGGCCCGCAGCTTCCGCCGTCAGCTCCACCGCCGATCGGGTGTGCGCCCGGCACCCAGCTAATCAATGGCGTCTGCCAGAAGCCTAAGTGTCCTAACGGGATGTTCGGCACCTGGCCAAAGTGCTGCCCGAATGGCTCGCGCTTCGACGGTGCCAAGTGTGTCGTGACCAAAAATACAGGTCCCGGCGACGGCGGCGCGTCGACCGTCCAGCCCGGAAGGGATACGACCGAGCCCGAGCCGTGCCGACGCGGTACCACGCGCATCGGTGGCGTCTGTCGGCCGCCCAAGTGTCCAGAGGGCATGTTCGGCACTTGGCCGAAATGCTGCCCGATCGGTTCACGATTCGACGGCCAAAAGTGCGTCGTGACCAGAGATACGGGCCCCGGCGAAGGCGGCGCGTCGACCGTCCGGCCCGGAAGGGATACGACCAAGCCCGAGCCGTGCCGACGCGGTACCACGCGCATCGGTGGCGTCTGTCGGCCGCCCAAGTGTCCGGACGGCATGTTCGGCGACTGGCCGAAATGCTGCCCGAATGGAACCAAGTTCGAGGGTGGCCGCTGCGTTAGGCCGGGCACCGGCGGTGGTGGCGCAAGCACGTCCAAAAGCGGAGAAGATCCGGGGACGAAGTGTCCGTCGGGCACCATCGGTCATTTCCCGCGGTGCAGATGCCCTGCCGGCATGAATGGCCGGCCGCCGAACTGCTGTCCGGACGGAACCACCTTCCGCGATGGCGCCTGCCGCAAGCCGCGCAGCGAGGGTAGCGGCACGGTCGACACCGGTCCCAGGTGCCCGGCGGGAACCTTCGGCAAGCCGCCGAACTGCAAGTGCCCGCTCGGCATGACGGGCTCTCCGCCCAACTGCTGCCCGCCGGGAACGCGCTTTGAGAACGGCAAGTGTGTACGACCCAAGTCGACGGTGCCATGCACCGGCGGGCGCATTGGCACACCGCCAAATTGCAGCTGTCCTCCGGGCACGCATTGGGCCCGCTCCGAGCGGTGCCTGCCGGACGCTCCGTCCAAGACGACCCCAACGCCGTCCAAGACCGAGCCTGCAAAAGGCAAGTGCACGGGCGGCCGTCGCGGCACGCCGCCCAATTGCTACTGCATCCCACCGTCAAAGTTCTTCGGCGGACGGTGCCGTCTTCCCACACCGGCGCCACAGCAGAAAAACGACGACAAGGTCATCGTGAAGTGAGGACGTTGTTGGAGGAGGAATGTCCGCCTGCAGACCGAGACGGGCAATCCGCCACTGACCGTTCTTGGCGCCCTGCGGTGCTCGAAAAAAAACGACGCCCGTCTCATCAACGGGCGCCGCGGTGTTCCTGAGCCTAGACGCCCTTAGTTCTTTACGGTGCCCTTGACGTCCACGGCGACGCTGCGCTGCTCGCCGCCTTTGGTGGCGGTGCCGTGCCAGACGCCGTTCTCATCCTTGGTGAGATTGGAGACGTCGGCGTAGCCGAGATGGAGAAGGTGGGCGCGGGCCTGCTTCTCGGTGAATAGGCTTCCCTTGGTGGCGGTGCCAGCCTCGGTCGGCGCAGCAGTGGTGGCCGGCGTTTCGGCCAGCGCGGGGAGGACGAGACATGCGGTGAGAACTGCGGACAGGGCGAGTGCGCGCTTCATGATTGATCTCCAGATCATAATGGGGGGCGTGCGCGGGGGGATTCTAGGGCGCACGAAAATACGGCAGCGGACGGCGGCGACCGCCGTCCGCACTCGTGAGGCGACAGACGGTTAGATGATGTCGATTTCGGCAGGCATGTAGCTCGTGACTTCGAGCCCGACTTCCTGCTCGCGAACCTGCGGTTTGCTCCAAGTGCGCATGTATTCCTCCAATCAAAGCGGCCCACTGACACCGAGCCCTGAGTGGAATGTGGTGACGCGCTAGAACACGTACCAATCACGTTCGTGTTTAAATTCGCGAGCGTCCGGTGCGTTCGGGAGTTGGGAGACGCCCATTTGTCCGCTGAGCGTCAAACGCCGCATGTCCGCTTTCCGCGGCCACGCCGCCGTACCCCTCGCCGGGATTGAGGGCAAGGTTTGACGCGCTGGTGATGAACCAGGCAAAGAGTCGGCCGACCCGATTCGGCGGTCGGACTGAGCCCCCGACAACGGGCAAGTCCACTGATGAGCGTGGCGATCCCGGCAGGATTTGAACCTGCGACCCTCTGCTTAGAAGGCAGATGCTCTATCCAACTGAGCTACGGGATCCCTTGCCGGCTACCTATATCATAAGCGGCCCTAGCGCACGGTAACCGACGTGGATAGTCCGGCCGTGAGGGCCCTGCAAGCTGTCCGCTGGTCTCCGCCCTTTGCACGGCCGTTAACGCCGGCTTCTTGAAACGGTCATGGTTCGCTGGCACTACGCGCCTGACATTAGGAAGGGAAAGATTGATTCATGCAGGTTAGACCCTCCGCCGCCGTCCACGTTTGTGCACTGAGGCACATTCCGGAGGTCCTTGAGCGTACAGGTGCCCGCCACCTCGTCAGCGCCATCAACGGCGACCTCCTGCCGGCCACGCCTGCCGGCTTGGCGCCCGGCCGCCATCTACGGCTCGACATGCACGACATCATCGAGCTGCGCGACGGCGCCATCGCCCCTGCCGAGGAGCACGTCGGCCAGCTGATCGAGTTCGCGACGAGCTGGGACCGCCAGGCGCCGCTGCTCATTCACTGCTACGCCGGCCTGAGCCGCTCCACCGCCGCCGCTTTCATCACTCTGTGCGCGATCAACCCGCAGGCACCCGAGCACGCCATCGCGCTCGCCCTGCGGCGGGCTTCCGACACCGCGGTGCCCAACCGGCGTTTCGTCGCCTTGGCCGACGCCTTCCTGAAGCGCGAGGGGCGCATGGTCGCGGCGCTCGACGGCATGGGCGTCAACCGCATCGCGGCGGAGTGCGTCCCCTTCCGAGTCGATGGCCATCACCCCCCGCACACGCCACTGAGCGCCGACCGCGCCGCCTAAGGCCGCCTCGTTCAACCCGTTCACGAAGCAATAAAACGGGGGTCGCAACAGCGGCCGCCCGCGATGGCGTGCGCAGACACCTGGTGGGCGGGGGCTCGGCGCATCACAGCCGCCGACGTTGATCGTGACGGCAAACCCATGCCATGAAAGGACTTAAGAGCGGCGGTCATGCGCCAGCCGCCACCATACTAGGATCCGGGGGAAGGGAACGTCACATGGCCACCACAGCAAGCTTGGGGGATGCCGGCGCGCCGCTGTTCTCCAGAGAGCGCATCATCGCCAAGCCGGGCTTCAATCGGTGGCTCGTCCCTCCCGCCGCCCTCTGCATCCATCTCTGCATCGGCATGGCCTACGGCTTCTCGGTGTTTTGGAAGCCGCTACAGGCAGCCCTCGTCGGCGCCGACGGCAAGGCGTTGCCCGAGTGCTCGCAGGGCGCCGTGACCTTTGCCGAGAAGTCGCTCGGCACGTTGCACGCCCTCACCGCAACCGATTGCAACTGGAGCCAGTTCGACCTCGGCTGGATGTACACGTTCTTCTTCGTGCTGCTCGGTGTGTCGGCGGCGATCTGGGGCGGCTGGCTGGAGCGCGTCGGGCCGCGCAAGGCGGGCTTCGTCTCGGCGTTGTGCTGGTGCGGCGGCCTGCTCATCGGCGCGCTCGGCGTCTACGTGCACCAGTTGTGGCTGATGTGGATCGGCGCCGGCGTCCTCGGCGGCATCGGTCTCGGGCTCGGCTACATCTCGCCGGTCTCCACGCTCATCAAGTGGTTCCCCGATCGCCGCGGCATGGCCACCGGCATGGCCATCATGGGTTTCGGCGGCGGCGCCATGATCGGCTCACCGCTCGCCACCATCCTGATGGGCCACTTCCGCACCGACGTGACGCCCGGCGTGTGGGAGACGTTCGTCGCCATGGCGGCCATCTACTTTGCCTTCATGCTCGTCGGCGCTTTCGGCTACCGTCTGCCGCCGCCCGGCTGGAAGCCGGAGGGCTGGACGCAGCCCGCCAACGGCAACCGCATGATCACCTCCAACAACGTGCACCTCAAGGATGCGCACAAGACACCGCAGTTCTGGCTGCTGTGGATCATCCTGTGCATGAACGTCTCGGCAGGCATCGGCATCATCGGCGCCGCCTCTCCCATGCTGCAGGAAACGTTCGGCGGCGCGCTCGCCGACGCGCCGGGCATCGGCTATCTCCAGCTCAAGAGCGACCTTGCACTCGCCGCCAAGGCCGCCGGCGTCGGCGCCGGCTTCGTCGGGCTCATCTCGCTGTTCAACATCTTCGGCCGCATCGGCTGGGCGTCGTCATCGGACAAGCTCGGCCGCAAGACGACCTACTTCATCTTCTTCGTGCTCGGCGCGGCGATGTACGTGCTCGCCTCGTTCGCTGCGGAGTGGAAGATACTGGCGCTGTTCGTTGCATCCTTCTGCGTAATCGCCTCCATGTACGGCGGCGGCTTCGCCACCATTCCCGCCTATCTCGCCGACATGTTCGGCACGCAGTTCGTGGGCGCCATCCACGGGCGCCTGCTGACGGCGTGGTCGACGGCCGGCATCGTCGGTCCGGTCATCGTCAACTACCTCCACGACCAACGCCAGGCCGAGGGCATCGCGCCCGATCAGATCTACGGTCCGATCTTCTACGTCCTCGCCGGGCTCTTGGTGGTCGGCTTTATCGCCAATCTCCTGGTGCGCCCCGTGAACCCCAAATGGCACATGAGCGAAGCCGACGTGGCCGCCGCGCAGGCAAAGCTCCAATCCTCGGGCGCGGCGCAGGCGTCGGGGTCATTCGGCATCGGCATGGGCGGCTTCGACTTCAAGGCGGCGCTGTTCTGGCTGTTCGTCGGCATCCCGCTCGCCTGGGGAATCTGGAACACGGTCGAGAAGGCGCTGGTGCTGTTCCACTGAGTGGATTTTCGGTGGCGCGGGGGCTAGAGCCAGCCGCGCCACTTGAACCAGACGATCGGCACGATCGTGCTCAAGAGGATGAGGCCGAGGCCCCACTGGTAGCCGTACGCCCAGCTCAGCTCGGGCATGTTCTTGAAGTTCATGCCGTAGATGCTGGCGACGAGCGTCGGCGGGATGCCGACCACCGACACGACGGTGAGCACGGTGAAGATGTCGTTCTGCTTGGTGTTGATGAGGCCGAGCACCGCGTCGAGCAGGAACTGCACCTTGTTCGACAAGTGCCCCTCGTAGTCGGTGAGCGACAACAGGTCCGAGCTGCACGTCCTCAGATAGTCGCGCGTCTCTTGCGGCACCCAGCCTCTGTCCGAGCCGGCGACGTACGGCACGATGCGTTGCAGACCGAGCAGGATGTCGCGCACGCGGGAGGCACGCTCGCCGATTTCGCCGACGTCGATGAGCAGGCCGCGCAGGGCCTCGTTCGATTGCGGAGGGCGGCGCCGGGCGCTCTTCTTCCGCTTGGGAAAGACGGCGCGCGAGATGCGGTCGAGCTCGGTGCCGATCTGCTCGAGTAGATCGGCGCTGAGCTCCACCATCCCGTTGACGAGCGTCGCGAACGTCTCAGCCGGGGACTTGGGCGCCAATGGCGACTGGAACTTGGCGGCAACGCCGTCGAACGAGCGCAGCGGCGTGAAGCGCACGGTGACGAGCACGTCCTTGGACAGCACAAAGCCGAGTGGCGTCGGCTCGGTATCGATGCTGCCTGCATGGGCGACAATCGGCATGCTGAGGTAGAGCACGCCGTTGTCTTCTGAGATACGGCTAGACGTTTCGATGGCGCTCAAGTCGTCGCGCGATGGCACCACGATACGATACTTGCTCGCGACCGATGCCTTCTCGGCCTCGGTGGGGTCGAGGAGATCCACCCATACCGGCTCGCCGGCCCCTGCAGAAGCGGCCGGATAAGTCGTCAGCATGTGGTCCTCCGACGGGCGCTCGGAGGCGCCTCGACAGCGTTAGTGCGTCCAGCGGCCGATGCGGCCGTACTTGAAGTTGTCGGCGTAGGATTTGCGGATCATCTTGCGCGGCGACGGCTCGAACACCTCGTAGGCTATGCCCTCGCGCTCGGCGTAGGCGACGGCCTCCTCCTTGGTGTCGAAGCTGAGCTGCACCTCGGCGCCCATGTCGCGCGTGCCCGTCCAACCCATCAACGGCTCGATCTCGCGCGGGCTCGCGGGAGCAAATTCGAGCACCCACTCCTTGGTGCGTGCTTCCCCCGACTGCATCGCAGTCCTGGCCGGCTTGTAGATGCGCGCAACCATGGCAACCCTCACATTCCCCAACGTCGCGATATTGGTCGGGGCGGCGGGATTCGAACTCGCGACCCCTTGCTCCCAAAGCAAGTGCTCTACCAGGCTGAGCTACGCCCCGACGGCGACGCCTCCGGGTTCTACGCGATGGCGCGCGGCGAGTAAACGCGGCCAATCCGGCACAGCCATAGGGCGCGCTTAGGGCTTGGCGGCTTTGAACAGCGGATGGCGGATGCGGTCGCCCGCCTTGATGCCGAGCCGTGCGGCAGCGCCGCCGGGCAACTCGAGGACCGCCGACACGGGGCCGCCGGAGCTGATCACCCGTTCCGACAACGGTTCGGCTCGCACCTCGATGCGATGAATGACGCCATCGGGGCGGATGAACACCATGTCGAGCGGGATGTACGTATTGCGCATCCACATCGTCAGCTCGCGCGGCTCGCCGTAGGGAAACAGCATGCCCTGGTTGTCGGCGAGCTCGGTGCGAAACATCAGCCCGAGCGCCTTCTCCTGCGAGTCCTCGGCGATCTCGATGTCGATGGGCAGCTCCTGACCGCTGGCCGGAACGAGCCACAGTCGGTCGGCGCGCATCTTGGCGTCGGCCGGCGTAGCGACCAGCGCCAGTGCAACGGCGACAAAAAGCAGGGCCGCCCATTGGGCAGCCCCGCCGCGAATTCGATGATGTGCCATCGCCCTTTTCAGTGCGTTGGCGGCAGTCCGGGTTGTCCGTCGGGTCGCAGCTCGGCGGCCATGCAGCCCTTGGAGCCGTGACCCCAGCGGACCATTACCATCTGACCCGGACGCAGCTCGGTGAACCCGAAGCGCCGCAGCGTTTCCATGTGCACGAATACGTCGGGCGTACCCTCGCCGCGCGTCAAGAAGCCGAAACCGCGCACCCGGTTGAACCACTTAACCATGGCCCGCTCCCAGTCGCTCTCCGGCGTGACGATGACGTGCGTCCGCTGCGGCAGTTGGGAGGGATGGATGGCCGTGCTCTCGTCCATGCTCAGGATGCGAAATGCCTGCATGCCTTTCGGCCGGCGCAGCACTTCGGCGTGGACGCGTGCTCCCTCGTAGGCTGTCTGGTAGCCCCCGGCCCGCAGGCAGGTGACGTGGAGCAGAATGTCAGCAAGCCCGTTGTCGGGCACTATGAAACCGTAACCCTTTGAAGCATCAAACCATTTAATAGCTCCAACGACTTCGAAAACCTCAATCCCGGCTTCCTCGGCCCGTTCCCGAGTCATATCGATCGGTTGTGGGTCGAACTGCGGAAAATCCGGACGCTTAGAGGAATCCCCCATTGTGGTACCCCGCTACTTGCTCAACGTTAGCTTTTCTCGCCGCGTAAACGTGCCGGAACATGGAAGAGCCCTCTTCATGTCCAGCGCCGTCATGCAGCGGTCGCGAGAATACCAAATGTTAACCAACCTGCTAGGGCGATTATTCCGCCAATGCACCCGAGGCCGGAATGTCACGCGGATGTCCACATTAAATGACTGCGACTATCTTGTTGATTTCGTACGCTTTTCTTCGTGTCCAATTCATCCCCACATTTTCATCCTGAACAACGCGGGCACACATCCTGCGATAAATCGGCGACGGGAATTGGCGGCGCGAATCGCTCGAATTGCCGACACACTGATTCGTTCTCGGCGGCCTCAAACAGGGCTTAGCGATGGTCTTTTTCCGGACCCGACCGGACCGCTCGCCAAGCAAGGATTTGCTCGGCGCCGCTCGCTGCGCCGTGCCCAGTGGTTGCACGCAACGGCGTTGCGACCTGCGCGTGCACTCCCCGGCCTGACGTCTGCCCGGAGCATACGGCACGTCGTTCCAAGAACCCGGCGCTTGGCAAAAATTTCCTCCGCGGCCGGTGGAGGGGAATGCGATCCTATTCTTATTTGTCCCGCATGCTTTAAGTAGAAATCGATTTCCCCTATTTTCGGGTCTCCAGCGAAGGGATCACGATGCCTACGAAGCCCTCCACTGGGCGCCGCGCCGAAGAGGCGCCCGGCGCCCGGACATCCCTGCACAATCCCGCGCCCGCCGCCGATCCGGCCGCGGAGGCGATGGCGCTCGACCGCCGGCTGGCGGCGATCAGCAGCCTGGAGGAGCGCCTGCTCGAGATCACCCGCTCAGTGCCCGGCCGCGTCACCTTTTCAACCAGCCTTGGCATCGAGGATCAGGCGGTCCTCAACGCCATCGCGACAAGCGGCGCCGGGATCGACGTCTTCACCCTCGACACCGGGCGCCATTTTCCCGAGACGCTCGAGACGCTCGATGCCAGCGAGAACCGCTACGGCCTCAAGATCCGCGTCATGTTCCCCGACGCGCGCGAGGTCGAGGAGCTGGTCGCCCGCGACGGCATCTATGGCTTCCGCCTGGCAGTCGAGAACCGCAAGGCCTGCTGCGACATTCGCAAGGTTCGGCCGCTGAAGCGCGCCCTTGCCGGCGCCACCGGATGGGTCACCGGACTGCGCCGCGAGCAGTCGGTCGGTCGCGCCCATGTGCCCTTTGCCGCATGGGATTCCGAGAACGCCCTCGTCAAGCTCAACCCTATTGCCGACTGGGACCTCGACCAGCTCGAAGCCTACGTCGCCGCCAACAACGTTCCGCTCAACCCGCTGCACGCCCGCGGCTTCCCTTCCATCGGCTGCCAGCCGTGCACGCGCGCCATCAAGCCCGGCGAGGACATCCGCGCCGGACGCTGGTGGTGGGAGAATGAAGACGGTAAGGAATGCGGCCTGCACAACCGGCCCCGCCAAAAGGAAGCCGCTGCATGACAGCTCCATTTTCGCACCTCGACATGCTCGAGGCCGAGGCGATCTATATTTTTCGCGAAGCCGCCGCGCAGTTCCGCAAGCCGGTGCTGATGTATTCGATCGGCAAGGACTCGACCGTCCTCCTGCACCTGGCGCGCAAGGCGTTCTGGCCGCAGAAGCCGCCCTTCCCGCTGTTGCACATCGACACGACCTGGAAGTTCAAGGACATGATCGCCTTCCGTGACAAGACGGTGCGCGATTTCGGCCTCGACCTCATCGTGCACACCAACCAGGAAGGTCTGAAGAAGGGCGTCAACCCGTACGACTATTCGCCGTCCGTCTACACCGACGTGATGAAGACGCAGCCATTGAAGCAGGCGCTCGACAAGTACGGTTTCGATGCCGCCTTCGGCGGTGCGCGCCGCGACGAGGAGAGCTCGCGCGCCAAGGAGCGCGTCTTCTCGTTCCGCTCGCCGGGTCATCGCTGGGATCCGCGCCGTCAGCGCCCCGAGATGTGGAACCTCTTGAACGGCCGCCTCGGCCCCGGCGAGACGGTGCGCGTGTTCCCGATGTCGAACTGGACCGAGCGTGACGTGTGGCGCTACATCCTTCGCGAGAAGCTCGACGTGGTGCCGCTCTACTTCGCCGCCCGCCGCCCGACCATCGTGCGCAACGGTCAGCTCCTCGTCGTCGACGACGACCGCCTGCCGCTGCAGCCGGGCGAGGTGCCGCAGATGAAGACGGTGCGCTTCCGCACGCTCGGCTGCTGGCCGCTGACAGCTGCCGTGCCGTCGACGGCGACCGATATTGAGGGCGTCGTCGCCGAGACGCTTGGCGCACGCACCTCCGAGCGCCAAGGGCGGCTCATCGATCACGATCAGGCCGGCGCCATGGAACGCAAGAAGCAAGAGGGCTACTTCTGATGACGGCTGTCACGGCTATCCGGCGCGAAGACCTCGCGATCGCGCCCGCTCAGGAGCTCAACGGCATCCTGCACCTTTTGACGTGCGGCTCCGTCGACGACGGCAAATCCACGCTGATCGGGCGCCTGTTGTGGGACGCCTCCGATCTCTATGACGACCAGCGCGAGACGATCAATCGTTCGTCCAACGCGGCGACCGGCGGCGCGCACCCGGACTTTTCCCTGCTGCTCGACGGTCTCGTCGCCGAGCGCGAGCAGGGCATCACCATCGACATTGCCTGGCGCTACTTCGATACCGAGACGCGCCGCTTTGTGGTCATCGACAGCCCCGGCCACGAGCAGTACACGCGCAACATGGCGTCAGGCGCTTCGCACGCCGACGTCGCCATCTTGCTCGTCGACGCGCGCCACGGCGTGAAGCGTCAGACGCGCCGCCACGCTGCCATCCTCGACATCGTCGGCGTTAAGCGCGTCATCCTCGCGGTCAACAAGATGGACCTCGTCGACTGGTCGCAGGACAAGTTCCGCGCCATCGAGGCCGAATTCCGTGAGCTGACGCTGCGCTTCGGCTTCCGCGAGGTGATCGCCATTCCGGTCTCCGCCGTCGGCGGCGACAATGTCGCGCGCGCGTCCGAGCACATGCCCTGGTACGCAGGCCCGCACCTGCTTGAATATCTCGAGCGCATTCCCGCACGCGACGTGAGCGTGCGCGGCCCCTTCCGCCTGCCGGTGCAGACCGTGCTGCGCGACGGCGTCGACTTTCGCGGCCTCGCCGGTACCGTTGCTTCCGGCTGCATCTCGGTCGGCGACCGCGTCACCGACGCGCAAAGCGGCCAGAGTGCGCACGTGCTGCGCATCGCCACCATGGACCGCGACCTCGAGATCGCCGAGCAGGGGCAGGCTATCGCGCTGCAGCTCGACGCCGATATCGACGTCGCCCGCGGCGCTGTCATCTCGCGCACCGACTCGGTGCCGACCGTCGCCGCCCACCTCGACACACGCATCGTGTGGCTGTGGGAGACGCCGTTCGATCCGAGCAGCGGCTACTTCCTGCGCACGGCGACCGACCTGGCGCCGATCTCTTCGATCGCCATCCAGTCGCTCCTCGACCTCGAGACACTGGTGGTGCAGCCGGCGGAGACGTGCGGGGTCAACGACATCGCCAACGTCTCGATCACGCTGGGGCGCCCTGTTGCGGTGGATGCCTTCGCCGAAAATCAGCCGACCGGCGCCTTCCTCATCATCGATGCGCTGACTGGCGCCTCGGTGGCCGGCGGTGTCATCACGACGGCTACCCCTGGGGATACCGCCGACGCACAGGCATTCCGGCTGACACGCGAGCTGCTGGAGCGTGGCCTGTGCCGCGACCTCGGCGACAGCGACGAGGATCGCCGTGAGTTCCAGCGGCGCGCCAGCGAGACCGCCCTGCTGCTGCACGCTGCCGGCATCCCGGTGAAAATCGACATTTAACAGCACCGCCGACGGCACCGCCAATCGGGCGGTGCTCCTGCGCCTAACACGTCCGTTATATCGAACACGCGGTCAATAAGCTGAGAGGGTGTGAGCCAGCGCGATGTGGGAAGACTTGCTCTTGTTCGTAGCTGTCGGCTTTGCCGCTCAGATGGTCGACGGCGCCATCGGCATGGCCTACGGCGTCACCTCTTCCTCCGTCATGCTTAGTCTCGGCATCCCTCCGGCGACGACGAGCGCTTGCGTGCACGCCGCCGAGACGTTCACCACCGCGGTCTCCGGCGCCTCGCACTGGAAGTTCGGCAACGTCGACCGCAAGCTGTTGTTGCGCCTGGCCCTGCCCGGCATGGTCGGCGGCGCCCTTGGCGCCTACGTGCTGACCAACCTCGATGGCGAGGTGATCAAACCCTACATCAGCGGCTACCTGTTGCTGATCGGCGTCTTCATCGTCTGGAAGGCGCTCACCAGCCGCGTTTCGGAGGGCGCCGAACCTTCGCGCGTCGCGCCGCTCGGCTTTATCGGCGGCCTGCTCGACTCCATGGGCGGCGGCGGCTGGGGCCCCATCGTCACGTCGACGCTGATCGGTCAGGGGACCACGCCGCGCTACGCCATCGGCTCGGTGAACCTCGCCGAGTTCTTCGTCACCTTCGTCATCTCCGCCACCTTCATAGCCACCATCGGCCTCGAGCTGTGGCCGATCATCACCGGCCTCATCATCGGCGGCGTCATCGCGGCGCCGTTCGCCGCCTACGCGACGAAAATGCTACCCGATAAGGCGCTGATGATCCTGGTCGGCTGCGTGGTGGCCATCCTGAGCCTGCGCACGATCGTGCAAGCGATCACCTAGGCAGGATCGCACACGAAGGACGCGTGGTTCTTCTCGCGCGACGTCACGAGCAAACGCCCGCGACGGTGCCGATATCGCGGATCAGCTGACGGCTTTGACGAGCTCGAGGTCGGCGTGGAAGCGATTACCCGCCGTGGTCGGCTTGACGTAGCCAGCGCGGATCGCAAAGTCGCCGAAGTGCTCGCCTTGTTCGCGCTCCTTGGCATAGCGCTCGAAGATCGGCTCTAGCAGCCGCACGATGCCCGTCTTATCGACGTCCTCGGCATAGAGCTTGTTCAGCCGCTCGCCATTGAACGCCGCGCCGAGATAGAGGTTGTAGAGCCCGGGATTGCGTCCCACGAGGCCGATCTCGGCGAGATAGGGTCGCGCGCAGCCGTTGGGGCAGCCGGTCATGCGGATGACGATCTCGTCGTCCTTGAGGCCGGCCTTGTCGAGCGACTCCTCGAGCGCCGTCAGCAGCTCGGGCAGGAAGCGCTCGCTCTCGGCCAACGCCAGACCGCAGGTCGGCAACGCCACGCACGACATGCTGTTGCGGCGCAGGCCGGAGAGCGACGTGCCTATTGCGATGCCGTGCTCCTTCAGGATTGCCTCGATCTTGCCCTTCGCCTTCGCCGCCACGTTGGTGATGATGACGTTCTGGTTGGCGGTGACGACGAAGCCGCCCTTGTGCGCCTCGGCGATCTCGCGCAGGGCCGAGCGCAGGGTCCAGCCGGGCAGATCCTTGATGCGGCCGTTCTCGACGAAGAGCGTCAGGTGCCACTTCTTGTCGGCGCCCTGCACCCAGCCGATGACGTCGCCGGTGGAGGTGAACTCGAACGGGCGCGGCTCGCCGAGCTTGTAGCCTAGCCGCTTCTCGACCTCGGCCCGATAGGCATCAAGGCCGCGATCCTCGATCGTGTACTTGAGGCGCGCGCGCTTGCGGCTCGTCCGGTTGCCCCAGTCGCGCTGCACGGTGACGACCTTCTCGGCAACGTCGACCGCCTGCTCGGGCGTGCAGAAGCCCAACAGATCGGCGGTGCGCGGAAAGGTGTCTGCCTCACCGTGCGTCATGCCCATGCCGCCACCGACGGTCACGTTCCAGCCGACGAGCTCGCCCTTGTCATCGGTGATGGCGATGTAACCCAGGTCGTGGGCGTAGATGTCGATGTCGTTCGACGGCGGTACGGCGATCACCGTCTTGAACTTGCGTGGCAGGTAATGGGTGCCGTAGATCGGCTCCGCCTCCTGCTTGGCCGGACCGCTCTCGTCGATCACCTGCTCGCCGTCGAGCCAGATCTCGTGATAGGCGCCGGTCTGCGGCAGCAGGTGCTCGCTGACCTTGACGGCGAGATCGTGGGAGGCAGCGTGCGCCTTCGACAGGTACGGGTTGGAAGCGGCGAGCACGTTACGGTTGACGTCTCCGCAGGCGGCAAGCGTATCGAGCAGCGCCGCGTTGAGCGCCTGCATGGTACGCTTCATGTTCGACTTGATGACGCCGTGGAACTGGAACGTCTGCCGTGTCGTCAGGCGCAGTGTGTGGTTGGCGTAGGTACCGGCGATGGCATCCAGCTGCAGCCACTGCTTCGAAGTCGTCACGCCGCCGGGCAGGCGCACGCGGATCATGAAGCTGTAGGCCTTCTCCAGTTTCTTCTTGCCGCGCTCGCCGCGCACGTCGCGGTCGTCCTGCAGGTAGGTGCCGTGGAACTTGGTGAGCTGGCTGTCGTCCTCGGAGATGGCGCCCGTCGAGACGTCGGCCAGCCCCTCGGCGATGGTGCCGCGCAACAGCCGGCTGCTCTCCTTGATCAGCTCGTTCTTGGCGCGCTTGTCGTCGGTCATTGTCGCTCGTCCTGTGGCGGGGTCTTCGACGCCCCGCGGATCAATACACGTCGCGCTGATAGCGTCCGGCCTTGGTCAGCTCTTTGAGCTTGACACGGCCCGCCTCGTCGTCGCCGCGCGCGCCCTCCGCGAGGATGCGCGACAGCATCACGTCGACATCGCGTGCCATCCCCTTCTCGTCGCCGCACACGTAGATGTGGGCGCCGTCGTCCACCCACCTGAGCAGATCGGCGCGCGCCTCCCACAGCCGCTGCTGCACGTAGATCTTCTCCGGCTGGTCGCGCGAGAATGCCACGTCGAGGCGCGACAGCGCGCCCTCGGCGAGGTGCTCTTGCCATTCGAGCTGGTAGAGGAAGTCGTTGGTGTAGTTGCGCTCACCGAACACGAGCCAGCTCTTGCCGCCGGCGCCGGTCTCGACGCGTTCCTCGATGAAGGCGCGGTAGGGCGCCACGCCAGTGCCGGCACCGATCATGATGATCGGACGGTTGCCGTCCTCGGGCAGGCGGAAGTGGCGGTTGGGCTTCACATAGACGCGCACCGCGTCGCCCACCCTGCGGCGATCGGCGAAATATGTGGAGGCGACGCCGCCGCGCTTCTTGCCGTGCGATTCCCAGCGCACGGCGCCGACGAGCAGGTGCGCTTCGCCCGGATGCGCCTTGGGGCTCGAGGCGACGGAATAGAGGCGGCCGGGGAGCGGACGCAGCAGCCCGTAGAGCTGCTCGGGGGAAAGCTTCTCGGCGTAGGTCTCAAACAGGTCGATCAGCTGCCGGTCGTCGGCGAAGGCCGTGAATGCCTTGGCCTCGGCCAGCTCCTTCACGTCGGTGCGTTGCGTGAGCTTGCTTTCCAGCACAGTGGGATCCGAAGCTTGGAATTCACGTGACTTGAAGTCGCGG
>JADMIO011478698.1_pt1 | contig 22927 bp, 18 predicted proteins | sample 8958161 | NCBI WGS metagenome assembly JADMIO01 (sample SAMN16585339, study PRJNA669376) | soil metagenome | isolation source: Crop rotation soil | place: USA: Cullars Rotation, Alabama | collected 2011 | reverse complement strand
GTCGAGGAAGGAGGGGGACACCTGGAGCGCGTCCGCCACGTTGTCGAAGCCGTCGCGGGCGTCGTCCCGGGGCAGGAGCTCGGCCGGGTCCATGTCCACGTCCAGCAGGTCGCGGATGGCGTTCGCGTATTCCTTGCGGTTCAGGCGATGGAGGGCGACGCGGCCGGTTTCGGTGCGGTTGGCGGCGGCGTGGTCGAGGTTGCCCTCCATCCAGGAGACGAACGACTGGATGGCCTGGTTGTCCGGGCGGGGGTTGCCGGCCGGGGGCATGAGGCCGCCACGCAGCTTGCGGACCGCTTTCTCCCAGGTTTCGGCGTCGTCGGGGATGCCTTCGGGCGTCAGGGTGTCGAAGGCGACGCCGCCGGCCCAGTCCTGGGTGTTGTGGCACTTGCTGCAGTACTTATCGAGGAGCGCCCATTTCTCGGCGGCGACGGCGTTGTCGGCGCTGGCGGGCTTATCGGCCGAGACCGCTGTGGGCTTGGCAGCCGGCGCGTCCGCCGCCCAGCCGCTTGCGCCATAACCCAGCGCCACGCCCGCCAGGGCGACGGCGAATACCAGTCTGTGGCACCCGGGTCTCACGCGGCCGTTCGACATTTCTCTGCTGACTCCCGATACAACCTGACTTACGTGCTCGCCAATTCTCACGTGACTGGACCGGTCGGGCGACTCCAGTTGCTCACCGGTTTGCACACCGGTGGTGAAGGTGCCACGGAGTGGTCCGCTGCGCCTGAATGTGCCCGAGCCGACGTGCCGGGCGGCGCTGCGCCGAACCGCCTCCATCCATAGATACAAAGCATGCTTTTCATGTTCCGCAGGCGCAAGGCGAGCGCGCCTCGGTGACTATCAGGGGGTGTCCAGTTGCCATAGCAAGCGGACGGCGGCCGAAGCGGAGGCTTCGCGAGTCGGCCTCGCAGACCCCTGACGCACTACGCCCGGCGCGCGTCGGATCGCCACTACACCACTTGCCTGCCTGATGGCTATAGTCATCAGCATGTCGCGCTGCAATTTATCGCCATCCTGTTTTCATTTCGATACGACAGCGCGATACTCCGCACTCCCACGCGACACACGAGGGGAGCAGTGGCCACGCACTTTGCGCACGAAGCCACTCACGGAGGACACCATGGAGTCGGTTGAGCGCAACGCCGTCGAATATCGGGTCCGGCAGGCTTTCGAAGCAGGCGAGTTTCGGCTGTATTACCAGTCGCAACACGACGCGACGACCAACCGTATCCTGGGAGCCGAGGCGCTGTTGCGTTGGCACGATCCGGCGACCGGAGTGGCGGAGCCGGGCAGCTTCCTGCAGGCGCTTGAAGCGACGGGCCTGATCATCCCCGTCGGCGAATGGGCATTCAAGCAAGCCGCGGAAGATTGCCAGCGCTGGCAGCGCCTCGGTCTTCCCCGTCTCAAGCTCGGTGTGAACGTGTCGCCGTCGCAACTGACGCCGGAAGGGGCGGAATTACTGGCCCACCGCGTGAAGGAAATGCGGTCGGTCTGCGATCTGCAGATCGAGATCAGCAGCGCTCATCTCGTATCGCCCGTCGAAGGCATCGTCGCCGCCCTGCATACCCTGCGCTTCGCCGGCGCCGACATTTCCGTCCAGCACTTCGGGCTGGATGACTACACCCACAAGCGGGTGTGGTCGCTGCCGGTGGACGGACTCAAAATCGATCGCACTTTTATATGTCGCATGACCGAGGACCCGGAGGTCGACGAGGAGCTGGCAGGCATGCTCATGCTCGCTCGGGCGTATCGCCTGGTCAGCGTGGCGGAAGGGGTGGAAACGCAGGAGCAGTACGATCGGCTGCGCGAGCTCAACTGCGACCTGACGCAGGGCTACCTGCACGCCCCGCCGATGCCGGCAGACCGTTTCGAATGGTTATTGAGAGCGGAGTGTTATGCGCGGCCTGGCTATACGCCGCGCACCGGGCGGCTGGCGTACGACGCCTGAGCCGGCTTCATTTATGCGGCCGGCTCAGGGCCTTTGTTTACGCAGACTTGAGCTGCCAGCGCTGGCGGGACTTGCTGCCGCCGCGATCGCGGGCCAGCGTGTCCTGCAGGTGAGCGCGGTCGGGCCGCAGCAGAATCTCATCTACCGCGATCAGGTCGCCATTCGCGCCCGAGAGCGCAGCCCGAATGCGCAGCAGCGGCGCGCCAATCGCAACTTTCAGTTGCTTTGACGCAATGGCGTCGGCCGCTACAGCCGTCGTCACCTGTTGCACACCGCGCACATCTTTTGCGAGCTTCTCGAGGCCGCCGCCGCGACGCAGGTTGTAGCGTTTCGCCACAGCCTCCGGCACGTAGGTGACGGCAAGCTGAATCGGTTCCCCGTTGTCGGAACGGGCACGCTGCACGCCAAACGACTGCTCGCCGAGCTCCGGATGCGCAGCCTGCAGGGAGGCAGGAACTTCGAGCGGCGCACGCTGGAGAATTTCCGTGCCCGGCTCCTTCGCGGCGGTCGACGCGTCGCCGTACAGGGCGTCTGCGTTGAAGGCCATGGAGCTGTGGACGCGGCTCGTCTTGGCGTACGTGCCGCTGCCGCGGCGCCGAAGAATGCGGCCTTCCTGCTCCAGCAGGTGCAGCGCGCGGCGCACGGTGGTGCGCGAAACACGATAGCGCGCTACCAGATCCGGCTCGCTCGGCAGTGCCCGCGATGACTTGTATTCACCATCGGCCAATGACTGAGAAAGGATGCTGTAGAGCTGAAGGTAGCGGGTGATGCCCGCGTCCGCAGTGCTCGACAATACGCTACGACGTCTTCTCATGGCGGTGGGTTTCGTATGGTGACGGAAAGAGGGGATGTAACTATGCGGGAGCTGCGGGGTCGGCGCATACGCATCTTTCACAATGGCATACCAGATTCGATGCATGCGGCCCGCGCGCCTCGAATTTGAGTCTAACCAAGTTGCTTCAGGTTGCTCCAGAGTTGTATGCAAGATCGACAACGGTACCGTACGGGCGTGTCGAGGGCGTGTCAGGAAGTGTTGGGGATGACACAGTAGAGGTCGCGCGGGCACGCGAGTTGCGCTCGGAACTCGAGAGTGCGGTGCGGTGAACGAACGACAGGATCCCGAAGGCTGTGGTTTCGTTGCGTGCGAGGTACGTACGGGTGCGCGTGAGGGATTGGCGGCGCGCGTATACGGGGTTGGGCTCCGATGAGCCCGCGACGATGACGAGTTTGACACCGTTGTCCCACGGCGCTTGACACCCCGCGGCAGGGGTCGCGACAATCGCCGCCCCTCAAAAACGGGGTCCCCGGCGGCCAGCCAGGCCGGTTCGAGCGGGATGGGTCGGAAAGGTAGCTCAGCTGGTTAGAGCACGGCACTCATAATGCCGGGGTCGAGGGTTCGAGTCCCTCCCTTTCCACCAGATTTTCTCTCGCGTGCTCAATCGCTTAGCGCCGCGGCGTCGTTCCTGCAGCCAGATCTGCAGCCAGAAATCCGTGCGCCTGAGACGGATCCTGGCCGCGACTCCTTCGTCACCCTTCAATGCAAGGCGTAGTGACTCGGCTCATCCCGGGTGAGCGGGGCGGGACGCCGCTCCATGACGCGTTGGATGGCCTCGATGTCCGCCTCGATCGCACCCTCGGCCCAGGCGGTGTAGACGCGCAGCATGGTGGTGACGCTGTGGCCGTGCTGTTTCGCCACCCACAGCGGATTCTTGCCGATCATCAGGTTCCAGCTGACGGAAGAGTGGCGTGCGCAATAAGGTTTGCGATAGCGCAGCTCACCGACGTGCGTAGCGTGTAGCGCCAGCGCTCATACGGATAGTTCAGAAGCCGAATGGGTTCGCCGGAGTCCTGGAAGAAGACGTGGTCGTGCCGAATCGGTCCCGCCTGCTCGAGCTCCGCTCGACGATGTAGATGACAACGGAGGATCTGCACCGCGCGTGGGCACAGGACGATGAGGCGATCTTCGGCGGTCAGACGTTCTCGATCACGCGTCGATAGGAGTTCAGCGTCACGCTGGCTAAGTCGTTGCGCGCTACGCGCGAGGTGCAGTGGGCAAGAAAATCATCGAACACCTGGTCGCAGGTGCGCACGCGGGCGGTCCCGATGATGCGTCGGAGGTAGTGATAGTTCGGGAACTCCTCGGCGAAAGAAAATGTGCCCACGGCGATTGCGTGTTTGATCGCCTCTAGGCGCTCACGCGCGCGACCTGGATTAGCTTCGGAGGGCGGTCGCCGGATCGTTGGGCTATAGCGAATGCCTTCGAAGATGAAGTCGAAGCAAGTCCTTGGGCATCGGAATCATTGCTGCTGTGTCAACGGCCGTAGGCCTTGCATACACAGCAGTGCACGGTGACGAACTTGTCATCGTGACAAGCTTCGGCAAGATTGTGCCGGGCCGCTTGAACCTGGCATTCACTGATACACGCCGTATTTCAATGTCGTTCGGCGCTACTTCGACGAGGCGTATCGCGGCGGACCGGCCGATCCCATCCCGCGATGGTTCAGCGCTGAATTGCGCCGAAACCCCGCCGTGCAAAAAGGATGGAAGGAGCTGCCGCCCAGCCGCCAGAAAGAAATCGTGCGTTATGTCGTGCGCCTGAAATCGCCGGAGGCGCAGCAGCGCAATGTTCGCAAGGCCCTGCACGTGTTCGCGGGAGGCAAAGCGGTTCATGGCGAGATCGTGGAGCGAAGACAGGTAAACACGACGTCACTGCCGACTTTGCATGAAGGAGCCGCAAGACGCAGGTAGGATTGCCGGCGAATGGGGGCTCAATGAAGAAAAAGTGCCAAGTTCGTGCATGGATCGCGGTCGCCGTGTTCCTCTTCGCCACCGCAGTCCACTCCGAAGCGCCGCCGATCGCGACATTTGCGCGTGACAAATTCATCGCCGATGCGGCGATCTCTCCCGACGGCCGTTACCTGGCAGTAATCACGACCGCTCAGGGTGCTCGGGTAGCCATGGTGCGAGACCGCTCGACGCCGAACGCGCCAATGGTTCCTGTGATGAGCGGCACCAAAGACCGCACGTTCTCCATCACCTGGTGCCGATGGGCAACTGACAGCCGCCTCGTGTGTGGTTTGCGCGGCACGGATCACGCCCGTGGAATGGTGATAGTCCTTACCAGGCTCGCAGCAGTGGACGCCGACGGCAAGAATCTGAAGGTGCTGTTACAGGACAACGTGGCGATTGCGGCCTCCGGTCAGTTTCAAGATCGGATCGTCGACTGGACGCCTGGAATACCGGACACGCTGCTGATCGAAGCTCACGCAGACCTCACTGGCGGCACGGGTCGCCAGGCAGCGGTGGGCGGCGGCGCCATCGTGGGCAACGTGACGAGCGAGTTCCCGAACCTGTACGAGCTCAATGTAGTGACGGGAAAAGTGCGGCGACGTCTGGAAGGGCGCCGGCCGCTGCGAGCCTATCTAACCGATCATCGCGGCGAAGCCCGATTGGGATGGGGGGTGATGGACGAGACCAGGCGGATCGTGTACGACGTGCGCGATCCGCGCACCGGCGCCTGGCGTCGTCTGCTCGAGTATGAAGCGTTCTCGAAAGAGCGTGTGCTGAAGCCGATCTCGATATGTCCCGACAAGCCCGACTGCGCCTATGCAATCGGCAGCAACGAGGGTCGCGATGCCCTGTGGCGCCTGGATTTGACCGGCAAGAATCCTCCGGTGCCCGAGTTCTCGCACCCCATAGCAGACGTTGAAGACGCGGTCTTCGCCAAAGACGGACGGCTGCTCGGGGTCATGTACCAGACAGATCAACCCTTCATCTACTACACAGACCCGGGGTGGGGGCGGATCGCCCGTAGTCTCAAGGCCGTGCTGCCCAATACCTTCATCGAATTGATCGACGCGACCCGCGACGAGCAGCTATATCTCGTGCGCGCGAGCTCCGACGTGGACGCAGGCACTTATTACTTGCTCGACGCGAAACAGGGCCAGCTGGAACGCGTGGGAAGGGTCTATCCCGATCTCGATCCGGCCACTGTGGGCCGAATGCAGACCATCAGTTACCCGGCGCGAGATGGCACGAGCATTCCCGGCTACCTGACCGTACCACCGGGGGTACGCGCCGAACACCTGCGGCTAGTCGTCATGCCACACGGGGGGCCAATCGCCCGCGACAGCTGGGAGTTCGACTTTCTTCGGGCATTCCTTGTCAGTCGCGGATACGCGGTCCTGCAGATGAACTTTCGCGGCTCCGCAGGATACGGTGAGAAGTGGTTTTACGATGCACACCAGGACTGGGGCGGGCTCACCTATTCAGACATCGTCGACGCCGCGCATTGGGCGGTGAAGGAAGGTATCGCTGATCCGTCGCACATGTGCATCGTCGGGTGGAGCTTCGGGGGTTACGCGGCCCTGCTGGGAGCCACCCGCAACGGCGATCTCTTCCGCTGCGCCGTAAGCATCGCGGGTGTCAGCGATCTCAAACTTCTCGAAACGCAGGCGAGTTTCTTTATCGGTGGCAAGATAGCCCGTGAGCAGATCGGCACCAACTCTGCGAAGCTCGAGGCCGATTCACCGCGTAATCATGCAGCCGATGTCGCCGTCCCCGTGTTGATGATTCACGGCGACAACGATGCCCAGGTGAACGTGGATCAATCGGAAGCGATGGATCGGGCGCTGACGCGAGCCAAAAAGGCGCATGAATACATTCTCATCGAGGGCGCGGACCATCAAATGAGCCGCGAGTCAGACCGCACGACGCTGCTCACCGCCATCGAAAGATTTCTCGCGACCCATCTCGCCGTCACGACAGGGCCGTGATGCGATCCTGAACCCGCTTGCGAAAACGCCGGCTCATGTGTGTCAGGGTCCACGTGGAGGCAGGCGTAGTAGCCCGCCGCCTCGATCCAGTCGATGTCCGCGATGTTCACGCACAGCAGCTGGCCCGGCGCTTTCAGCACGAGTCGCTGCAGCGGTGCCGGCAACGGCAGGTAGTGGGCGATCTTGTCCTTGGCGCGTTTCAGCGCACGGTCGAAGCGCGCGTCATCGAAAGCTTCGGAGCTCGCTGACGGTTGGCGCACGATCCACGGCCTGAATCGGTGGCGTTGCGTGAGCGGCACGCCCCGTCAAAGGGGAATAGCCTCGATGATGCTCATTCGACCCGTATTGACGCTGACCTTGGCCACCGCGAAGCCGGCACTCTCCAGCAGCGCCCGGAATTGGCTCAGCGAGCGCTCGCGCCCGGTGGACCAGATCATCATGAGAAGGTCCCACACGAACGCCATATCGGGTGCGGTCGTTTCCGGCAGCAGCCGGTCGATCACTGCAATCCTGCCGGTCGGGACGATGGCAGTGCGCACGGACTTCAGGATCGCGATGCATTGATCGTCGTCCCAGTTGTGCAGGATCTGCTTCATGAGATAGAGATCGCCGCCTGCCGGAACAGAGCGGAGGAAGTCGCCGCCGACGGCTTCGATGCGATTGCCCTGCGGGCGGGAGCTCAAGCGCTCGGCGGCGCGCGCTGCCACGTCCGGCAGGTCGAAGACGATTCCGCGCGCATCCGGGTACTTTGCGAGCAGTCCCAGCAGTAGTGTCCCGTGGCTGCCGCCGATGTCCACCGCGAGACGGAAGGGCTGGAACTCGAGTTGCGCTAGGATCAGCGGTTCGTCATAAACCGTGATCTGGCTCATGCGCTGGGCGAAATAGTCCGCCTGCTCCGGGTTCGCGGCGAGGTACTCGAAAGCGGGTTGCCCGAAGCAGACCTCGAACCCCGTCTTGCCCGTGCGCATCGCTTCGCCGAGGTATAGCCCTGACTGCAGCGCCATCCGTTGCACCATGATCGAGGAGCGTATCGCCTGCAGCGCGCGGGAGCGCGGCGTGTGGCAGATGGCGCCGTCAGGCGCGATATCGAGCACGCCCTGGGAGGCGAGCAGGTTGATCAGTCGACCCAGGCGCGTCTCCTCGATGCCGACGCGACGGGCGAGTTCCGCCAGATGCACGGGCTGCGCGTCCCACTGATCGAGCAGCCGGGTACTGGCGATGGCGTGGAGCATTGCCTGCAAGCCGGTGATCTCGTGCAGCCAGGCGTTCAGGTCCTGCGGACGATCGAGCATGTCACCAATCGTTCTGCTCACGGTCTCCCCTCAATTACCGAATCAAGGCTCGCGCTCGGGCGTCGCAGGCCCCTCCGTATACCACGGGCACCTCGACAATCTCGCAGGGGAGAAGAAAGAGGGGCGCGGACCGTCCCGAGTCCAACCGATCGGAGACTGGAAGCGCTGCTTCGTTTCGGGCGGCTCGCCGACGCGAGCGAATCGCGACGTTGATGCAATCTGATGCAGGCAGACCTAGTGACCTAGCGACGAAGCTAGTGGCAGCTATGGGGATTCCAGGGGATTCGCGGGGGTGTTTGGGTTTTCCGGATCAGCAACTTACGACTCACCTGGCGATTCGCGGTCCAGTGCACGCCCGCGCTACTCACGAGCGAAGCAACGGCGCTCGGCGATGCCACTCAGTAGCCTGTTCGTACGCGTGCGCCAGCGCGAGGACAGTTGATTCGGCGAACGGAGCGCCAACGATCTGCAGACCGATCGGAAGCCCGGACGTCGAGAAACCACAGGGGACGGTGATCGCCGGAAGCCCGGACAGGTCGAAGGGCGCGCAATTGCGTGTGCGGATCGGATCGAGCGCCTGGCTCGCGTCGATCGGTTCGATCGGGGACGGCGGGCCAACCACCGTTGGCATCACCAGCACATCAACGTTTCCAAACACTTTCCTGATCTCACGGCGCAATACGTCGCATGCACGACGCGCGTTCACGTAGTCCTCTTTGGGTATCAACGTCGAGAGTTGAATTATCCGTTCACGAGTAGCGGGCTGGTACTTCTGCGGCGACTCAGCGATCCAGCGTGCATGGTACGCGTGCGCTTCAGGTCCCATGATGGAGGGCAGCTCAGGGGGCGACGGCAGCGTCACGTCCTGGACGCTCTCGGCATGCAAGCGCAGGACGTCGATCGCGGTGTTCACCGCTTTTGCGGTCTCCGCGTCCAGATCATCGAAAAATGGACTTCGCGGCAATCCAATGCGCAATTTCGGCGTCCGCCCGACGATGAGGTCATGACTGTATCGGCCGACGGGCACATCGGCGCTGGTCGGCTCACGCGTGTCGTAACCGGCCATCACTTCGAGCATCAGCGCTGTGTCGCCCACGGTCCTGCACAACGGACCGACATGATCCAGCGTCCACGACAGCGGAACGGCTCCGCGATTGCTCACGCGCCCATAAGTTGGCTTCAATCCCACGATGCCGCAATAGGAGGCAGGCATCCGCACTGATCCCGCCGTGTCGGTGCCCAGCGAGGCGAAACAGAGTCCGACTGCAGTGGCTGCAGCCGACCCGCCCGAGGAGCCACCGGGAATCCGATCGAGCGCCCAGGGATTACGCACCGGTCCGTAGAAACTGACCGAAGAGCTACCCCCATACGCAAATTCCTGAAGATTGGTTTTGCCCAGGAGGATCGCGCCTGCGTCCTTCAACCTGCGCACCACTTCGGCGTCTTCCTCGGGAATACGGTCCTTGAACAACTCGCTCGCGGCTGTCGTTCGTACTCCCGCGGTATCGATATTGTCCTTCACGGCGATTGGAATGCCATGGAGCAGCCCGAGCCTCTTCCCCTGACGCAGCTGCGCATCACGCTCGCGTGCAACGGCCAGCGCCTGCTCGCGCGTCACGGTGATGAAGGCATTCAGGACGGGGTTGTACTTCTCGATTCGATCGAGACACGCCTGTGTCAGTTCGACCGCGGAGACCGCTCGACGCCTCAGCAACTCGGATGCTTCACCCAGTGTCAGGCGCGTCAGGTCAGCCTGGGGCGATGCTGCGAGGGCCGGCTGCAGAGCCATGCCCAGCGCGACATTGATGCCGCCTGCAAGAAAGATCCTGCGATCGTACATATCTGCCGGCGTGCCGCCGCTCCTCAAGGTGTCAGGTTCGTATCGTATCGGGAAACGTACCGGCGTGAACAACGTAGCGCAGGAGCCGCGCCAGCTGGGTTTTTCCGGTATCGTGCGGGCGCCGGCAGTTCCATGTGCGGATACCTAGAATATGCGTCGTAGCGTCCTGGCGTTGCTGCTCCTTGTCGTGGCCCCCACGGTGTTCGGCGCAGAGGGCGCGGATCCGAAGCCGTCCAAAGCCGTGCTGGTCACGGGTGCCAGTACGGGTATCGGCCGCAACCTCACCGAGCGGCTGGCGGCCGATGGCTACTTCGTCTACGCCGGCGCGCGTAAGGAAGCGGATCTGAAGTCCCTTGCAGCCATCAAGAACGTTCAGGCAATTCGCCTCGACGTGACCAGGTCGGAGGATGTCAGCGCGGCCGTCGATACGATCACGAAGGCGGGTCGGGGCCTGTACGGGCTGGTGAACAATGCCGGAGTTGCGGCAGTGGGTTCGCTGGCGGACACCTCAATGGAGGAGTTCGACCTGGTGATGCAGGTGAACGTCTACGGCCCTTACCGCGTTTCCAAGGCGTTCCTGCCGCTGCTCGTTGCACAGAAGGGGCGCATCGTGAACATCGGCTCGCTTTCGGGAGTTCTCGCGGGCCCCGACGTGAGTGCCTATGCCATGAGCAAGCACGCCATCGAGGCGTTTACCGATTCGCTTGCGGCGGACCTCGCACCCGTCGGCGTCGCCGTCAGCGTCATCGAGCCCGGCAACTACAAAACCGATATCGGAAAGAACGCCACCCAGCGAACAGGCACCGAAACGCGATTTACGGACAGGAGCAAGTACAAGGAGCCCGACGAGGTCGCTGCCGCAACCGAGCGCGCACTCTTCGAGGCCAGCCCGAAGCGCCGCTACTTGGTGGTACCCGAGGAGCATGAAGCAGAGATAACGATCCGCAAGCAGATCGAGCAGTTGATCCAGCTGAACGAGGGCCAACCCTACACGTACGAGCGCGCAGCGCTGATCAGGATGCTTGACGACGCGCTCGCCCTGTCGGTAGCTCGTTCGACGTCCCCGGACGATCCGGTCCTCGGGACCTGGAAGCTGAATGTGGAGAAATCGAAATTCGTGCCGGGTCCGGGGTGGCAGAGCCAAATCCGGGTGTACCAGATTACCCCGGCGGGGGTTTTGGTTACCTGGACGGGCCTTGATGCCAAGGGCGAGAAGATGCAGGTGAGTTACACCTACAACTATGACGGGCGGGACTATCCGATGGCAGGTTCGGGAAGCTACGACACGTTGAACGCTGTGCGCATCGATGCACGGACCGTCAAGTCGGAGGAAAAACGAAACGGCAAGACGGTGGGCATCGCCATGCGCACCGTGTCGCCAGATGGAAAAGTCCTGACCATCACCGACGACGGCACAAACAGGAAAGGTCAGACTTTCTCGCAGGTCCTGGTTTTCGACCGGCAATAACGACCATAGGGCCAGCGCGTGACATCCGTTGCAACAGATTCGCGTCGCCGCTTCATCACCGGGCTGGGTGCCGCGTCGATCGGAGGTCTCGCGCACGCGGCGACGGAACCGACCCACTCCGGCGCCGCATCTTCACTCGCGCCAGCAGGAACCGGAACCTTATCGGAGTACCTGTTGCCGTCAGGCATGATCCACCTCAACACTGCTTCTCTTGGCGCAACGCCACGAGTGGTGCTCGATCGCACCCTCGCGGCCTGGCGCGAGCTCGAATCCAGTCCCGTGCTCATGGCGTACGGCAATGCCGAGAACACCGTGTTGTCGGCAGCCGAGCGAGTACGCAGACGCGCAGCAAGTTTTCTCGGCTGCGAGCAGAACGAATTGTTGATCACTCGATGCACAACCGACGCGATGAGCATCGTGGCGCAGGGCATGCGCTGGACTGCCGGGGAACGCGTGCTGACAACCGACCTGGAGCACGACGGGGGCAGCTTGTGCTGGGCGTACATCGCGCAACGCCACGGTGTCGTCGTCGATCGAATCCCCATTGCACTCGACGAACATGACAGCGCCACGATCGTCCGCCGCTTCGCTGCCGCGATAACGCCGGCCACGCGCGTGATCAGTGTAAGCCATGTCATTTCCTCTACCGGTCTGCGTATGCCCATCGCTGAGATCAGTGCGTTGGCACGCGAACGCGGCATTCTTTGCGTAGTCGACGGTGCTCAAGCGGTCGGCGCAATTCCGGTCAATGTGAAAACACTCGGCTGCCACGCCTATGCGAGCAGCGGACACAAATGGCTGATGGGTCCGAAAGGCACCGGGCTGTTGTATGTCAGCAGTGAGGCGAGCGCGGCGATTCAACCCATCCAGTGGCAGGACGGACGCGGCTACGGCGCCGAGTCGGCCGGCGTCGGCCCGCAACCCCTCGTGATCGGCCTCGGCGCCGCGATTGAGCGCATGCAAGACATCGGGATGACCGCAGTCGAACGCCACGGCCTTCTTCTGCGCAACCGCGCGTACGAACGACTCATGCAGATCAAAAGACTGCGCGTCATTAGTCCACCACCAGGCCCCTCGGCCACCGCGATCGTCGCGTGCGCTCTGCCGGATGACATCGATAGCATGGCATTGCGCGACACGTTGCTCGCCAAACACGGCGTCATCGTGAAGATGAGCGAGAAGCGGCACTTCAACGGCTTCCGACTTTCCCCGCACATACTCAACAACGAGGCGCAGATCGATGCGGCGCTGAAGGCACTGCGGGCGGAGGTCGGTTGAAGAATGGCGCGAAGCGGACAGTGCCGGCATCAGCTGGTGCCAAAACAGAACAAATGTTCCGAAGGGGAGCCATGAGCGTAGACCGACGGAGATTCCTGAACAGCGCGGGGGCGATTGTCGGCTGCACGTTGGGCCCGCTCGGCCTCGCGGAAGCGGACGAAGCGCGCAGCGGGCGCACGCCGATCACTCGCAAGGAATGGGATGCGATCGTGCAGAGCGCCGGCAAAGCCACTCTGACCTGCGTGCAGACGCCGGAAGTAGTAGAGGGGCCGTTCTACTACGAGGCTTCTCTCGAGCGACGTTCAATCGCGGAGAAGCACGCCGGCGAGCCCTTGCGCCTTGGCATTACGCTCGCCGGACTCGTCCCCGGAGCCGGCAGCGGCCGGTGCATGCCGTTGGCGGGCGCGGTCATCGACGTGTGGCACACGGATGCCACCGGGCTCTACTCGAATGTCGGCACGGACCTGCAACCGGTCGATACCGTCGGCCAGACCTTTTTACGCGGCCATCAGATCACCGACGACAAGGGCTACGTCGAGTTCGACACGATCGTGCCGGGCTGGGAGATCGTGGCGGCGGCGGCTCCGGTCATCGCAGCCTTGCGCACCACGCACATCCACGTGAAGGCGTTTCATGGACGCGAGGTGCTTACGGCACAACTGTATTTGCCAGACGAGCTGATCGACGGCCTCTACGCGAATGCGGAGCCGTACAAGTCCCATCGCTTGCTGACGGCGCCGGGTCTCACGCGATCCTACGAGCGCATTCGAAACAAAGACGACATGTTTTATTTGGCCAGCCAGTCGCGGCCGATGACGGTGACGCGGGAAAAGGGAGTTCTGGTAGCGAAGGCGGTTCTCGGCATCGCGAGTCAGGGGAACCGGGGGTTCAAGAATCTCTTTCGTTAGGCACGGACTTCCTCAACAGCGTCCTCCTTTGCCCCTTCGTCACCTGCATGGGCTTCTCGAGCTGCGCTCGGAACGTCTCGATTCGCCCGCACGCTCTTCGGTGACGATCCAAAGAAACGCTTGAACGCACGGCTGAACGCGGCATCCGAGGCGTACCCGAGCCGGCTCGCCACTTCGGCGACAGTCATGTCCTCCGTCCGCAGCCAGACTGCGCTCAAGCGCATCCGCCATTGAAGAAGGTATCGAGCGGGAGACACCGTCAGCAATGTCATGAACCGTTCCGCGAACAGCGAACGCGACATTCCTGCGGCTGCGGCAAGCGTGTCGACGGTCCAGGCATTACCCGGCTCGCGATGGATTCTGGCGAGCGCGGTACCAATCTGCGGATCAGTTACCGCGGCCAGCCAGCCCGACAGATCCGTCGGCCGCGTCTCGATCCAGGAGCGCACGATCTGGGTCATGACGATATCGGCCAGCCGCGCCATGATGGTCGCAGAGCCGATGCGCTGACTCGCAACCTCTGACGCCATTAAATTGAGCAGCATGGGCAGCGCCGTCTCATGCTGAACGGACCTGCGAACGTGCAACACGTCCGGCAGGAGCTCCAGCAGCGGATGCGCGGTGGGTCCGTCGAAACCGATCGTGCAGCATACGATCAGCGCGCGTGCACCGCCGCCGCCGCCAGCCAGGCGGTAGGTCGAATTCCCCACGAGCCGCGGGTTCAGTTCCTCTAAGGGGCGGGGCCGGTTGTTCGGCTCATTTGCAATGACATGACCCGTCCCGTGCGGCAGCAGGACGACATCGCCCGTATCCAGAAACAATGGCGGGTGGCGCTCCGTGCGCATCCAGCAACTTCCTTCGGCGATGAAGTGAAAGCGCACTCCGTCTTTGTATGGGATCTCCACGCCCCACGGGGCCGTGAGCTCGCTGCGGCCATAGGATGCGCGCGCGAGGCGCAGATCCTGCAGTACCTCGCTGAGCAGATCGTTTGCCCGGACCGGCGGGCAGTAATGCTGAACGGCCATGTTGATCGTCTCTCCAGTTTCTCGTGCAGTTCGTCCAACGGCCGAATGGATGCTAGATAGTTCACGGACAACCTGCACCGGACACCCAATGCCAATCGTCTTGCCTCGCTTGCCCGAACCCGCCCCGACCGAAATGGGGCCTTACTGTGTCATCGCCACGCATCGGGCCTTGCCCGGCAAGGCTGATGCCTACGAACGCCGCATGCTGGCCGATCTGGAGCGGACACGCGCCGAGCCGGGGGCGCTACAGTTCCACATCCATCGCGATCGCGCGGATCCACAGACTCTCGTCATTTACGAAGTATGGCAAGACATCGAGGCGTTGCGCGCGCACTTCGAAACACCGGGTGTCCGGCAGCTCGTCGCCGACTCCGCGCAATTCGTCGATGGTGACATGACCGTGCAATGGCTCGTGATGAAGAGCCCTTATCCGCAGGCACCATGACATCGTTCGAGCAGGAAATACGCATGCGTACACGTTTGCAAAGAAGTTTGTCGCTCATCGCGGCCAGTTTCATCACGGTGTGGGGATCGTTCGCAGCGACGACGGTTCTCGCGCAGCAAGGTCCGGACAAAAGCTCGACTGCCACACAAGCTGCGCCGCCGGCCTGGTTGACGCGAGGCTTACCCGGCCCCGGCCACCGCGCGTTGGAACCGCTCATCGGCAAGTGGCATGTTCACATGTATATCCACGGCACGTTCGGGCGTGATCCGAACGCGCCGCCCATGGAATCTGAGGATCTCACCTGCGTGCGCGAGTGGGTTGCATCAGGCCGCTACATCGAGGACACAACAAAGGGCACGGCCGTGGGCGGCGAGTACTGGCGGCGAGGGTGGCTCGGATACAGCAACATGGACCAGCGTTACGAGTGGGTGACCATCGATGCCGTCAACAGCACGATGATGCGCTACGAAGGCAAGCGCGGTGCGGGCGTCACCATGCCCATCGACATGGTGGGGGTCTTCACGGATCAAGGCGTGGCAGGAGAGGCGGCGGTGGGTAAATCCGTACCGATGCGCACGGTGATCCGCATTGAAAACGCGGATCGGCACGTCTTCGAACTGTATTTCACGCCTCCCGGCAGGAAGGAGGTCCTGGCGACGCGCGCGGTGTACACGCGGATCAAAGGATAGCCGGCCCGGTAACGCTGCCGCGCAGACAGCGCTCGGCGCCGGCGGAACGCGATGCGCGTCACATTTCATTCCCGTTGTCGCGGGTCCCGTCGCTCCGGGCCGCAGCCGGGCCCGCAGGCGCGTGCCGTAAAGCACGTATCGTGAAATTGCGTATCGCACTGGCCGGGTCCGCGGCATACGCTCGGAGCCGCCGTGGCTCCATTTCGAAACACAGCCGCCCAGACGCCGCCGACAGCAGGATCCTGGCCAGGATTACTGCTGGCAGTTCTCGCGCTTTTGGGGGTGAATCGGGCCGAAGCATATTGCTTGCCGCCCGCTTCGGCGGCGATCTCGCGTCTGGAGGAGCTCATGACGCGCGATCCGTCGCGGGCTCTGGAGCAGACGCGCGAACAGCTCGCGCAACTCGAGCGCAATCCACAAGCGAGCCCGAACCAGCGCGCAGCCCTCTACGCGACACAGGCTCGCATCTATAGTCTTCTCGAGCTGGATCACGAAGCGCGCAAATCAGCCGTGCACGGCCTGGCACTGGCCCCCGCGCTGAACGATCCTGTCCACCTCGATCTGCTGATGGTGGACGCGGAGAACGTGTACGACCAGGCGGGGCTCGATCGCGCGATCGAGACCATCGAAGCCGCCCGCGCGTTGCAGCAAGCCGACTCCATCGAACAGAGCTGCCTGCTCATCACCGAGGGCGTTCTGAAGTTCCGTCAAGATCGCGCGGCGGAGTCGATCACTCACCTGATGCAGGCCTACCACGCGAGCGCGCCCGCCACCGAGCTCCGCGTGCTCGCCGCCGCGGCGCTGTCTTCCGTGATGCGCGGCATGGGCGACTACGCTCAGGCGCTGGAGCTGAACCAAGAGGTGATCGACTGGCAACGTGCGAGAGGAGCGACACTCAGCCTCTCGGTGTCCCGCTTCCTGCGCGGAAGCATCTTCATGGAGCTGAAGGACTATCGAGCTGCGGTCGCGGAGCTCGAGGCGGCGCGCGCAATGAGCGTAACGCTCGCGGACGAGCAGGGCATCGCGTTCGCCGATATGGATCTCTGCGACGCCGAGATCGAGCTCGGGCAGCTTCCGCAAGCGACGGCTCGCTGCGAAGCCGCCGTGCGCCGCTTCCAGGCTGCCGGCTCCGCTGACGTCGTGAAGCGAACCCAGGTGCTGCTAGCACGCATCGATCTCGAGCAGCGGCATCCGCAAGGGGCGCTCACTCGCCTCGATGAGGTGCTTGCTCACGGAGGCAAGGACGTGCCCGCACGGCAGATCGCCTCGGCATATCAATTACGAGCTCGTGCGAATGCAGCGCTGGGCCACCGCGAGCAGGCGTACGCGGACCTGAACGAGTACGCAAGCCGGTATGTTGCGGCAAGCGAAGCCGAGCGTGTGCGGCAGGGCGTCGCGCTGAGAGCACGCTTTGGTACGGACCGGGAGATCGAACGCAACGCGTCGCTGAAGCGCGAGCTCTCGTTGGCGCACGAGCTTGCGGAACGTCAGCGCGAACACTTGCGCTGGACCGTCGTCGGAATCGGAGCCGGCGTGCTGGTGATCGCGCTGCTCACCTACATTCTGCTCACGAATCTGCGCCATCGCCGGGATCTGCAGCAGCTCGCGAACGTGGATTCGCTGACCGGGCTGGCCAACCGACGATCCACAGCCAGTCTGGCGAGAGACGCGCTCGCCCGAGCCAATGCCGCGTACGAGCCGTTGACCGTTGCACTGATCGATCTCGATCACTTCAAGGCGATCAACGACCGCTGCGGACACGCCGCCGGCGATGCGGTGCTCAAGGAGTTTGCCGCGCGAGCGGGGCAGTGCCTGCGCAGCGCTGACATCCTGGGGCGTTGGGGCGGGGAGGAGTTCCTGCTCATCCTCCCCGGCGCGACACTGGACACCGCCGTCGTTAGTCTCGAGCGGCTGCGACAGGTGGCGCTCGACATTCCACTGCCTTCGAGCGGCGATGGTTTGCGTGTCAGCCTGAGTGCCGGCCTTGCGATAAACGCAGCCGGTGTCCATTCGCTCGACGAGATCATCGCGCGCGCCGATGCTGCCCTTTACGTGGCCAAGGCAGAGGGGCGGAACCTCGTGCGCGTCGCCCAGGAACACTTTCTTACTGCCTCGACTGCCGTGCGCCGGGCGCTTCGCGAACGGGCCGGCGGACTTCAGCATCAGAAGACCTCGTACCCCGGAGTGGGCGGCTGATCCAAGCGCTTCCTGGCTGACTGCCGGCGTGGTGCTTGACGGAATGCATGTACATGCATACGGTGTGTGCATGGCCATACGCCTTCAGTGCTATTGCGCATCCCTGCGTCAGGCGGCTCGGATCATCTCGCAGAAGTACGACGCGGCGCTGGCCGCGGCGGACCTCACGGTCACGCACTTCACTCTTCTGACGGCGCTACAGGAGAATCCGAGAGCGCGTGCGAGCGATCTGGTTGATGTCCTGGCGATGGATCAGACCACGCTCTCGCGGACGTTCGCATTGATGGAACGCGACGGTCTCATCGCGCGGCACGAGGGTGAGGACCGCCGCGCCGTCCATTGGAAGCTCACGGCCGCCGGTCGAGCGCGCTTGAAGCGCGCCGAGCCACATTGGAAAGCCGCGCAGGAGAGCGTCAAGCAGCTGCTGGGTGAGCAGGACGTGCGGCGACTGACTGATTCGGCGTTTCGACTCGCCGAGAAATTGACGACGTGACCTTCCTGCAGATGCTGCGCGCTCGCACACGGAAGGCCCCGGGAGTGCAACCGAAGGCTCGGCGGAACGCAGTCGTGAAGTGACTGTGGCTCGCGAAGTCGAGCTCCAGGGCGAGCGCGGATAAATCTCCCGCATACCCAGGCAAAAGCCGAACCGCGCGCTCCAACCTCTGCTGCAAGGCATACCGATAGAACGGCGTGCCCTCGACCTGGCGAAAGACCTCCGTCAAGTGCACGGGCGATATGCCAAGTGCGTGCCCGACATCCGCTAACCGAATGCGCACCCCCGGAAATTGCGCGATGTGCCGCTTGGCGTTCGCAACGATCTTCTGCTGCGCCTCGCTCCCTCGCAGAGGTGCGCTCGCGCTCTCGCCCGCCATGATTCGCGCCACCCAGGCGGGGCACGGCTCACGATCCGCGACGCTGGACGGAGGGTAACCCAAAAGCGAATCCGCGCCACTCATGGCGCCTCCTTCCGCATGGTTCGGTGGGCAAGGCAGGACCTGACGTGTCCCGAATATTAAATGCATATGCATATAAAGTCAAAGTGTGGCGATTCCGAAGATTTTGAAAGCGGACTGCTGCTCCCGCGGCCTACTGTGCGATCGACCCTGAAGCGATAACCAGGTCATCACAGGAGCGATTCACATGAACCCCGTTGGCGTAGCGTTGATGGCTACCGTGCTTTCCGCCTCGTCCGCGCGAGCCCGCCCGTGACGACCGGCAAACTCCTTCTCCCGTTTCTCGGTCTGCTGCCCTTTGTACTGGCAGCATGCAGCGACGCGTCTTCAACAGATCCGCGAACGCAAGCACCGATGGTACGAGTGGGCGTTGTCGGGCGCGCCGTCGAGTCGGAGCGCTCGTTCACGGGAGTCGTCGCGGCTCGCGTCGAGAGCGACCTCGGATTCCGCGTTCCCGGCAAGGTCACGCAACGCCTGGTTGATACCGGGCAGACGGTGAAGCGCGGTCAGCCGCTCATGCGTATCGATCCGACCGACCTCCGGCTTGCGATGCGCGCGAACGAGGAAGCCGTGATCGCGGCGAGGGCGCGTGCGCGACAGACTGCGGACGACGAAGTTAGATTCCGGGATCTCGTCGCTCGTCGTGCCGTCTCCGCGTCGGAGTATGACCAGGCGAGGGCGGCCGCCGAATCCGCTCGGGCCGATCTCAACGCCGCCGAGGCTCGCGCTGGCGTTGCCCGCAACGAAACGAGCTACGCGGCTTTGCTGGCTGATGCAGACGGCGTAGTGCTCGAGACCTTGGCCGAGCCGGGACAGGTGGTGGCTGCCGGTCAGGCCGTCGTGCGTCTTGCACACGCCGGGCATCGAGAGGCAATCGTCGAGCTTCCCGAAACCCTGCGTCCCCCAATCGGATCCAGCGCCCGGGCAACCTTGTATGGGAACTCGCTGACCGGCTCCGCCAAACTCCGGCAGTTGTCGGATGCTGCGAACCGACAGACTCGAACGTTCGAGGCGCGATATGTGCTGGAGGATCGTCTGGCAGGCGCCCCGCTGGGCGCGACTATTTCGATCCAGATTCCGGCCGGGCAAGTCGCTCACAGCGCATTCGCCGGGTCGCTTCAGGTTCCGTTGGCTGCAGTGTTCGACCCGGGCACCGGACCTGGCGTGTGGGTCATCGAAGGGCCACGCGTGGCATGGCGACCCGTGCAGCTCGCCGGTCTCAACGACGAAACGGCTTCGATCGTCGGTAACGTCAAAGCGGGCGATCGAGTCGTGGCACTGGGCGCGCATCTGCTGCACGAAGGTGAGCAGGTACGCATCGCCGGCCAGGACGTCGCATCCGCGGAGACGCTCAACCGAGTGGCACGTCAATGAGCGGTTTCAATCTCTCGGCCCTCGCCGTACGCGAACGCTCCGTCACGCTTTTCCTGCTCGTCGCGATTTCCATCGCGGGAGTCATTGCGTTTCTCATGCTGGGCCGGGCGGAAGATCCTTCGTTCACCATCAAGCAGATGACCGTCGTCACGGTCTGGCCGGGTGCCACCGCAAAGGAGATGGAAGAGCTTGTCGCGGAGAGATTGGAAAAGCGGATGCAGGAGCTCCGCTGGTATGACCGCACCGAGACTTTTACGCGTCCGGGACTCGCGTTCAGCATGGTGGTTCTACGCGACGGCACGCCGCCGGCCGATGTTCCCGAGCAGTTTTATCAGGCGCGGAAGAAAATCGGTGACGAGGCCGCGAATCTCCCGCGTGGCGTGATCGGCCCGATCGTGAACGACGAGTATTCCGACGTGACCTTTGCGCTCTACGCGTTGAAAGCGAAAGGTGAGCCGCATCGAAAGCTGGTGCGCGATGCGGAAGGCCTGCGCCAACGCGTGCTTCATGTCCCAGGCGTCAAGAAGGTGAACATCATCGGCGAGCAGGCGGAGAGGATCTTCGTCGAGTTCTCCTATGACCGGCTCGCGACTCTGGGTGTGTCCCCTCAAGACCTGTTCGCTGCGCTCAACAACCGCAATGTCATGACGCCCGCGGGCTCGATCGAAGCCAAGGGTCCGCAAGTGTTCATCCGGCTGGATGGCGCGATCGACGATCTGCAGGCCGTCCGCGATACCGCGGTCGCTGCCCGAGGTCGCACGCTGAAGCTCTCCGATATCGCCGAAGTGAAGCGCGGCTACGAGGATCCCGCGACCTTCCTCATCCGCAACAATGGTGAGCCGACGTTGCTGCTCGGCGTGATCATGCGCGAGGGATGGAATGGTCTCGACCTCGGCAAAGCGCTGGAAGCGGAAGTCGCGGCGATCAACGCGGAAATGCCGCTCGGCATCAGTCTCTCGAAGGTCACGGATCAGGCCGTCAACATCCGCTCGTCCGTCGACGAGTTCATGGTCAAGTTCTTTGTCGCGCTGGGCGTCGTGATGCTCGTGAGCTTTTTGAGCATGGGCTGGCGCGTCGGCATCGTCGTGGCGGCGGCGGTTCCTCTCACACTGGCCGCGGTCTTCGTCGTCATGGCGGCGACCGGCAAGGACTTCGACCGCATCACGCTCGGCTCGCTGATCCTCGCGCTCGGGCTGCTGGTCGATGACGCGATCATCGCCATCGAGATGATGGTCGTGAAGATGGAGGAAGGCTACGACCGCATCAAGGCGGCGGCTTACGCGTGGAGTCATACCGCGGCACCCATGCTCGCGGGCACGCTGGTGACGGCCATCGGCTTCATGCCGAACGGTTTTGCGAAGTCGACGGCCGGCGAGTACACCAACAACATGTTCTGGATCGTCGGCATCGCGCTGATCGCGTCCTGGATCGTCGCTGTCGTGTTCACCCCCTATCTCGGCGTGAAGCTCCTCCCGAACATCGAGCGACTCGAGGGCGGGCATGAGGCGATCTACAACACTCCGCGCTACAACCGCTTCCGGCAGCTCCTGGGTACTGTGATCCGCCGGAAGTGGCTGGTGTTCGCAAGCGTGGTCGGCGCGTTCGTCGTCGCCGGGTCAGGCATGGCTCTCGTCAAACAGCAGTTCTTTCCGACGTCCGATCGCCCGGAGGTGCTGGTCGAAGTGCAAATGCCGTACGGCACTTCGATCGAGCAGACCAGCGCTGCAAGCCTGAAAATCGAGAGCTGGCTGAAGAAGCAGCCGGAAGCCCGCATCGTGACCGCCTACGTCGGACAGGGAGCGCCGCGTTTCTTCCTCGCCATGTCGCCGGAGCTGCCCGATCCTTCGTTCGCGAAGATCGTCGTGTTGACGCCGAACGAAGAGTCACGTGAAGCGCTGAAGCTCCGGCTGCGACAAGCCGTGGCGAATGGCCTCGCGCCCGAGGCCCGCGTGCGCGTTGCGCAGCTGGTTTTCGGTCCGTATTCGCCGTTCCCCGTCGCATTCCGTGTAATGGGGCCCGACCCCGAGACTCTTCGTGATATTGCGGCCCGCGTGCGCGCGGTGATGCAGGCCAGCCCCCTGATGAGAACAACCAATACGGACTGGGGCGCGCGTGTGCCCACTCTTCACTTTTCGCTCGATCAGGACAGGCTTCAGGGCATCGGTTTGACCTCGAGCGATGTGGCCCAGCAGCTTCAGTTCCTGTTGAGCGGCATTTCCATTACCGATGTTCGCGAAGATATCCGTTCGGTGCAGGTGATTGCTCGCTCCGCCGGAAACGCGCGGCTCGATCCAGCCAGGGTAGGAGACTTCACGCTGGTAGGGAGCGCCGGCCAACGAATCCCCCTGTCGCAGATCGGAACGGTGGGCGTCCGCATGGAAGACCCGATTCTGCGTCGTCGCGATCGCACGCCCACGATCACGGTGCGCGGTGACATTGCGGAAGGCTTGCAGCCGCCGGACGTCTCCACCGCCGTGTTGAAGGAGCTTCAGCCCATCATCGCCGGACTGCCGGCGGGTTACCGCATCGAGGTGGGCGGTTCCATTGAGGAGTCCGGCAAGGCCACTCGCGCGTTGTTGCCGCTGTTCCCGATCATGATCGCCCTGACGCTCATCACGATCATTCTGCAGGTTCGCTCGATCTCCGCGATGACGATGGTGTTCGCCACTGCGCCGCTGGGCCTGATCGGCGTGATTCCCACGCTGCTGCTGTTCCGGCAACCGTTTGGCATCA
>JADMIO011837106.1_pt1 | contig 22929 bp, 24 predicted proteins | sample 8958161 | NCBI WGS metagenome assembly JADMIO01 (sample SAMN16585339, study PRJNA669376) | soil metagenome | isolation source: Crop rotation soil | place: USA: Cullars Rotation, Alabama | collected 2011 | reverse complement strand
CCGCGACTTCAAGTCACGTGAATTCCAAGCTTCGGATCCCACTGTGCTGGAAAGAAGATGTCGGCGAACCGAAAACCGAACGGAAGCTCCCAGCCATCAAGCCTCGCAACCAAGTCTCGCGCGAATGGCTCCGCATGCTTGCGGAGCACCAGGAAATCACAAAAGTCCATCGAGATATCTCCTCGCCCGTCCGGGATTGGACGGTGATCGCGAGATGGTCATCGGACTGGCGCGCGATAATTGGCCGACGAGTCGCGGCCTCGTCGGCCACCGCTATGAGGGAAGTTTCGAATAGACACCCGCGGCGACGCTCTTGAGCGCTGATACTGTTTGGCGACGACGCTGATATTCGGGCATGTCATGCCAGCGGGCCACGGTGTCTCGCGAAACGCCGATGCGCTTGGCGAGAGCTCGGTCGGACAGTACTTCGCCTAAAGCATCGGCTTCGCCTTCGAGGCGTGAGGCCTCGAGAAACTTGTCCAGTTTGTCGACCACGGGCAATCCGAAACGCTTGAGAACCGCCGGGCTTGGCAATGGGTTGCCGGATTTCGGATTGATCAAACCAAGTACGTGTTCGAGGGCAAATGCCACCATGCTGGACGGTGCCTTCTGATGTTTGGCGTGATAACGAACAAGGATCGCAGCGAGTGTGGCGATTTCGGACAGTTGACCTTCGGCTGAGCGCCGGCGGCCTCGAGCATGGTGCTGTTCCGCCCACTCAAGCCAACGGGCGATGATTTCTTGGGCGAGGTCTTCGACCGCCCCATCTCTGTCTAGCCAGAGGTCGATTTCGCCGGGCAGGCCCTGGCGCCCATAGCCAAATAGGCCTTCCTCGCTACGATCTTCAACGACGCGCATGGGTCAATCCCTCTACCTGCGCGGGATATGTGGCTCCTTGTGCGGCAAGCCAAGTCTTTGCATAGGGGCACGGGCATTAACCTAAATGGGGGAAGCGCGTCCTTTCCTCATTGTGAGGCCGATCTCGCTTTGCCATATGAGTGGCACCCCAACCGACCTGATCGCGGGGAGGGTTACTCCGCGAGGGGTATGCCGTGGAACGGTGTGGCCAAGCCCGCCGCTGGAGAAGGCGCAACGCGATCAGGGCGCCAGATCCCGGCCCTCATCTTCAACCATGGAGGGTCGTAATGACCAATACTCTGTCTACCGGTCGCACCGACCGGCACGAAATCTTCCAGTCGGCCATTCAAGCGTTCCTTGAGCGCGCCCCTGGAGATCAAGACCCGACTATCGAATACGACGGCGTCGCGTTTACCGTCACGCAGGCCTGCAAGATGGTTTGGAACATGGCGGACATCCTCCCGTCATCAGGGACGGCCGACCTCCGCGATGTCCTTGACTTCCAGTCGTGGACCTATGCGGCGGTCGCGCGGGCGATGCACGCACATATTCTAGCCAACAGCTAGTCCGTTCGCTCCTCCTCGCTTCGGCGAGGGGGAGCAATCTTTCATGACCTGCGAGCTTGAGTCTGGACTTTGCGTGTCGTTCAAGCATGAGTGCTGGAGCACACTGAGACGCTCGTCTCCCTCCGGCCCGGCATCCAGTCCGGGCTTGTCGCAGTAACCGGGCACTTCCGCCCGGTGAAACCGACAGGAGGGCCAATTGGCCGCAATTAACGACACTTCCGCGACAATCCTTGCGAACGCCGCTGCGCGTCCCGATCTCAGAGTGTTCCCACTTCCAAAGGGGCTCAGGGTGAACGGGGCGGCCGCGACGAAGGTACTGAACAAGCTGATCAGGAATGGCTTCCTCGCGAGCGTGTCCGCGACGCGCGACGACGTCGCTTGGGACCAAGACCAGGAGAGCGGCCGTATGACCTTGGTCGTGACGCCGACGGGGCTGGCAGCAATCGGCATCGAGGCAGAGGGCGCGGTCGATACGCCTACTAAGGGGCCGAAGCGGGCGGCGTCGAAGGCCAGGACCGCGAAGAAGAGCGCCACGCGCCGCCGCACGCGGCCAACGGCGGCCAAGTCGAGCAAGGGCGCTGCCAACGCCCCAAAGAAGAAGGCTGCCCCCCGTGTGGCCGCCAAGGGCACCACAAAACAGGAACTCGTTGTCGAAATGCTGCGCCGGCCGAATGGCGCGAGCGTCCCCGAGATCGCCGAGGTCACCGATTGGCAGGCCCACTCTGTGCGCGGAGTGCTGACCGCTACGGTCAAGGGACGGCTGGGCCTGTCACTCATCTCGGAGAAAGGGGAGGACGGTGTGCGCCGCTACTACATCGCCCCGATCAGCATCGCCAAGGGCAAGGCGTCGTGAACGAGCTTTCCGGAAAGTCGAGCTTCAAGCCGGACCGCCCCGCAGGCGGCCCGGTGTCTTCAGATCGCATGGCCACCGAGATCGACGCCCTTAATGGCCTCGACCTCGAGGCGCTGCGCGAGCGCTGGCACAAGCTCTACCGCCACCCTGCCCCAAGGTTCTTCCGGCGTGAGCTGCTGATCCGCGGCATTGCGTACCAGATGCAAGTGAAGGCCTACGGCGGGCTCTCACCCAAGACGCGCAAGAGGCTTCTGAAGCTCGCCGCTCAATATGAGGCGGGAACGGGTTTCACCACCGCCGATGCGCCCCGACGCCTCCGGCCAGGCACGCGGCTTGTGCGGGCATGGAAGGGAGTGACGCATAACGTCAACGTCCTTGCCGACGGCTTCGAATGGCACGGCAGGAAGTACCGCTCGCTCAGCGCCATTGCCCGTGAGATTTCCGGGACCAACTGGAACGGCTTCAACTTCTTCGGCCTCGACCGCCGCAAGGGGAACGACAATGGCTGATCAACTCTCGCGTCCCAGGCTCGTGCGCGCCGCCGTGTACACCAGAAAGTCGAGTGACGAGGGACTGGAGCAATCCTTCAACTCTCTAGACGCTCAGCGCGAGTCCGCTGAAGCGTACATCCGGTCGCAGGCGCACGAGGGATGGGTCCTTATCGACGAACGTTTTGATGATGGTGGATATAGTGGCGGCAACCTCGACCGCCCGGCGTTCCAGCGCCTGCTCGAGAAGGTCCGAGCCGGGGAGATCGACACTGTCGTCGTCTACAAGCTCGACCGCGCCACACGCTCGTTGATGGACTTTGCGAAGATCGCAGAGGAGTTCGAACGCCACGACGTGTCGCTCGTGTCGGTAACGCAGTCACTGAACACTCGCGACAGCATGGGCAGGCTCATGCTCAACATCCTGCTCTCTTTCGCTCAATACGAACGCGAGCTTACGGCCGAGCGCATCCGCGACAAAATCGCAGCATCGAAGCGTCGCGGAATGTTCATGGGCGGACCCACGCCCCTTGGGTACGACGTCAAAGACAAGGCGCTCGTCATCAACGAGCAGGAAGCGAAGACTGTCCAAAAGATCTTCGAGCTCTATCTTGAGATGGGCAACGTGCGTAAGTTGGTCGAGGAGCTGACCCGGCTCGATATCCGCACTAAGCGCGTCGTCACCAAGAGCGGCCGGGAGATGGGTGACCTCAACTTCAGCCGCGGGCATCTCTACAAGATCTTGTCGAACACGCTCTACATCGGCAACGTGTCGCACAAGGGCGTCAGGCACAAGGGTCTCCACCAGCCGATCATCGACAAGACCACGTGGGACAAGGTGCAGGCGCTGCTGGGGGACAATACGCAAGGCGACGCTCGCAAGCGGAAGAACGTCAAGGAGCCGAGTCTTCTCGCTGGTCTTCTGGTCGACGAGTTTGGCAACAAGCTGACAGCCACGCACGCCGTCAAGGACGGCAAGCGCTACCGGTACTATGCGTCGCGGAAGTCCACAGCGCGCGGCAAGCGCAACCAACCCGTCGGTGACTATCGCATCGCCGCTTGCGACATCGAGCCAATTGTGATCCGTGAGATCGTAGCCTTTCTCGGGGACGCTCCTCGCCTGACCGATGCGCTCGGCATCGGCGCTGCGCCGCCGCATGTCATCGGGCACGCGATCGCCTCGGCGAAGTCTCTTGGGGATGAACTCGAAACCGCACTGCCGTCTCGTCAGCGCGAGATGCTCCCGATGCTGGTCTCTCGCGTCGAGCTTGCTGATGACTCGCTACGCATCCAGGTGAATAGGGCTGTGCTGGCAGATACCGGTGAGAATGACGAGCCGATCGTAGTGGAGGTCGTCGTCAGCGCCGGACGTCGCGGCGGCGATAACCGGCTTGTCATCGAGACTACCGCCGTCGGCGGTCCTAGCCCCGACGACACCTTCGTTCGTGCAATCGCCTGCGGTCGAGCGTGGTTCGAGGAACTCGCCAGCGGGAAGGCTTCGTCTTTCACCGAAATCGCAGAGCGAGTCGGCGTGAGCGACCGCTATGTCAGTCGGGTCGTCGACCTCTCGTTCCTTGCGCCGGAAGTCGTCGAGTCAATTCTAGCGGGCGAGCAGGGGACAGGCGTGACCCTAAAGGGTTTGACCGTGGAGGGGTCGATACCGATTCGGTGGCAGGAGCCGTGATGATTCGAGCCTCCCAGGATAGTCCGCTCAACCATTGAAAGGGCCCAGGGTCTCAAAATGACCTCTGAGCCTGTTACATGCTGGTCCCATTAGGGCAGCGTTGTTGCCGCCTTTCTCGAACCGATACGGCACCGTTGTGACGCCAGCCATATCGCTCGGAAGTTTGACGTCAGTTCCCCGTGGTTCCATCAGGATGGCGCGTTGCACGCCAAGACGACCCATAAAAAGCCCCAGCTCGAAGATGACGTTGTCCCGGGGCGCGGGCCACCTCTCGTCCCTACTTTCTATGACATCATCAGCGTGAGCGATTGCGATTGCGAAGTCGGAGCTGTCGACCGCCGCCTCCAAATCCTTGATGGTGTAGTTGGCAACTTTGAAGCAGCCTTCGTTCCACACCTCAATCGAGAAGGGATCGTGCTCGAATGCGTTCTCAATTGTTCGGGCCACAGGCAGCGCCTCAACGGAGCAGATCACGAACACCTTGATCTTGTCGTGATAAGCACCGACGGAGGCATTACGTTGCAGAAGCCGCCTGGCAAGTTCTTGGGCAACGGTCTTGTAGATGCGAGGCGTCTGGTCGGCGAGTTTGCTGAAGGCAGCCTCCGATAACCTCAGCGCGACCACCTCGTCGCTTGCGATTATGGAAGCGGATCGTGGCTGCGTCGGTTGGATCGCCGCCATCTCGCCCACATGATCCCCCGGACCTCGGTTACCCATGTGCCGTCCATTGATGATCACCGAGCAGGTCCCGCTCACCAACAGGAACACATCGTTTGTGTGGTCGGCCTGTTGGATGAGAACTTCGTCCTTGGGAAAGGAGATGAGTTCCCCTGCTTCGGCGAAGGCGCGCGCCAAGTCAGCGTCGCCACCAATCAAACGGAAACCCGCCAACGCGTCGATCAACAGGGACCTGCCGCGTTCGCCCTGAAACCTGCTCAGCATCAATTCTCCTGACTGCTCCGATGGCCATCTGTTGACTTAAGTATGCATGAGGAACCCGCAGCCCCTGCTTGGCCATAGATTCTCGGGCCGGGACGTCGAACGTGACCATCTCCCTTGCGTACCGGGGTCATTTCAGCCTCATCGAGACTGCTTCCCTATTGATTCATTGTGCGCTCGCCGAAGCTCGATCTCGGATAGGGCAGTCGATCATGGTTCGACAGCAAACCGCTTCCTTATCCTTCCGTACACTTTCCCAGAATCTCTTCAGAGCTGCGGCGCGGTTCCGCTCGCTAAGCAGCAGCTCCAGGAGCGAATCTTTAGAACAGCAATCGCAACGCAGAACAGGTCTGCCGCTCCTGTCAGTGCAACCCACCGGGCATGGAGCACGGCCATTGAGCAGGCGTTTGCCGTCCCAGCTGAGAAGCCTCGTCGTCCAGGATGGTTGGCCAATCAAGGCGAGCTCATATTCCTCCGAGACCCTTAACGCCGCTGCGGCCGACAGAGCTCTCTGGTGATGCTCACCCGCCTCTCCGTGGTCCAGCTCCATGGTCCGCGGCCACCGGCCGGTCGCCGCTGCTACTGCTTGGATACGGAGGAATTCGGAGAGGCTGCTCCACCAGTTCTTGGCGGTGGTGAAATCCTGGACGAGCCGCCCTGCATTCAGACCCAGACAAAAATAGCCGCCCGGCTGGATGTGCCGGTCGTAGCAAACTCGAGGGAGCTTGGTTCCCGGCACAGCCTCTCGAACGAAGATGTGCCCGCCGCTCTCTTCGATTCTGATTGCGTAGATGCGGTCTGAGGTAGCGCTGCTGTCGATGATAGTGCATTCGCCCTCAACGACAGCTGCCTCGATCGCAATCTTGCTGAACCAGTTTGGCGCAGCCTCCATCAGCAGCGGCAGATAGACCAATCATCACCTCGCGTGGGAGCGCAGTGGCGGCCGGTTCTCCTCTGCCGCTTGGGCGGCTACCGCCGGCGCCGGCATTAGCAGGCCGGAAGCCGCCGCGTAATCGAGACCGCCCTGCCGCCCGTCGCGGTCGAACAGCTTCTTGACGCGTGTAGAAGCCTTGGCCAAGGCGGCCGGACCGAGGCCGGTTTCCTCGCCATTGAGTTCCGACTGAACCCGTTCCGACTCGGAAACGGCGCGGCTGGTCGCGCACCGCACAGACAGCTCACCCCGAGTGCCCAGACGCGTCACCGGCGTGTTGCCGTACTCCATGCCAATGGCAAGTCCGAGGTCGTCGATGCCAGGTAGTTTCGCTTGGCAAAGCTCGAAACTAGACCTCATTCCGCCGGCACACAGCACGCCGGTTTCAATTGTGGCGGCCGGATCCGTTTCGCTCCGGGTGCCCTCTGCTAGGATTCCGTGGATGCAGTCCCCGATGAAACGCACCTTCTTGCCGTTGAACTCCGTCTTCATTACCGCCGCCAGTTCCTTCCGGATGACGTGAAGGTTCGAGACCAACTCCTGCATCTGGCCGCCGTCGATGCACCGCTGAACATAGGCGGTGAATCCGTCGACATCGGCGAAGATCGACAGCATTGGCATGTGGATCGTGTTGCTCGGCGACAAGGTGGAGTAGTCGATACTCGATAGCGGCGGCTGGTGACGGTGAAACCTGAATTCTGCATCTCGGACCTCAGGCTCAACCGTCATGCGAACATCTTCCGCCAGCATGCTGATGCGCTGGTCGGACATGGACCGGTTCACCGTGAAGGGTGACGCCGCGTCCTGAAAGTATGCGGAGCGTTTCTGCGAGGCGAGGTTGCCGAGCACTGCCATCCCCAGGACACTTCGGACGCGGTCGCTCAAGAAGATGCCAGGCTCTTCTCCGTCGGCGAGCTTTGCCGCGTGGTTCGCGGGACTGCCAAGAAACAGCGGCTCCTGTTCGTCGGCGCGGCCCGAGTTGACTGCGACCGCCATCCCCGAATCGATTCCTATGCGCACGCCGGTCTTGAACTCGCCACCAAGCACCTTCTCGCCGGTGACCTCGATCATGCGCTTCATGGCCATCGCGAAGTCGAGGGCACGCAAGATGCGCTGGCGTTCGTTGCCGCGGCCCGTCGGAGTGGCCATCACCGCATGCAGTCGCGGGCCATGATAGTCGACGCGCTGCGCCTCATACTCGACAATGACCCGGTCGGTAGATGAGTAGTGGGTGTGAAGGAACTTGAGCGCCCGCATGTGGCGCTCGGTACGCTCTCGCTGAGCGTCTGTGAGCACGGAGTGATACTCGGTGAGCTGCACATAGACATGGACGCCATCAACGAGGACCGCCTCGCTCGGAGGGATCCGCACTATCGGATTGTACCGAAGCGGGGCCTGTCCCGCGTCTGCCCGGAGCTTGATCTCCCGGGCGTAGCGTTCTTCGAATCCCTCGATCCGAACGGCGCTCTGAGGCACGCGTTGAAGGAATTCTTCGATGCGCGCTTCTGCGCGTGACCTGTTCCAACCCATTTTGCGCCTTTTTCAGCGTGTTGCTAGCCGCGAACCCAGAGCCTCGAGCAGCCATCTTGTTCTCTGCTAATTCGCTAATCTGCGTAGTATCGAACGAGCGACTATGTGTCAACAGATCGTGGAGGGCGGCCTGATTTCAAGGACGCAGCCGGAGGCTAGGTAGCCAAGAGCCCAAGAACGGAGAGCCGGACTCTAGCGGCTTCCTGAGAAACGATGAACCTCTCCATGGCGGCCGACACCAATTCGATGGCTTGATCCGTGCCGGCCCGCGGTGAACCCGCTATTCCGTCAGCGTATTCTTTCGCGAGACCAATCATCAGGCGCTTTGGCATTAGCAGAGAGCCGGAGAAGTAGCAGGCCTGCCACTCCATCCAGTCCGACTGCGGTGCGTTCACCATGGTGTCCCGCTTGCATATCAGGCGCTCTTCCGTGGAGGCGGCAAACAGGTCCGCGGTAGCGAGCTTCTCCTGATAAAGGGCATCGTGAAGAATCACGTGACCCAACTCGTGCGTTAGGGTTGTCCGATAGCGGTTGCTGCGGCGTTCGTCGGTGGTAAGTCGTTCGGCGATGGCGACGTCGGGTTTCCGGCCGGCAGCGAAGAGGGTCACCCCGTCAACTTCTGGGCCGTCTCCGCTGAGGTCGGCGTATACGTCGAGATCTCCGACGTACCGCTCGATCAGAACTGTCAGATCGTCGGTCTCGATGGCGCCGTCATCACCCCGGCCGGTCGCCCTGTGGAAGTCTGCGAGCAAAGCCTCGCATTCGGCGTCGAGCTCTTCGGCCTTGTAGAATGGCCTGCGGTGAAATCTGCCTCTATCGTCCGGACACCACCGCGGCATATGGCCCTCATGACTTGCGGAATGCTCTGAAGCGTTTGACCACCGCTTCCGGCGTCATGACCGCGTTTCTGATATCAGCCGGCAGGACGCCTGCCAGAAAGTATAGGTAGTCGGCGTCCGCCTGAAGAGCCTTGGCGAACTGCGCGACTATGTGGTCCGAGGTCGGCTGCCGACGGTCCTTCTCGATGTCGTTGAGGTATTGAGGGGAAATAGCAAGGCCGTCTTCCTCCCGAAGAATCATGCCGGCCAAATCCTTCTGGCTGATGCCGAGTTCCTTGCGACGGCCAGAGACGAAAGTGCCGAAGGTTGTCATCGTGGTACCCGATACGCGTATCTGCGGATCAGCATTCTAGGTGTATTCGCCAACAGTGTCACCTGGTTACGCGACAGGCGTCCTACGAGGGGCATACTCGGGCACAATCAACTAGCCATTGATGCCGACGGCACCTTGGCGTCTCACTTCCCTCGCGTGTGGTGGCTTTGGCAGGCTATTATCACCATTTGGATGTTGCCGATCCACCAAGCTATTGGATGCCATGGTTCTCCTCAGACCAGGACAAGGCTCGCCTTCGCGGGATCGTACCGATAAGAGGTAATTGTACCGTCTCGTATTCGATCGACAGCTTGATCAATAATGAACAGGGGCACTAAGAACCACTCGCGCGGTATCACGGGCTGGCCGAACCGATCCCTAATTTCGACGTCGAGCCGCGCGGCGTCGAAGATGCGGTGGATGAGGTTCTCAAGCCTCGCGCGGTTGATATTGTAGAGCGTGTAGGTGGCGATGACCTCGACATCCGCCATCAGGAAGGTCGGATCGAGCCGTGCGTTGATCAGGCGGCGGGAGACGTCGCCGCCGGTGACGCCGATCTTGTGGAGCAGCTCGCGGTTGGCCGCCACGGCGGGATCGTCCGACTTGCTGCGCAGAACGTAAATCGTCCCGCTCGGCTCGTCGCCGTCGTCTGCTTCATGGGCGAAGAGTGGTCCCGCGGCTGGCTCGAGGATGCGCCGACCGGTGGGGTCCTGTTGCAGCGCCTTCTGCAGCGACCTCATAAGGAGGTTGCTCTCAGTGCCGTTGTCGAAGATCACGCGCAGGCGGGCGTCGATGTTGCCATGCTCGTTGATCCTGGGCTGCTCCATCGTCGCCACGTAGGCCTTCTGGCCTCCGAGAATATAGAAGCGGCCCGGCGCGATCTCCGACTTGCGTTCGAAGCGGCGGGTTTGCCGGAGGCCGGAGTTTAGCTCGGCCTGCACCTGGTCAAAGAGCGGGCGGAAGGAATCGAAGTCCCCGCACTGCTGGCGGTTGGCGATTTCTTCGGCGGCGCGCTTTTCCTCGGCGGACCGAACGTGGCGAAGTTCGGTGATGTCGCCAGTCGGATTGTCGACCCCGAGCCGCGTCAACAACTCGTCGTCGTCGATGTCGCCGGGGGCGTCCGCGGCAGGCGATGGCGCGCCTGCTAGCAGGCCTTGATGGTCCAGAGGCAAGATGACGGCGCGGACGTCGGGTTGTGCGCGCAGGCGATCGAGGCGGAGGGCGTAGAGGCGCTCAAAGATGTCGCGGCCCTCCCCGTGCTGGGGCACTCGCCCGTTCTGCGAGACGAAGCGCTGTATTTCCTCGAACCCGGCGATGGTGCGTTCCTCGCGCGGGGACCGTGACGACGTGCGCCTCTCCTCGGCCTGGACGCCGAGCTCGGCGAGAAGCGCGTCGTCGTCGTCGGTGAACGCTTTAGCCACGCGCTGCCTCGGCCTTCATTCGCTGCAGGAATGCGATGCCTTCCGCCATTCTCTTCTCCCAAGCGTCGGGCGAGGTGATCGACGGCAGGCGGCCGCGCTCCTGCTTGAACCTCAGGGCGCGCTTGGCCAACTCGCGCGCTTCGTCGGCGGTGAGGTTGACGCGCTTGGCGCCGATCGCGGCGGCAACCTGCTTCAAGCGCTCTTCGCTCATGGTTTTGGCGAGGATCGCGTAGGCTTCGCCGAAGGGGTTCACGCGATCGATGAGGTCAATGTCGAGCTCGCGGACGTCCATGGCGTACTTGCGGACACTCTCGACGAACGCAGTGTTGGCAATCTTGTCGTCGCCGCCGGGGCCGAGCGCGGCTGGGAGCGCGGCCTCCTTGGCCTTCTGGGTGATATTCAGCGCTGCGACCGCGTGCTGGCGGACGGCCTCCTGGTCCTCATCGCTCAGCTCGGGATAACGATCCTTGACGATCTTGCCCATGCGGAGTTGGGTCAAATCCTCTGGAATCATTTCCTTATCGAAGAGGCCGCGCTCGACCGTGGTCTTGTTCTGGACGAACGCCGCGATGACTTCGTTCAGGTCCTCAGTGCAGATGCGCCGGGCCTCTTCGCTCTTCGGCGTGACGAGACCCTTGATCTCGATCTGGAACCGGCCCGTCTCATCGTTGAAGCCGACGTTGGTGCCATTTGGATCGTAGCCGTTCTCGCCGTAGACGTATCCAGGTGTCGCGGTGTTCTGCGGGTTCTTGGGCCGAAACTCGAAGCGCGGCGCCAGCACCTGCTCCATGACGAGGCTCGCGGCGATCGCCTTCAGGGTGTCGTTGACGGCTTCGGTGACGGCTTCCTCGGAGGCGTCGGGCTCTGCGATGAGGTTGGTGAAGCGAGCCTTGAGCTTGCCGGGGGCATCGCGGGTGGCGCGACCGATGATCTGGACGATCTCGGTGAGGCTCGAGCGGTAGCCGACGGTCAGGGCGTGCTCGCACCAGATCCAGTCGAACCCCTCCTTGGCCATCCCAAGCGCAATGATGATGTCCACGTGGTCGCGGTTGTTCTTCTGTGACGGGTCCTTAAGGGCAGTGGAGACACGGTCGCGCTTGCTGGAGTCGTCGTTAACGAGATCGGCGATGCGGAGTGTGTGGCCATCTGCGGTCTTCACGAGCTGAAAACCAGTAGTGGGATCGGTGCCGTCCCACTCGCCTAATTCATGGAGGATGTGCTCGACCTCCTTCACCTTGTCGCTCGTGCTCTCGCGCGAGTTGACGTTGGGGATGTGTACGATGGTCTTCTCGGCAGGGTCGAGCACCTGGAGGATGTCGTCGGTGTAGGGCCCGTTGTAGAAGAAATAGCCGATGTCGAGCTGCTTCAGGTACTCGTAGCCGTTGAGCTGCTCGTAGTAGGTGTAGGTGACGGTTTCGAACTTCGCCTCGTCGTGCGGGCTGAGCACCGCCTCGGCGTCGCCGCGGAAGTAAGAGCCCGTCATCGCAACGATGTGGACACGGTCGCGGGCGATGAACTGGCCGAGGTGCAGTCCGAGCTTGTTGTCGGGGTTGGCGGAGACGTGGTGGAACTCATCCACCGCGATCAACCTGTCATCGAAGGCTTCGATGCCAAAGCGTTCGACAGCGAAGCGGAAGGTGGCGTGCGTGCAGACCAGCACCTTGTCGTCGGTCTTGAGGAAAGCCTCGACCGAGTTGACCTTGCCGCCGTCCTCATCGCCTGGAGCGTTGCAGAGGTTCCATCTAGGAACAACGGTCCAATCCGCCCAGAAGCCGTATTTCGCCAGCGGCTCATCGGCGAAGCTTGAGCCGATGGTCTTTTCGGGCACGACGATGATCGCCTGTTTGAGCTTCTGGTTGGCGAGCTTGTCGAGGGCGATGAACATGAGCGCCCGGCTCTTGCCGGAGGCCGGCGGAGACTTGATGAGCAGGTATTGCTCGCCGCGCTTCTCGTAAGCGCGCTCCTGCATGGGCCGCATGCCGAGCGTATTGGTCTTTGTGGAACTGCCGTTTCGGGTGTAGGTGACCGAGACGGACGGGACGGATCTCATCCTTTGCGTGTTCCTAGGCGATGTGGCCATATCGACGGCCACTCGCCATTGTCCTGACGTCAGCGAGCCTATCTCCGAACGCCGACTCGAAGTCGGCGACTTCAAGAGCGTTCATAACGAACGGACCATTCGTTCTTTGGAAGACTAGAACTTTGCCATCATAGATGTCGAAGCCATGGTTCTCAGGTGTGGGCAGAGACACCTTCTCCATGTGGTTATTTCCAAGCCTCAAGTTCCGAGTCACCGAACCACCAACGGGGGGCTGAAACGTCACTTCCCCAATCACAGACTTTATGGGCAAGTCATCTGGCGGATCGAAACCAAAGTAGCGAGACATGCCGCGGGGAAAATCGATCTGGTTTCCCGGTCTGTCGCTTCCACGATTTCTGGTTACGTAACCGGCCTCAATCCAGAAGACGTCGACATCGGCAGCCTCATCTCCCACGACACCTTCATCCTGCTCCCCACCGCGCCAGAAGGACGCTGACCACCTTTCCTCGTAGGCATCTACAACGGCCTCGGCCGGTGTCGCGTCATTCCAAAGTGCGCTCAGTGATTGTATACTCCTAGCCAGGCTGCCCGTGTGCTCTTCCTCAGCCGTCACGTAGAACGTTGCTCCGGCTTCGACGCTTCGCCTCAGGCCATTGGAGGAGAAGTTGCCGGAACCGACTACCATGCCGAAGCGTGCCTCTGACGAGTTTTGCACTAGAGCCACCTTTGCATGGAAGTCGTGTCGCGGAAGAAATCCTTCCCGCTCAACGATCCACGCACCGTCGAAGATTCGCACTTGGGAATTTGTCTTCTCGATGAGGCTTCGAATGGCCCGAGGCTGGGTCCGCCCATAGTCTAGCCCAAACAGCCATCTGGTCGGTGTGTCGGCCCAGAACTGCATTCCCATCTCAAGATTGAAGGCCGCAAAGCCTGATTGTGTTGCGTACGCGTAAGCGCCCAAAAAGTCGGTGGGAACGACTGCCTCTGTGATCCGGTGTATCTCGGATAGCGTGGTGGGCCCGTCATCTCCCCCATGGACGAACGCAGTAGCAGTCATGATTGCCTCCGGCGCGAGTACATCTCGAACAGCTTTTCAAGGCGCTCGGTGTCGCTCCTGAAGCGCCGGCCGATGTAGATTCTTTCGACCAGCTCATCATTGGCACTATGTGCTTCTCGCAGATTGCTCGGCATCAAGGGTGGACTGTAGAGATCGGCGATCGTCGCTGGAAAGTGCCGTGCTCTCGCCAGGAGGATTTCCTCCGCGGTCGACTTCAGGTCATCGTGATTCTTGTCCGTCAGGACGGGAATTGGAAAGGTGTTCCACCCCAGGGTGTTGGAATAGCGGTAGTCGGTTTTGAGTTTCCCACACACCGTCGCTATCCAAACCATATGCAGTCGAGACGTGATAAGCGCCATGCCCCAAAGGGGAGCATCGTACAGAGCGAACAGGAGATCGCTGACTATTGTTCGCTCATCAAAAAGGTCGACGGGAACGTATTCGCGGTTCTCCGATGATACCTTTGCCACCGCGAGCGAGTGGTGCTTGGCAGTGCCCGCGATTTGAACAAAGCGATGTGCCTTGGACGCATACTCTCGTGTGGAGCCTGCCACGCTGGAAGATCGGAATGTGGCCACCTTTCCTATTGCCTCGGCAATGGCGGGATGGCGGCTAGCATCGCCAAGGTCAGTATCTTCGATCCAGAAGCACCAGCGAGGTTTGCCTTGTATCATCTGCTCCGCGCCGATGTACGGCCTTATGAACCGCCCGATGCCGGGATCTAGCCGAGTAAGCCTATCGCGCTCTTCGCCGGACAAAATGAAGTGGCCTCCGTCGCGTGGCATGTTGCCGAACAGCATCTTCGCCCTCGGAGATCGAGGTTCACGCGTAGGCTCAACAATTACATTCTGCCCGGGCACAAGATATGCGTTGATGTTCGCTACGTGTTTGACGAGAACTTGGTCGCCCTCAGTCAACGAGAATAGCTTCCTCACAGATCCTGCGTTGATCGAAATAGCTACGATCGCAACGGTTACGCCCGCGTTGTGGGCCGCAAGATTTGTCCACTTGAAGCTCGTGTGAGCAAACTTGATTTCTGCGCCCGTGGAGAAGATCAAGGGCCAGAGAAGAGGCACTTGCACCCCTTGGCAGATCGAGTTGGTGCACACGAAGGCGGAAACGGCTGGTGTCCGTGTTCCATAGTCGGCGGCCTTCATCAGCCAACCTGAGACGTAGTCTAGGGATTTCCACGATGGAGCCCGGCCGTCGAAGACAAACTCGAGATCGTCCTTGTGAGAACTGCCTTGCCACTTCGATCCGAGATAGGGCGGATTTCCGCAGATGTACGTTTCGCCTCCTTCGTTCTCGAAATCGATCTGCGATTGTTCCAGTGGGCTGGCGAATAGGTCCTCCGCTGTGTTTGTCACCGCGGTGCCGGTCGGCGGGCAGATGGTCAGCCAGTCGAGCCGCAGCGCGTTGCCGCAGGTGACCCAGTTCTCGGCGTCGAGCGGCAGGAAGTCGCGCAGTGCTTCCTTTTGGCCGCGGTAGATAACGTCGCACTGGTACTCGGCGATGATGAGCGCGAGGCGCGCGATTTCAGCCGCGAAGTCGCGCAGCTCGATGCCGCGGAAGTTGGTGAGCGGGATGTCGCTGCGGCGGTCGGGCTCGCTGCGGCGCTCGTTGATGGCAGCTTCGATGGCCCGCATCTCCTTATAGGCGATGACGAGGAAATTGCCCGAGCCGCACGCCGGATCGAACACCCGGATACGCGCCATGCGGTTGCGCAGGTTGAGGAGCTTTCGCGGGTTGTCGCCGGCCCCTTCGAGCTTCTCTCGTAGGTCGTCGAGGAAAAGCGGGTTGAGTACCTTTAGGATGTTGGGGACGCTCGTGTAGTGCATGCCCAGGGCCCCGCGCTCTTCGTCCTCGGCGACGGCCTGGATCATCGAGCCGAAGATGTCGGGGTTGATCTGCTTCCAGTCGAGACTGCCGATATTGAGGAGGTAGGCGCGTGCCGCGCGGCTGAAGCGCGGCACATCGAGGCTGCCGGCGAACAGCCCGCCATTCACATACGGGAAAGCATCGGCCCACGGACGGAGCCTTGCGGCGACGCGATCCGCAATTCTTGTGTTCATCGCGCGGAAGATTTCGCCAATCACGAAGTGTGTGTCGGAGCCGGCGCGATCGCTCATCTGCGCGACGGTGTCGGTGAACAGCTGGCCCCCGAGGAAGATGTCGGTGTCCTCAGCGAAGAAGCAGAAGATCAGCCGCGCCATGAAGTGGTTCATGTCCGGCCGGCGCTCGTTGGTGTCCCAGTCGGGGTTTTCGTGGCGCAGCGCGAGATAAAGCCGGTTCAGCCTGCCGGTGGCCCGGATGTCGAAGGCGTTCTCGGTGATCTCGCGGACCGTCGAGATGCCGGCCAGCGGCAAGAAGATGCCGAAGTGATCGGGGAATTCCTTGAGCGGGCACGCGATGGGCGCTGCGGCCGACACCAGGTCCTCAGCTTCGACCCACTCGCCGTCGGTCGCCAGCACGAACTTGGCCTTGTGCTTCGTCGTCGCCGGGCTTGCCTTCAGCTCCGCGAGCGTGGCGCTGACTTCGCCGCGTCGCGCCACTGCGATGTGGATGTTGTTCGTCTGGAGGACGCCGCCGACATCGGACTTGTTGGTCTCGCCCCGCTGCAGGCGGCGAATCGTCGTTTCCTTGTTGCCGAAGGCTTGGAGGAAGGCAAAGGGAAATGCGGCAGCATCGAACGGGCCCTCCACGAGCGCCGAAACCGCCTCTTCGATCTCAACCGCGTTCATTCAGCAACTCGTGCTCTTTGGATTCGAGCTGACCGAAAGCTGTGTCATCACGCAAGCGGGAAATGGGGAGGCACTAGCTGGCTGTTTCAGCAACGGGCGTTCGCCAGGCGGCATTGTGGTAGGCCACACCTGCGGTCATCGTGCCAAAGAGACCGGTGCTGCGACCACCGAACCACCTAATCGGCCCATCGAGAATGTGCCGGTTCCTGGGTGGCGGACACGCCGAAAAGTCGCTCTCTCGATCCGATTGGTCTGCTGCGGTTTGCGGCCAAGTCCTCGAAATGTCGGAGTTATTGGCAAGGCCCACGCTTTGCGAGCGCAATCACTGGACTAAGTGGCGGAGAGAGAGGGATTCGAACCCCCGGTAGGGTTGCCCCTACGCCGCATTTCGAGTGCGGTGCTTTCAACCACTCAGCCATCTCTCCGCGGAGCCGGCAGTCCCCGCGCGAGGCGGATGGTCGACAAGCCGGGCTATCGCATAGCATGAATATGGTTGCAATGGCACTGCCACTGGATCAGCCTTGGTTCTGCTTTGGATCGCTCTGCGATCAAGAGATGCTGAAACTGGTTCTCGGCCGCGATCCGGACCGGCGGAATGTGCTCCAGGCGGTCGCGCCGGGCTTCCGCGTTGTTGCTGCACCGGGAATGGATCGCCCGACCCTGCTGCAGGCGCCCGGCGGCCGGGCGAGGGCCAGCTGGTGCTGGGGCTCAGCGCTTTCGAACGCGACCTGCTCGATGCTTTCCACGATCCGCGCTACCGCCGCGGGAGCCTACCGGTCATTGTCGAGGAGGAGCTGCATGAGGCCGACTGCTATCTTCCGGTCGAGGCGGCTTCGCTCGACTGGCCGAACTGGGACCTGGTTGCGTGGCAACAAAGGCAGAAGCCCCTCGTTCTAGCCGCTACCGAGGCGAGGATTGCCGAGCTCCGCCTCAAACTCATCGCAGTCCGGCCGAACTGAGGGGAAATAATGGAAAACCCAGACACCGTCGAGACCAGCAGCGGCCCGCTGACCATTCAGCCGGTCGATCATGCCTCGCTGGTCCTGCGGCTCGGGAACGAGGTCATCTACGTCGACCCGGTCGGCGGCGCCCCACGCTATGCGAGCCTGCCTCCCCCGACGGGCGTGCTCATCACGCACGAACATGGCGACCATTTCGATACCGTTACGCTCGAGGCGCTCGTCGGGACGAGGGATGTTCCGCTGATCGTCTCCAAAGGGGTGCACGACAAACTGCCGGTGGGGCTCGGGGAGAAGAGCACCGCGGTCGGTTACGGCGGCAGCGGCACGCTCAAGGGTTTACCCGTTCGCGTGGTCGAAGCCTACAACACGACCGAAGAGCGGCTGCGCTACCACCCGAAGGGACTTGGGAACGGCTACGTCATCGGCTTTGGCAACAAGCAGGTCTATGTCGCCGGTGACACCGAGCCCAATCCCGACATGCTCGCGCTCCAGGACATCGACGTCGCGTTCCTGCCGATGAACTTGCCCTACACGATGATCGCCGAACAGGCGGCAGAGGCGGTGAAGGCATTCAAGCCGAGGATCGTTTATCCCTTTCACTACACGAGAGGGCCTGAGCCCGCGAAATTCGCGGCGCTGGTCAAGGATGTGCCTGACGTGGAAGTGCGGCTGCGCGACTGGTACCCGGAAGGTTAGGCCACCCCTACCAAGCCGAGGGCTTCGGTCGGGCCACCTTCTTCCTCAAGGGCGGAGGGTATCAAGCGGGCCGGCGGAACATGCCAAGGACCCCCGACACTTTGCCATTGTCATCGAGGACCGGGGTGAGAAAGACCTCAAGGGGCACGAGTGAGCCGTCCTTGTGCAGCCCTTCGATCGGTCCCCAGCCGTCGGCGCCGCGCCAACTCGAGCCGATCGCGCGGTTGAAACCGGCCCAGTGCATGTCACGGTAGGCCGGCGGAACGACCAGATCGACGCGCTTGCCGGCGACTTCGGCCGATGAATGGCCGAAGAGCATCTCGGCGCCCTTGTTCCAGAAAGAGATTTCGCCGTGTCGGTTAGCAAAGATAACAGCCCAATGCCGATTGCCGGCCAGCGCGGCGCCAAGTCCCTCGAACTGCGACGGATCGATAGCCGCGGTGTCCATTTTCATCCTCTCCGACAGCCTGACGCTGCTTGACTCAGCAGGGTTTTGCAACGATAAGGCCGCTCGAATGCGCGCTGGGTTTCCGGGGCGCGTTTTTGCTTTGACTATCCAATTGCTGCTCGAGGCTGCCCGCCGGCGCTGCCGGTTGATCTAAGTCCGCGGAATTCTGGCACTATCCGCGGCGCCGCAGAGCGCGTGAACAAGGGATCCGGACGGCAAAGTCCGGCGCGCGAATAATGTTTGCAGTGATCAAGACCGGCGGCAAGCAGTACAAGGTTGCCGCCAACGATGTGGTCAACATCGAGAAGATCTCGGGTTCGCCCGGGGAGATCGTGACCTTCGACCAGGTGTTGATGGTCGGGAACGGGGATGACGTGACCATCGGTGCGCCGCTGGTCGAAGGTGCGCTGGTCGCTGCCCATTTCGTGGGTACCGAGAAGCAGCGCACGGTCATCATCCAGAAGAAGCACCGCCGGCAGCACTTCGACCGGCGGAACGGGCACCGCCAGCTGCTGTCGACGGTCAAGATCGCCGAGATCCTGATCGGCGGAGCGAAGCCGACGATCGGTCCGGACGAGAAGATGAAGGCGCGCCATGCCGCCAAGTCGCAGGGCACGGCGGCGGTGACAAGCGCTGAGGCCGCGCCGGCACCGGCCGCGGACGCCAAGCCCAAGCGGGCGCCGGCGAAGAAGGCTGCCCCGAAGGCTGAGACGGCGGCCCCCGCCGAGGAAGCCGAACCGGCGCCTGAGACCAAGGCAAAGCCGGCGGCTAAGAAGGCTGCGCCGAAGAAGGCCCCGGCCGCCAAGAAGGAAGCCGCAGCCGACAAGGCTCCGGCAGCAAAGAAAGCGGCGCCCAAGAAGGCTGCCGCCAAAAAGGCCCCCAAGGCCGACGACCAGGAATAAGGAGACTCGACGATGGCACATAAGAAAGCAGGCGGTTCGTCCCGCAATGGCCGCGATACCGCTGGCCGCCGTCTCGGCGTCAAGAAGTTCGGCGGCGAGGCCGTCCTTGCCGGCAACATCATCATCCGCCAACGCGGCACCAAATGGCACCCGGGCTCGGGTGTGGGCATGGGCGTCGACCACACGCTTTATGCTCTCGTCGACGGGACCGTCGCCTACAAAACCCGAGCTAACGCCAAAGTCTTCGTGTCGGTATCCCCGGCAGAAGCAGCAGAATAACCCGGTAGGAGTTCTCGACCCTGCCGGAGACCAGCTCCCCGGCAAGGCAGCCTAACCGCCAAGCGAATCCCGAAAGGGGAGCCAGGTATCCGGCTCCCCTTTTTGTTTTCGCCATGGAGGGTGGCTGAAAATGAGGCTGTATCTCTCGTCCCATAAGATCGGCGATCGCGCCGGTGCGCTTCTGGCCATGCTTGGCGGTGGCCCGGGCAAGCGGGCGGCAATCGTTTCGAACGGCTTCGACGGCTGCTCTGCGGACGCGCGCGACATCTACTTCGCCGAGGTCTTTCATCCGTCCGGCGTCCTGAAATCTCTAGGCATCTCGGCTGAAAGTCTCGATCTCCGGGCCTATTTCGGGGACGAAGCGGGGCTTCGAAGCCGGCTAGCCGACTTCGACCTCGTCTGGGTGATGGGCGGCAACACGTTCATCTTGCGGCGGGCTATGCGCCAGTCGCGATTCGACCGGGTTATCGAGGACCTGATTGAGGAGGACGCCATCGTCTATGCCGGAGACGGCGCGGGCGCGATGATTGCCGGGCCAACGATCCGTGGCATCGAGCTGCTGGATGATCCCTGGGATGTCCCAGACCATTATGATGAATATCTTGTGTGGACTGGCCTTCGGTTAACATCTTTCACCATTGTCCCGCACTTCAGGTCGAATCATCCTGAGGCGGCGGGCGCCGAAAAGCTTGTCAATTACCTTAGGGCAAGGAGATTGCCGTATCGTGCGCTCAGTGACGGCGAAGTCGTCGTCGCGACCGGCGCGAGGGGCGCCGATCGTTCGCTGCTCAAAAGGATCGCCTGATGCGCAAGGCCAAGTCGACTGAGAAGGTGACGAAAACCAAGGCTAAGGCTTTGAAATCAAAGGCTCCCCAACAGCGGCGGTTGCGTTCTGAGGCGGCGGCAACGCCGATCAAGCAGGCCCGCGGACGGGTAAAGCCCGCGGCCAAGCCGGCGCAGAAACAGCGCACGACCAAGGTCGCCGCCAGCGTCAAGGCGACGCCAAAGGCGAAGAAATCGCCTGCCAAAGCTGCGCTTAAGGTCAAAACAAGCGCTGCGGGGACACGAAAATCTGTCGCGCGGCCACGAATGGCTGCGAAGGCGAAGGCCGCCGCGAAGCCGGCTGGAAAGCCAGCCTCGGTGAAGGCCAAGGTGGCGCGCCCGGCCCCCAAGAAAACGGTCGGCAAGGTAAAGGCGCCGTTAAAAACAGCGGCGCGGTCGCGGCCGGTGCCGAAAAGTGCGGCGAAGGTTGCGCGCAAATCGCCGGTGACGAGGACGCCGTTGCCAAAGGCCAAAGCGCCGGCCCGGCCAGCAAAGGCCGCGGCACGTCCGCTGCCGCGTGCGAAGGCCGCGCCCAAGAAACCCTTGACCAAGGCAGCACCGCCGGCTCGCCGTCCGGTCGCCAAAGCGCCGCTTCTGAAGTCGGCGCCGCCCAAGAAGGTCGCCACAACCAAGCCCGCCGCCAAGAAGACTGCCGTGCCACCCCTATCAGCAGCCACCCCGAAGCCGACGCCTGCGAAGGATCCAGCCGCGGTCCCGGCAGCAAAGCCGACTGCTCGGCGGGCACGGAAGGCCCGACCAGCGGCCGTTCCCGTGCCGGCGCCCGTGCAGACGCTTGAACCCCACCATGCTTCTCCCGGCGCGATCGTGCTGCATCGGCCGCGCGTCGAGACACCGACTGCGGTGGCGATGGCACTCGCGGCGGCAACGGCGCGGCTGTCGGCCCGCCGAGTGCGTGACCTCCTGCCTGTGCGCATCCAGACGCGCCGCCTCGTGCTGCGTGCGCCGATCCGCGGTGATGTGCCCGAGCTCGTGCGGCTCGCCGATAACAAGAAGATCGCCGATCTCCTGAGCCGGCTGCCCAGTCCTTATACGCGGGCGGACGGCGTGGCCTTTGTGGAGATCTTCTCGCAGCGCGCCGACCAGCGGCCCTATGCGGTCACGATGGAAGGGACGGGAGCGTTCATGGGCGTCGTCGGATTCTCGTTCCCGGCCAACCAACCGCCGGAATTGGGCTATTGGCTGGGCGAGCCGCACTGGGGACAGGGCTACATGACCGAGGCCGTCCGTGGCCTGCTCGATGCGGCGCACCAAACCCGGGAGTTCCCGATGATCCGCGCCCGCGCGCTCGCCGAAAACGAAGCTTCGCTGCGCGTTCTCGAGGCCGTCGGGTTCAAACGGGTGGGGAAAGAGAAAGGAGCCGAAGGTCCGCACCAGGACCGCACCATCATCCTCTTCGAACTGGAACAGCCCAGATGGACGTAACCTTCAATACGCGGCGCTTGATCCTGCGGCAGCCTCGGCTTTCGGACGCCGAGCGGCTGGCGCGGTTCCTCGACAATTTCGCCGTCGCCGGCAACCTGGCGCGCGTCCCCTATCCCTACCGGCTGGCGGACGCGAAGGCCTGGCTCAAGTCGTGGCGCCCCGATCGTCCCGCGGAAGACACCGGCTTTACGATCGAGCTTCCCGGCGAGGGACTTATCGGCCACGTTGGGTTCCACACCGATCCGCGTGGCACCCAGATCGGCTATTGGCTGGCCCAGCCATTCTGGAGCCGTGGCTTCATGAGCGAAGCGGTGGAGGCCTCGCTCCACTGGTTCTTTGCGACCTCGGACCTCGATGTGCTGCGCTCGGGCGTGTTCCACTTCAACAAGGCCTCGCTCGCCATCCAGCGGAAATTCGGCTTCATCGAGACGGGCGTCGACTATCTCCTCTGCCTTGCGCGGGGTGAGGAGGTACGCCATATCGAAACCGAATTGACCCGCGCCGCATGGGCGGAAAGACGTGCTGCATGAAATTTCTCGACCAGGCCAAGGTCTACATCCGCGCCGGCAACGGCGGGGCGGGTGCGGTCTCGTTCCTGCGTGAGAAATTCGTCGAGTTCGGCGGCCCCAATGGCGGGGACGGCGGCAGAGGCGGCGATGTCGTGGTCGAATGCGTCGATGGGCTGAATACGCTCATCGACTACCGCTACCAACAGCATTTCAAGGCCAGCACCGGCGGCCACGGCATGGGCAAGAACCGCACCGGCGCCGCCGGCAGCGACGTGGTGCTGCGCGTGCCTGTCGGGACGCAAGTCTTCGAGGACGACAACGAGACGCTGATCGCGGACCTTACGGCCGTCGGCCAGCGGCTGGTGCTGCTCAAGGGCGGCAACGGCGGCTTCGGCAACGCGCATTTCAAGACGTCCTCCAACCAGGCGCCGCGGCGGGCCAACCCCGGCCAGGAGGGCGAAGAGAAAACCATCTGGCTGCGGTTGAAGCTCATCGCCGATGCGGGGCTGATCGGGTTGCCCAATGCCGGCAAGTCGACATTTCTTGCCGCGGTCCTTTCCAGCACATTGGGATCCTAAGCTTAGAATTCCACGTGGACAAGTTGTCG
>JADMIO012736490.1_pt1 | contig 22931 bp, 10 predicted proteins | sample 8958161 | NCBI WGS metagenome assembly JADMIO01 (sample SAMN16585339, study PRJNA669376) | soil metagenome | isolation source: Crop rotation soil | place: USA: Cullars Rotation, Alabama | collected 2011 | reverse complement strand
CTTTCCCAGACCGTGCTGTATGCTGAACATGGTACCGCCCTGCGATCCGGTATTGCCATAAATACGCTCCGTAACGCCAGCAGGGTAAGAGATCTTCCATATCTGGTTGGTATTTCTAACGCCGAGGTATATGTAATTCGTTTTCGTTGAAAAGTAAAAGCTGTTCTCATGCAAATCAGAGAGCTCCGGCCTTATTTTAATTATCCGCTCGTGCATTCTGGCCTTCCTGAAAAAATCTGACGCTTTCCAGCTCCAGACCACCGACCCTTTTTCGTCGTATTCTATGAGTGTGGTAAAGGTCTGCTTGCTATATACACCTCCGGGAACGGGAGCGGCCCCAATATCGGGTATCTCAGCCATTCTGGTGCTGTCCCCGGATTCGATACCATTTACTATTTCGTTACCCATTACCATATAATGCCCATCCGGCAGTCTGGTAAATTCATGATGATAGTGTTCGGTCTGTTCGCCACTGACAACACCATTATCAGGACCTTTCCATAAAATCTCACCGTCGTAGCTGATCTCATAGATGGAAGCACCCGATAATAATGTGATCGTGCCCTGCGGCGTAAGCTTTATATCTCTTGCAGAAGTATTTTCAACCGGGATACCCGGCAACGGCGGCAAATACCAAACGGGATTGCCCTTCATGTCATAAAGCACCGAATTCTTATTCATGAACACCAGGGCATCTTTATATTTTTCAGCGGGAAGCTGCACGGTTAGCCTGAATTTCGCGGTGTCTGCGCTTGCTGAAAGGCCGGTGCCGAAATGATGCCATGCGCTTTTCTTACTTTGCCCATTTTTAAGCAATGTTATAACACGCCACGTGTAGGGCATCCCAAAATCGGGAACCTCGCCAATAATGCGGTTTGACTTAGATGAAAGATCCAAGCACTTGCGGCTGGTGAACAGCATTTCATCTTCGCATATGCCGCGGGCCGCTTCCAGCTGGTAGCTAACTGCATTAACCTCAGGAGGAAATGAAAAACCAATGATGCGATAATGCAGCTGCCTGCCCTCGGCAGGCGTTACCTGGGCATTGCAAGCCAATGCACTCAACAATAACAATAAGACGCCTAACTTTTTATACACCAGGGTTATTTATAGGAATGGGACAAGCGAAATTATGCAAAGTTTTGAATATAAGATGTTAACACGCCCATGTTCAGAAATAAAATCATTTTTATGATATGTTTGTAAATAAAGACTGGGGGACGATAATGTACTATTTTGCACTTTCGCTCGTAACTCAATGAAAAAAGACACTACTAAAATACCTTTTACCCCTTACCAGAAATTTGTGATATTCATTTTGGCCGTCACACAGTTTTCTGTAATTCTTGATTTCATGGTCATGTCTCCCCTGGGCGATCTGCTGATGAAAGCGCTGGCACTGAAGCCTTCGCAGTTTGGCATTGCTGTTTCCGGTTATGCTTTCAGCGCCGGTCTTTCGGGGTTGCTCACCGCCGGCTATGCCGATAAATTCGATCGAAAGAAACTGCTGCTGTTCTTTTACACCGGCTTTATCGCCGGCACCTTCCTTTGCAGCCTTGCCGGCTCTTACGAGGCGCTGCTGGCAGCCCGTATAGTTACCGGCCTGTTCGGGGGCGTTATCGGTTCTATATCATTAGCCATCATCGCCGATCTGTTCGATATCCACCACCGCGGCAGGGTAATGGGCTTTGTGCAAATGGGTTTCGGGGCCAGCCAGGTGCTGGGCATACCTTTTAGTCTTTACCTGGCCAACTTATGGGGCTGGCGTGCACCCTTCCTTTTTGTGGTTGTGCTCGCGGCGGTGGTCCTTGCGCTCATTTTTTTCAAACTTAAACCGGTTACAGCGCATCTCGCCATTCAGTCTGAACGTTCCGCTTTCAGGCATCTGCTGCATGCTTTTTCAAAACAGAATTACCGCATCGGGTTTCTGGCTACCGCGCTTTTATCCATCGGGGGGTTTATGATGATGCCGTTCGGCAGCGCGTTTGCCATTAACAACCTTAAGCTTTCGCAGCAGCAACTGCCGCTATTATTCATGGTTTCGGGCTGCGCATCGCTCATCATTATGCCGCTGATAGGCCGGCTGGCAGATAAGGTAGATAAGTTTATTTTGTTTGCTGCGGCATCTCTGTGGATGATGATAATTGTTGTGCTGTACACACACTTGACGGCATCACCGTTATGGTTTGTAATGATATTTAATGTTTTGATGATGATGGGTATTTTGAGCCGCATGGTACCGGCCGGCGCCCTCACGACTGCCATTCCAGATATGGCCGACCGCGGGGCATTTATGAGTGTCAATGCCTCCCTGCAGCAGATATCGGGAGGGGCTGCCGCTGCCGTTGCCGGGCTTATCGTAAAGCAGCAGACCAAGTCCAGCCCATTGGAGCATTATGATACCGTGGGCTATATCATGGTTGTTATTTCCGTCATAAGCGTGGTCCTGATGTATCGCGTAAGTGTTTTGGTAAAAGCGGAGCTCCATGAAAGAAAGGTGTGATGGGAAGTGAAATCGATTTGTATCGCATGACGGAAGATTGCTACTCAATGCCGCGGTGAGATGTTTTCCTGCAGAGCGTGATTTTGTCAATTGAAGTACAAACTTTCGGTTCTTCGCCAAAATGAGTGGGTTCACGCTAAGTCCGCAAAGATAACCGCCGCAAAGAAAGCGCAAAGTACCTCCCGGATTGATTATTTGAGGGCGCAGCGTTCAAATAGAAAATAGTCCATTGGTGACTACCCGCACGTTTTGGTGAAGAACCAAACTTTCCCGATGGTCATCAATCAGGACTACATACCTTACAACTTACCTGTGGAAAGAATGGGGAATTTTTGGGAAATTTTTCAAGGTTATTTAATTGATTATGAATCGATTATTAAAATTACAAAGAAAAATTTCCCACGGGGAATTTCGAGAAGAGCGTGGGAGTTCAGATCAAAAGTCATAGTAAGTTGGTTTTAGAGTTAAAGTAGAGTACAAAACAATGAAGCTGTTTTTTTATCACCCCTACATATTCGCAGGGCTTGGCCTGCTCACAAACCGGTCCCCTCCTTTAAAGGAAAGAGGGAGGTGTGCTTAGCGCTCCATGGCATACTTCGCTCATTTTTTGAAGCATCTTCTACGGCGCAAACCATTGTCTTAAAAACGATGTGTGGATTAAGGCCATGCAATTTATTCCGCCCTTACAGGGCTTACCCAATCATCCATTTTTTGTCACGATGGGCGTAGCCCATCGCTGTTGGATTTAGCCCCTTCAGGGCGGTACCGGCACGCACCCCCGGTTAGCTGGATTTAAGCCCTGCCTGGCTTTCCGGGTGGCGCATTTCATTTCGCCGCGGCACCCTCAACCCCAGCAGGGCTAACGCCCTGGCCCTATCGGGCATCCCTGAAGGGCGAAGGGAGCGCTAAAGGTGTTATTCAAAAGTCCGGGAAATTGGGTTATGCCTCATTGGTTTGCTGATTTTTGGGACAAATTTGCAGGAAATGCATGACGGGCAAAAGCAAAAGACATGATAACACACTTTCCGTGTCATGATAACACGGTTTCCGTGTTATCATGGATTTTTATTCTGGTGGATAACCTGGGTTAATTGGTTGTACGGTAGTGGGTTATTTGCGGTAAATTTTCTTATTTAAAAAAATGGAGGGAAGCAAGTGAAATGAGCGTAATGTGTTTATTATATGAGGTGATTGGATGATGTGTGTATTGTGGTTTTTTTGGATGTTTGATAGTGCGGTAAACCGGTAAGATTGGATAAGAGATGCGAGTCGGCGATGTGGAAAAAGGCCGGGCTACAGATGCGTGCGAGACGGTACTGCGGTTGCAAACCGCTAAGACTGGCTGGAGGCACGAGTGGGCCACGCTCAAAAAAGCCATGCTACAGACTCGCGCCCGGCGGGAAATTTTCTTATTTAAAAAAATGGAGGGAAGCAAGTGAAATGAGCCTAATGTGTTTGTTATATGAGGTAATTGGATAGTGCAGCTGCAAACCGCTAAGACTGGCTGAGGCACGAGTCGGCCATGCTCAAAAAAGCCATGCTACAGACTCGCGCCAAGCGGGTAATTTAAAGAGCCACTGTCACAATTCCGCTCCACACAAAAAAGCCTTGAACCAATGGTTTCCAAGGCTTTTAGTGGGCTCCCACGACGAAATGTCAAACCTATTACTAGATTTCGTTATTAAAATATATCCATAAAAATTTTTAGATTTAACTACTGAGTGCAATATATACGGCTGCATGCTGCAAAGCCAAATAAAATGATATTTTTGCATTAATTATGCGGATTGGCCAAAAATACGATATAAACCGTCTAAGAGAGTATTCCAGTCTATTTTCTCGTAGTGAAGTCAGTCGATGGTACAAAAACGACTGGTCTTCCCTAAGATTGAAAATAGATCGATATGACTCAGCCGTATTAGAAAAGCAGTGCAGCTATTTATTTTATCTCAAACAAGTATATCGTGTACTTGAAAGATTTTACCCGAATGAGTATGTATACAAGAACGAATTTATTACTAAATGGCTAATGCAGGAAATAGGGTTAGAAAGTTCTATAATTTTTAGTGAATTTAGGCTCGGAAAGGCTGTGGCAGATCTTGCTATGTTTAACGGCGTTTCTAAAGTTTTTGAAATCAAAACTTTATTAGACAAGGAGACAAGGTTAGACAATCAACTTAAACAATATTGTCGGCTGTTTAACGAAGTGTATTTAGTCGTTCCCGAAGTAAAATCTCATTTGTATTTGAAACGTGACATCGCTACCGGGATTATAGCTTACGATCATACTAATAAATCATTCTCTCTTTTGCGACAAGCTATTTGTTGTAAGAAGGATATTGACGTTGATATTTTAATGGAGGTATTGCATACACATGAGTATGTCCAAATTGTTGAGCAGCATTTTGGATATAGGCCAAAATTTGATGATTTTAGTAAGTTCAGGGTTTGTAAAGAATTCATTAGCAAAATTCCCGCTGATATTCTTAGCAAGCAGTTTGTAGCGCATATGAAGGCCAGACGAATTCATAATGCTTTTTCAAAAAAAGAATTTCAATTTAACCAGCTTTTTCTCGCTATGAATTATACTGCCAACCAAAAGCAACAATTATTATCTAACTTGAGTACAACGATCTGTTGATGTATTATCCTTTCCTACGAGCCCGGCAATTTGAACTTATCGCTCTGCGCGAACTTGCCGCCCAAAGGTCAATCCAAGGCCATGTATTTCCTGTGTTGGAACCAGTTAAAGAATCTTTAAGCAACTTAAACTTAGCTAATAAAGTACTTTCAGACTCCAGTCAAACTGCATATCTTATTCTGAATCCATTGGTTGGAGAAAAGGCAGGGAATAGTAGATATTTTAGTAACTACTTAGCTTCCTTAGGGCGAACATCGGGATTTTTACCTGCATTTCACTATACCAATAATGCTGATTTTATCAGCACCATTATTCGAGCGAATAGCTTTACGGGATGCATGTTAGTTTGCTATTCTAATTTTGTAGATGACAGTAACTTACGTGATCTCTGCGCTGACGAAGCTATCACACACATCATGGTTTTGGAACCGCAGAAAAACCGCAGTTTAGATCGTTATTTGAAGGGTTTAAAGAAGGTTTATGTCAGGTTAGATGACGTCTTTGAAAAACAAGAAAAAAATGCTGACTTTCTTACTATTCCTGCACATAAATTTTCGGAAGAGCATCTTTATTTTGAGGAAGATGGTTATCAAGGTTTTTCTGATTTTACTGTATTATCGAGTGAATATGCTGAAGGTGCTAGTACACCTCGGGCCGTAGCAATTCATCTGACTTACGTCAATGAGGATGAGGAAAACCAAATATGGATTAGGCATTTTACATCCACTTCGAATGACTCTATTGCAAACGTACAGGGAAAATTTGCAGAAGCAGCTGCCAAGGCTATTCAGTTTTGTGACAACTATCCATTGCAAAACGCGGCAACTCGAGAATTAAAAGAATTCTATAATGACGGCAAGTATCCAGGACTCGGAACCGTCAAAAAAATTTCTATCAAAAACCATCTCTTAATTGTCACCGATTATTTACGTTAAAGTATGGCAAACGTATGTACGCAATGTTTCTCTGATCGGGAACTCATCGCATTTATCAATAGCCAAGCCATAATCGGCGACTGCGATTTTTGCGGTATTGTTAACGGGCACTGTATTTCCGTCGATGAACTGTTTGATTTTTTCACCGAACTGCTCTCTCATTTCAAGCCTGATAGAACGGGCACCGGCACCGCGCTGAAGACACTTATTCAAGGAAATTGGAGCCTCTTTAGTACGCTGGGAAATGCCTATGCAATTCTGAACTATTTTATCAACACTGCTGGATCAACTTTCGCAAGTGCGGATGAATTGGTAAATTTCAGCGATGACATACTCGAAAACGTGGGTTATTGGGATATGCTAAAACACCAACTAGCTACTAAAAACCGATACATTACTGATGTCGGTTATCTCACTGGTGACCTTGGTTGGGATGGTTTTTTTAGCAGTCAAATTCAAATTCCGCATGGTCTTCCGTTGTACCGTGCCCGTCTGCACCATAGCAGTGGGCAGCTTGCCTACGCGGTGCATGAAATGTTTTGTCCTCCAGCGGTCTATTCCACGGCTGGACGAGCAAATCCATCTGGCATTCCTTATCTCTACCTTAGCGACAATACTGACACTGTTCTTTATGAAGTTAGAGCTGCTTATCTAGACGAAATATCTATAGGTATGTTTGAGGTAAAACCTGCAATCACCTCGCCTGTAATCATCTCCGATTTTACTGAATCTCCTACCATTTTTCACCCATCCAGAATAGGCGATAAAATTAAAGCCACCTTACTCAAACAAAAAATTAGCGCTGATCTGTCAAAGCCAATGCGGCGTTATGATTCGGAGCTAGACTATATCCCGACACAATTTATCTGCGAATTCATTAAAATTTACACTGGCGTGCATGGCATTAAGTTTAGAAGCTCCCTACACGCCACTGGAAATAACTTCGTTATTTTCGACCAAGATTTATTGACCTGTATACAAGTCAATCGAGTAAGGGTACACCGCGTCGTTATAGCTAACCAAATAATATAATAAGAATGAAGATCAATGATAAGAAAAACAGTTTAAGCATACATTAGGAAACAGCTTTGGGTTAGACTTCATCGTGATATATACATTAAAACCCTTGCTCAGCAAGGGTTATAATGTTAGTGGAGCCGGCGGGGAAATGTCGAACTTCTTTGTCGACGATTTGGAGCGGTTTCAGCTAATCAATTTTTAGAGCTGGAAACAGAGCGGGGGCTGAGGGAAAAATGAGAAAGGGTGGCATCGCTCCCGCTCTACGCACCCTTTCTCATTTTTGTGGAGCCGGCGGGAGTCGAACCCGCGTCCAAACATATGCCCGATAAGCTTTCTACATGTGTATTCCTGTATTGGTTTTCGGAGTATAGCCGGAACAGGACAAACCTACTCTACTCCTATCTGTTTGAGTTTTCATTCCATGCGCACAGCGAACATGAACCTATCCCGTTATTTGTCGATTCGGCGGCGGGGACGGCAACAGGCGGCCTTCCCGGCGGCTATAAAGGGTGTCTAATCTCTGATTAGGCAGCCATGGCGTAAGAATATTCGCCTTATATGTTTGAGCATTCAGATTTACGTGCTAATTACACAACGCACGACATGCTTACAGACCCTGCCCTATGCTGTCAAAACCGGTCGGCCCCGGCTTTACATAGTTTTCAAGTTATCAGCTGTCAGTTTTCAATTTACCCGTGCGGTAATTGTTACTTATCGCATCAACTTTCAAGGAACCGGTGCGAAGTTACGGTAATCGGTCTGGCTACAATGAAAACCACCTATAAATTTTTTCTAAAAAATGACCGGGGGTAAAAAACTGGTTCTTCGGCAAAATGAGTGGGGTTCACGCAAAGTCCGCAATGATAACGGCCGCAAAGAAAGCGCAAAGTATCTCCCGGATCGATTGCCTGAGCGTGCAGCGTTCAAATAGAAAATAGTCCATTATTACACCCGGACGTTTTGGCGAGGAACCCAAAAACTGCGTAACATCACCAAAAAAAAGAATTTCCTGCTTTTTTGCAATATTTGGCTCCCGTGTCCCCGTAAAATGCTTCTGCCAATGCCATAATATTGTATGCCAAACACATTCTAAAGAAAGCTATAATAGCCCGTGTGCTGCAAAAATTACCGTTTTTATGCATTGGCATAGCTATTGACTATTATCTTTACCTCCCGTGTTTGCAAAAATATCGGGTAACTTTGTCATAATGTCTCAAATAACCTCAATGTTAGATATGATTTTCGGCCAGAATGAGCAAGAAATGGAATTTATGCCTATTGTGCCCTTAGGAGAAGACGAAATGGATGACCAGGAAAAAAGCACTGTGCCAGGTGAGCTCCCATTGGTGGTTTTGCGCAATACGGTATTGTTCCCAAATGTGGTTCTGCCTATAACGGTTGCCCGCGAAAAATCGGTAAAGGCAATAGCCGAAGCGCAGAAAGGTGATAAGTGGATCGGGGTTATAGCCCAGAAAGACAGTAACAATGAGAACCCTACTACCGACGATATGTACGAAGTGGGCACGCTTGCCAAGGTGGTGAAGCAGATAAAAATGCCCGACGGCAACATCACCATATTTATTATGGGCCGCATGCGGTTCCGGGTAGAAAAATATACTAAGAGCGAGCCTTATTTTGCCGCCAAAGTAAATTACCTGGAGGACGTTTACCCTGAAAAAGACGAGAATTTCAATGCGCTGATGGGCTCCATTAAGGACCTGTCGGAGCGTATTGCGCAGCTTTCTCCCAATATACCTTCTGAGGCTTCCATTGTTTTGCGCAATATAGAGCAGCAGTCTTTTCTCATGCACTTTATCGCTTCCAATATTTCTTCGAAGCTTACCGATAAACAGGCGTTGCTGGAAGAAGACAATATCAGGACCCGGGCTGAAAAATTAATGCAGTTGCTGCAGGCTGAACTGCAGCTGGTGGAGCTGAAAAATGAAATAACCAATAAAACCCGCGCCGATATTGACAAGCAGCAGCGCGAATACTTCCTGCAGCAGCAAATGAAGTCGATCCGCGAGGAGCTGGGCGGCGACCCCAACGACCGCGAAATAAAGGACCTTTCGAAGCGGGCTGAAAATATTAAGTGGACGGAAGGAGCGAAGGAACTGTTCAAGAAAAACATTGAGAAGCTGGAGCGTATGCACCCCAGCACGCCGGATTACTCCGTTATCTATAACCATCTCGACCTGATGCTCGACCTGCCGTGGGGCGTTTATACCGAAGACAGCTACGACCTGAAAAAAGCCCAGAAAGTTTTGGACGACGACCACTACGGCATGGATAAAATTAAAGACCGCATACTGGAGTACCTGGCCGTACTGAAGCTGAAGGGAGATATGAAGTCACCCATACTGTGCTTTGTAGGTCCTCCGGGCATAGGTAAAACATCGTTAGGCCGCAGCATAGCCAATGCCATACACCGCAAGTACGTGCGCCTGAGCCTCGGCGGTCTTCACGATGAAAGCGAGCTGCGCGGCCACAGGAAAACTTATATCGGCGCTATGCCCGGGCGCATTATACAATCTATCAGGAAAATAAAATCGGCTAATCCGGTTTTTATACTCGACGAAATTGACAAGATAGGCAAGGATTTCAGGGGCGACCCGAGCTCCGCCCTTCTGGAAATACTCGACCCCGAACAAAACAATTCTTTCTACGATAATTACCTCGAGCTGGAGTTCGATCTTTCAAAGGTTCTGTTCATAGCCACGGCAAACAGCCTGAGCGAAATACAGCCCGCACTCCGTGACAGGCTTGAAATTATACAGCTATCCGGCTATTCTGCTGAAGAGAAAACAGAGATCGCCAAACGGCACCTGATACCCAAGCAAAAGGAAATGCACGGGCTTACAAAGATCCCGCTTAAGTTTAATGATAAGGGTATTGCCAAAATAATACAGGAATACACAAGGGAAAGTGGTGTACGCGAGCTGGACAGGATGCTGGCTGCCGTCATGCGTTCCGTTGCCAAACAAGTGGCCATGGAAGAAGAAGTTTCCAAAATGGTTACGCCGGAAGTTATCGAGCGCGTTTTGGGCAAGCCAAGATATAACAATGATATTTACACGAAGGGGCACCCGCCCGGCGTTGTTGTGGGACTGGCCTGGACCGCGGCCGGAGGCGATATCTTATTCATTGAGACCTCCATTTCGAAAGGCAAGGGCGGCGTAACACTCACCGGGAACCTGGGCAATGTGATGAAGGAAAGCGCAACGACCGCGCTGTCCTACCTCAGGGCGCACGCAACAGAATACAACCTCACGGTGCTGGAAATAGAAGAATCTAACGTGCATGTACACGTGCCCGAGGGGGCGGTACCCAAGGATGGGCCAAGCGCTGGAATTACGATGTTCACTTCACTGGCATCGGCATTTACCGGCCGCAAAGTAAAGCCCTACTATGCCATGACCGGGGAAATTACCCTGCGTGGTCAGGTATTACCTGTAGGCGGCATAAAGGAAAAAGCGCTTGCCGCCAAGCGCGCGGGCATTAAGGACATCATTATGCCCAAACAAAATGAAAAAGACGTGGATGAGATCAACAAGGACTATATAAAGGGCCTGACATTTCACTATGTAACAGATGTGTCGCAGGTGCTGGCATTGGCTTTGAAATAGGGTAGAGTAGGGTTTGAAAGCGATTGCTTGCCATTTTTAAGATTTGCAACTTTTTAAAGGTTGTCGAATCTAAGTCGTAATAAAACACATCAGTTATAAAAAAGCTTGCAAAAATATTACTTTGGCTGGGGAGTATAGTATTAATACTGTGCTCCCTCGTTTGTTTATATTTTTATCAGCAGCAGGAAAGTATTTTGTTCAGGGCTGAAAAACTGCCTCCCGGATACCATTATACCTTTGGCGGCAAATTCAGCGAACTTGATATTGCGGCTGATGACGGCACGCGGCTAAACGCACTATTATTTACAGCAGACTCTTCGAAGGGCGTTATCCTTTATCTGCATGGCAATGCCGGCTCCCTGGCGGGGTGGGGCGAGGTGGCTGCGCGATATACGGCGCTGCATTATGATGTTTTTATTCCGGACTATCGCGGTTATGGCAAGAGCGGTGGCGGCTTTAAAAAGGAACAGCAGTTGTTTGGCGATGCCCAAAAAATGTACGATGAATTGCGAAAAATCTACCCGGAAAGTAAGATAGTGGTGTTGGGTTATTCGTTGGGCTCCGGGCTGGCCGCGTATGTTGCAGCGCACAACCATCCGAAAATGCTCATCCTGCAGGCGCCCTACTATAGTATGACAGATCTGATGAAGCAGCACTACTCCTGGCTGCCTGCTTTTATTCTAAAATACAAACTGGCTACTTATAAAATGCTTCCCGAAGTCACCTGCCCGGTTGTTATTTTTCATGGCGATGATGACCGGGTGATCAGTTATAATTCCGCCCTGCGCCTGAAGGCGCTCCTGAAGCCCGGCGATCGCTTTATTACATTAAAGGGCCAGGGTCACGGGGGAATTACGGATAACCCCGATTATATTCGTGAGCTGGGTGTTATACTGGAAAAGTAGATACCCCCTGTTTGCCGCCCTAATCCGATTTCCTGCATTAATCGCTATGTAAGCGAACTTAAATTTATCTGCACGGGACCCAAAGACAACAATATGAACTTATTGGAGAAAATGGTTACAAGACCGCGCCCAGGCAATTATTGCGTTAGGTTACATTATGGATGGGAGAAAATTTTGTTAAAAAATTGTTAACGGGCATAATGCCGTTGGTTGGTATAGCTTGCTTGCACTATATTTGGAAGGAAAATTAACCAAAACTTAGTTTTTGTTTTAGTTTTTAGTAACAGTTGACGGAAATGGTGGAAGTTTTTGGTTGACGCTCTTTTTTTATAGTTATTACAATGGGTTAAACGTGAGCTAAGTAGCCGAGGTTTGTTATTGAAATTGTTGCTGAATTGTTATTACGTTGTTAATGATGGCTTAAGCGTTTGGTTATTACGTTGAGCTTATTTAAATTTGGTAGTCGAAAGTTAATAAAATGCGTTGCAAATATTGCGCAAAGTTATTTTTTCAGACAAAAAAATGGAATACAGCCTAACAGCTGCTTTTGAAAATAAAAGAGAATACGTTTTTTAGTAAAGCACACACCCTTCTGAATGAAACAGCCTTTTCAGGCGCAACGGGTGGTTAGATAGACCGCTCGCGTGTTTGAAAAGTTGAATACGAATAAAGATTAAAACCCTCTCTGATTGGATTGATGAATGAGTATGCGCCTCAAAACCGTATACGTGGCTGGGACTTTTGATCTATACCGCAAAACCCTCCGTTTTATCGATTATTTTTTGTTTAATATCTCCTTTTGTAAAAGGAGGTATATGCTAGTTTATTGTTTTTTAAAACATTTTAATCATTCATAATATATTTTAGACTAAAAAACAAACATCCACAAAGCAAACAAACCAAAAGAACAGTGCGTATGAAAAAACTTTATTTATTTCTCGTAATGTGCAGTTTCAGCATAGCGGGTTTTGCCCACGAGGCAACTCTGCTGGCCGCTGCACTGCAAACGGGGAACCGTCCGGAGATTTCCGGCGTTCCGTCTGTCGTCAGATCTGCAGCCACTCAAACCGGAGTAATGCGAAAGGGAACCTCAGGGTATGTCCCTTTCCGTGCAGCGTCATTAGCTGCCACGCATTATAGCTGGTCCAGTGGCTGGATGGCTGCAAACAATTTGAACGCGATCTCGGAGAACAACGGTTCTCAGGGGATGCCTGGCGCGGGTTTCCTGCGCCACCTGCAGGCTGCGGTTTATGGCTCGGGAAACGGAATCATGAACGCTGAAGCCCCCTCCGCCACAGTGCGGGTTTTTTCGTTTGAACGTATTGATGTGAAAAAGGTTGCAGATGCCGTCCAACGGCAGAAGGTAATCAATTGCTGGCCTTCTAAATCTATAGCACATGTATAACAGATCATACACAACCGGTACATACAATTCCTTCAAACTTAAAAACAACTTCATGAAAAAAATATTATTCTTCCTGCTCCTCTGCTGCCTTAACCTGGTGGCTTTCGGGCAAACAACAACGACGATCTATTCAACGGGCTCTACCTATACAACGGGCTATATAAACAGCTCTTCGGCATCGTCATCTTCGCTTACCCGTACCAGTGGCGACATTCTTATTGAGAGCTACAGGACAACAAGCACAGCCAATTACCATTATTCCGGCTATATGGTGTTCGACCTGAGCTCAATACCAGCGGGTTCTACTATCAGTAGTGTAACTTTCGGATATTATGTGTCTGGTTACACCGCAGGTACAACCGGTACAACCTACTATACTCTTGGCTTTCCGGGAGACCTTTCTACCTTTACTGATCCGCAGAGTCTGAACAACGCGATCAGGTATAACAAGCTGGGATGCGGCGCAACACCGCTTTTAGCGGTAGCCGGAAGCACCGGCTTAGGGTCAGGCACCGGAAACCAGACGCAAACGCTTAATGGTATTTATGCCGCAAACTGGTTTTCTCAGTATGCCGGCGGTAAGGCATCTATCTGCCTCTGGGAACTGGGCACCAGCTCGTCGACAAGGGTCTATACAATCAGTGGTTACAGTGGCTCGGGCGGTTCATCAACAACGGCTACCAACCACGTTCCATATCTGACCATTACTTATACTCCTCCTTCCACTTGTTCAGGCGCACCGGCAACAGCTAACGCCGCCATTAGTCCAAGAGCAGGTACTTCTACAACAGGTTTCGTTCTTACTTTATCCGGCGCTACAGTTGGTTCCGGCATCACCTACCAGTGGAAATCATCGACATCATTAAGCGGCACTTACACGAACATCAGTGGTGCAACCAGCAAAACATGGGACTTTACCGGTGTTACTACCAAGACCTATTATAAATGTGACGTTACCTGCAGCGGTTCCACTACCACTTCAAATCCCGATTCGGTTGATGTAATTGCGGCGTCTTCATGTACGCCTACTTATTCCAGTATGTATTATGCTGATTACTCCTCTTCAACAACTTACTCTTATGGAGGTATGACGGTCGGATTGCCGAGAATGACCGGCGACGGCGGAGGCCCCAGCCTTGCTGATTCTACTCAGCCAAACGCAATTGCTTACGTAGATGTTACCAAATCATTTAACTTGCCGGCCGCAACGCTATATAAAGGCTTTACACATAGCTTCATATACCGCACCGGTGTTTACTCAGTGTGGACGCAATGTTGGATTGACTATAATAATAACGGCACTTTTGAAACCACGGAACAGCAGGGTTATTTAGGCTCAGGTAGTTCCTCAGGTGTTGACATGACTATTTCTATGTCGGCGATACCAACCAGCGTTTCATCCGGCTATCGCAGGATGAGGATCGTAAGCAGTTATTATGGTTCGGGTCTTTCTTCGACCCTTCCTCCCTGCCCCACGTCGAGCATTTCATACGGTGAAACCCGCGATTACCTGGTGAACATCCAGGATCCTCCTCCCGCGGCCCTGGCATCACCGGCCAGTTTATCATTTGCGCCTACTACAGCAGGTAGTTCATCGGCAGGCATGACCACATCGCTCACGGGTTCTTTCCTTGTTCCCGCATCAGGAAGCATTACAATAACAGCTCCTTCAAACTATGAAGTTTCCAGTAATGGAACCACGTGGGTGAGCAGTTATACCATTAGTTATGCATCAGCTACCGTTTCTGCTACCACAGTTTATGTAAGGTTCAATGCACCAGCCACTGTGGGTACCTATACGGGAAACGTAGCGGTAACCGGCGGCGGCTTGTCGTCAGCTTATAATATTGCTGTGTCAGGTACTTCTGCAGCGGCATGTTCAGGCTCAGTAACCGCAGGTACAGGGTCTGCTTCCCCTGCATCGGCCAATGCTACCACGCCAATTACCCTGAGCGTTACCGGTTATACGGCTTCTGGCGGCATCACCTTCCAGTGGCAGTCAGCTTCCTCAAGTGGCGGTACTTATTCCAATATCAGTGGAGCTACCAACCCTACGTATAGCTTTACCGGAATAACTTCAACTACCTATTACCAGTGCGTGGTTTCCTGCCCGGCCTCGAGCTCGTCGGCTACCACCTCGCCGGTTTCTGTTAGTTTCTTCCCGTCCTCAAGTTGTACCCCGGCATTCTACTACGGTACAAACGGCGGTTCCATGACGGTCGGGAACCCTACCTATCACTTTAAAGTGAATGGCGCTTCGGGCACCTCTATCGATGATGCTACTCCAAACACATCAAGTTCCGCCACCGGTAACTATATTGATGAGACATCAACATCCTATACGGTTACCCTGAACGCTGGAACTACTTATGTGTTCACCACAGGTAACACTTATGGTTCCACTATGAGCAACCAGGTATGGATTGACTTCAACAATAACGGAATATTCGCAACTTCCGAGAGTGTAGGTGGTATCGGTACATTCTCTGGTAACGTTGCTACATTCAACGTTGTTATCCCGGCGGGCAGCAGCTCCATTGTTCCCGGCATTTACAGAATGAGAGTAATTGCCGAATACAATTACCATATTTATCCAAATATTAATCCATGCCCCGACGGCCTGACTTCGAGCAGTTCTTATTATGGCGATATCCGCGATTATAAGATAACGCTGGCAGTACCTCCGGTTTGCACGGCCTCGCCAACAAGCCTTACATTCTCGCCCACAACGACAGGTACCTCATCCGTTGCGCAGACCTCTGCAATGAACGGTTCGTACCTTACTCCGGCTTCCGGGAATTTAACGGTTACCGCTCCTTCAGGATACGATGTTTCTCCTGACGGCAGTTCATGGTCGGCAAGCTACGCTATCTCTTATACGGGCTCTACCTCTTCCGGCAATACAATATATGTTCGTTTTTCTCCATCGGCAGCTACCACCTATACTGGTAATGTAACTGTGACCGGCGGCGGTATAACAACAGTAAATATTGCTGTAACAGGTACTGGCGCGGCTGTTTGTGCGGCAACGCCCACAGCAGGTACAGGCGTAGTGAGCCCCACATCGGGTTCCAGCGGAACCACGTTCAACCTGAGCCTTTCCGGCGCAACAACTGCCGGTGGCCTTACTTATCAGTGGGAATCATCGACCACAGGTGCGGCAGGCAGCTGGACGGCAATAAGCGGAGCTACAAATAATGTGTACAGCTTTACGGGAATCACCGTAACCATGTATTACCATTGCCTTGTAACCTGCCCTTATGCCGGCTCAACAGCGACATCTTCTACGGCAACGGCGACATGGGTATTGCCATCGTCAAGCTGTACGCCAACATTCCTGTATGCCTCTAATGCATGTACGTCGTATAACATGGTTGTTGCCACTACATCGAACCACTTTAATGCAACGGGCGCCTCAGGTACTTCTATCGATGATGGAACAGCATGTAACAGCTCTGGTTATCTGAACCAGACAGGTACTTACAGCATAACGCTGAATGCCGGTACTACATATGTATTTACTTGCGGCACCAATGCGAGCTATGGTATGTCTTACCAGTGCTGGATAGACTTTAACAGTAATGGTACATTTGAAACCAGTGAAAGCGTTGGCGGTATCACTGCCAGCTCAACAGCGGCAACAAGATGGCCGATGACGGTTAACATTCCTGCGGGCAGCGCATCAATTGCTCCCGGCGTTTACCGGATGAGAATTGAAGGGGTATATTATGGTAATACTTTACTGTATCCTAATATCAGCCCATGCCCTACAACATCTAACTCAAACTATGGTGAGGTGAGGGACTATAAAGTAACCCTGCTGGTACCGCCGGTGGGAGCTTTAACCACAACTACCATGGCCTTCGGTCTAGTTAGTACGGGCACCAGCTCGTCAACAATGACGTCGAACTTAACAGGTTCTTACATGACACCTTCGTCCGGTAACCTTACTGTTACTGCGCCATCGAATTTTGATGTTTACGATGGAACTTCATGGGTGAGCAGCTATACGATCAGCTATACAGGAGGCACGCTTTCGAGCAGAACTATATCGGTTCGTTTCAGCCCGTCGGCGGCTACAGCGTATAGCGGGAACGTAACGATCACCGGCGGCGGATTGAGCGGAGTGAATATTGCGGTTACAGGCACCGGTGCAGTAAACTGCTCAGGTACACCTTCTTCCGGTTATATCGCTGCCAGTCCGATGGGTGGAATTTCAAGTACGCCGTTTACATTGACATGTACGGGTTATTCTGCGGCTTTTGGTATTACATTCCAGTGGCAGTCTGCAACATCCTTTGGCGGTACCTACACTAATATCAGCGGGGCTACGAATGCTACCTATAGCTTTACGGGCGTTACTGCAAACAAGTATTTCAAGTGTGTGGTTACCTGCTCTTACTCAGGCAGCTCGGCTACAACAGATGTTTGCACCATCAATTTTATCCCTTCGTCAAGCTGTACTCCGGCTTATGTTTATAATTATTGCGGATCGGGCCTTACAGTTGCCTCCCCTACCTATCCGTTCAGGATAAACGGTTATGGCGGCACTGCAATGAATGACAATGTTGGCTGCAGCGGCACAAACTATACCGATTATGTGAGCACTTCCAATACAGTGACGCTTGCTGCGGGAAGCAGTTATACCGTTAGTGTCGGCCAAACCTACACCACAAGCAACGTAAGTTACCAGATGTGGATCGACTTTAATAATGACGGCACATTCCAGACTTCTGAAAGCGTAGGTGGTATAGCCAGTGCACCATACAACACAGTTGCTACATTTGGCATCACTATCCCTCCGGGAACAACTTCAGGCATTGCTTCGGGAACTTACCGCATGCGTATTGAAGTGGAATATAATTATCACTTATACCCGAGCCAGAGCCCTTGTCCAAACGGCGCTGCTACCTATTATTATGGTACGGTGAGGGATTATAAGGTTTCCATATACGTTCCGCCTACTGCGGTTCTCGGAACAACATCAATGACTTTTGCGCCAACTGTTGTTGGCGGTGGAAGCTATCCAGTGCAGTCATCATCATTATCCGGCACTTTCTTAACGCCTTCTGCAGGAAGCTTAACAGTAACTTCTGCTTCCTCGTCCTACCTCGTTTCGCCTGACGGAACGACATGGGCAAGCAGCTATACAGTTAGCTACACCGGGGCAACAACTACGGGCAATACTGTATATGTACAGTTTAACCCGGCTTCAGTGGCTACCTTCACAGGCAACGTTACAATTACGGGCGGCGGCGTTTCCGGTGCGAATATCGCGGTTTCAGGTATCGGCGCTACAGCGTGCTCAGGCACGCCTTCGGCAGGCACTGTTACGCCTACCCCTGCTTATGGTAGCAGTAGTACTGCATTTGTGCTTGCATGTACCGGCTATTCAGCTGCGGGCGGCCTTACCTTCCAGTGGCAGTCTTCTACCACGGGTGCAACGGGCTCCTTCAGCGATATCAGTGGCGCTACAACTCCTACTTATAGCTTTACAGGCATTACCGCTACAACTTACTATCAGTGCGTTGTAACATGCCCTTATTCCAGCTCTTCAGCTACAACGCCGTCTGTTGCGCTTTACTATTTCCCTGCTTCAAGCTGCACGCCGGCTTACTACTACAATTACTGTAGTTCCGGTCTTACTGTAGCTAATGCGTCGTTCCCATTCAGGATAAATGGTTACGCCAGCACGGCAATGAACGACAACTCTGCATGCCCCAGCGGTACCTATGCCGATTACACCGGGACATCGAACACCGTTACGCTTGCTGCAGGCAGCAGCTACACGGTTAGCTGTTATCAAAACTATACGTCATCGACCGTGAGCTACCAGATGTGGATAGACTTTAATGCGGACGGTACTTTCCAGACTTCAGAAATGGTTGGTGGTACAGGTACTGCGGCTTATGCGGCTGTTACTACGTTTGGTATTACTATTCCATCAGCGGCAACTGCGGCTATTGCGCCGGGTATTTACCGCATGCGTATAGGAATTGAATATTCATATCACCAGTATCCGAACATGAACCCATGCCCGAACGGTACTACAGCCGGCTCGTTTTATTATGGGCAGATGAGGGACTACAGGGTTACGATTTACGTTCCGCCGGTGATTACAGCTACTCCTACTACTATGGGCTTCCCGCCAACAGTACCCGGTGGTGGTTCTTATACGGTGTTGACTTCCAGCATGGCTGGCCTCTACCTCACTCCGACAAGTGGCAGCCTGACGGTTACTTCCCCATCTTCATCATATCAGGTATCTCCTGATGGCTCTTCATGGGCCAGCAGCTACCTTGTTTCTTACGGTGGTGGTACAACTACGGGTAATACTGTTTATGTTCGCTTTAATCCGGCTTCTATCGGGTCGTTTTCGGGGAACGTTACTATTGCAGGCGGCAGTGCAAGCACCGTCAATATCGCTGTTTCAGGCGTTGGCGCAGCTGCATGTACAGGATCTCCGACTGCAGGTACGGCCAGTTCGAGCCCAACCGCGGGTGGTTCAGCCACTGCGTTTACGCTCAGTTGTACCGGTTACAGCGCTTCCGGCGGTATTGGTTTCCAGTGGCAGTCTTCTGCTGACGGCACGTCCTGGAGCGATATCTCCGGCGCTACTTTAGCTTCCTACTCATTTACAGGCATTACAGCCAATACATATTACAGGTGCAATGTAACCTGCGCTCCTTCAAGCAGCACAACAGCTACTTCGGCAATCATAGTGTATTACTACCCGCCGTCAAGCTGCACACCTACGTGGTATTACGGTCCGGTTAGCTTAGGTACGGGAGTAGCGACAACTACCAACCACCTCAGGCTGAATGGTTTTGGCTCTTCTATCGACGATGGCACAGCCCCTACCGCTGCAGGTTATATCGATCAGTCTGCCACTATGGGCTGTACGCTGAATGCAGGCACAACTTATCTTATGACCGTTGGTACTGGCACTACAAGCTATGTTACCAGCTTCCAGGCATGGCTTGACTTTAACGCAGATGGTATTTTCCAAAGCTCTGAAACTATTGGAGGTACGGCGGGTTCTGCGGCTTTGGTTCAGACTTTTAACGTCGTGACACCAGGTTCCGATGGAACACACCTCGCGGGTGTTTACCGTATGCGCGTTGAGGGTGAGTACGCATCATATCATACTTATCCGTCTATTTTGCCTTGCCCTAACAGCAGCTCTACGAGCAACTACTATGGTGAGGTGCGTGACTACAAGATAACTTATAATGTTCCTCCTGTTTGTTCGCTGGCTTCGGCAACTATGCCTTTCCCGCCAACAACAGTAAGCACATCTTCATCGCCGTTAAGTACAACATTTACATGTTCGTTCCTTAACCCGGCTTCAGGTAACCTTACCGTTACTGCGCCATCTAACTTCCTGGTGTACGATGGAACGTCTTATGTAAGCAGCTACCTTATTTCTTACTCCGGCGCTTCATATTCAGGCAGCATACAGGCTCAGTTCAACCCAACCGCAATAACTTCATATTCCGGTAACATATCCATTTCAGGCGGTGGTTTGAGCTCTGCGGTTTCAAATCTCAACATTGCCGTTACAGGTAATGGAGCGGCTGCATGTTCAGGAACACCGACTGCCGGTATTTCCACCATCAGCCCTACGAGCGGCGGTAGTGCAACTTCCTTTACATTAACTTGTTCCGGCTATAGTGTTTCCGGAGGCATACAGTTCCAGTGGCAGTCAACTAACGACACTACCACTACTTGGAATGACATCTCCGGCGCTAACCTTTCTTCTTATACTTTTACAGGCATTACAGGTCCTACCTACTACAGGTGTGTGGTTACCTGCTCGGCTTCTTCTACTTCGGCTAATACATTTGCTGTAAAAGCAAACTATTACGCTCCGTCGAGCTGTACCCCGGCATACTATTATCACTACTGTTCGTCGGGCCTTACCGTTGCCACCGCTACTTATCCGTTCAGGATCAATGGCTATGGCGGCACCAGCATTAATGATAATACAAGCGGTTGCGGCAGTCCCGATTATCTGGATCTTTCCTCAAGCAGCTACACCTGCAATCTTGCAGCAGGCACCACTTACACTGTAAGCTGTGGCCAGACTTATACCTCAAGCCAGGTGAGCTACCAGGTGTGGATCGATTTCAACAATGATGGTGTTTTCCAGAGTACTGAATCAGTAGGCGGAACATCTTCAGCTGCTTATGCTGCAGTTACTTCATTCAGCATCACTATACCATCAGCTGTAACCACTTCAGTTACCTCGGGTGCATACAGGCTCAGAATTGGAGTTGAGTATTACTATAATCAATATCCTGCTATGAATCCGTGTCCAAACGGATCAACAGCGGGCAGTTTCTACTACGGTGCAATGAGAGACTACAAGGTGAATATTGTTACACCTCCTGTAGGTTCGGCTTCACCAACAAGCCTGTCTTTCTCCCCAACCGTAGTGAGCACTTCTTCTGCATCGCAGTCATCGATATTAAGCACAAGTTTCCTTTCTCCGGCATCAGGTAATTTAACCGTAACAGCGCCTTCAGGTTACGAAGTATCGCCCGACGGTACAACCTGGAGTACGAGCTATAGCCTGAGCTATACCGGCGGAACAACAGGAACTGGTAATGTTTATGTTCGTTTCTCTCCGTCTTCAGCTATTACCTACTCCGGTAACGTAACAATCGCAGGCGGTGGTTTAACTACTATCAATATTGCTGTAACAGGTACCGGCGCTGCAATTTGCTCCACTACCCCAACAGCTGGAACAGGCGTAGTAAGCCCAACTTCGGGTTCTAACGGTACAACTTTCAATCTCAGCCTTTCAGGTTCTACAATTGCCGGTGGCCTCACTTACCAGTGGGAGTCTTCTCCGTCAGGTTCTGCAGGTACCTGGACAGCCATTACAGGGGCAACCAATAATGCATATAGCTTTGTTGGCATCAGTGCTACTACTTACTACCATTGTATTGTTACTTGTCCTTATGGCGGTTCTGCTGCAACTTCATCTACCGCTACCGCTACATGGGTATTCCCATCGTCAAGCTGTACGCCTGGTTTCTATTATGCATCAACAACATGTACGTCTTATGGAGGTTTCCTTGCAAGCTCAAGCTATCCGCTGCGCCTCGTTGGTTCTTCCGGCACTATCAATGATGCTAATAACTGTACAGGCACGGGCTACTCTGACTACTCCAGTTCTATGAGCTGTACCCTTTTACTGGCCAATAGCTACACTATGACCGTTAAGGGTTCAACATCAGTGGGCGAGTCTTACCAGGCCTGGATCGATTTCAACAGCAATGGAACGTTTGAATCAACCGAAACTGTGGGCGGCATAGCTGCAAGCTCTACCACATATACTTCACGTACGTTTACAATAACTCTGCCTGCGGGCGCTGGTTATAACGCTGGTATTTACCGTTTAAGGGTTATAGGTTACTATTATTCTTACGGCTCTTACCCTGGCTTACCTCCTTGCCCTAACGCAGGAACTTCCCCTTATTATTATTATGGTGAGGTTCGCGATTATAAGGTTATCGTAAACGCACCGGCGCCGTTTGCTTCGGCTTCACCAACATCGCTGAACTTCGGTACGGTTGGCGCCTCTACTACGTCGTCGGCAATGTCAACGACAGTGAGCGCTTATTACCTTACTCCTGTATCAGGTGCAATAACGGTTACGGCTCCATCAAATTACCTGGTGAGCAGTACGCTGGGCGGCTCTTATGTTTCATCATACACTATCAGCTATGCTTCTTCATTGTCGACCGGATCTGCTGTATATGTTAAGTTCGTGGCGCCTTCAACTGCCGGCACTTACGCGGGCAACGTCACCATTACCGGCGGCGGCTTGTCATCAGCATATAACATACCTGTAACCGGTAATGCAGCGTACCCTTGTACAGGGAAAG